>OFGF01000442.1_pt1 | contig 36328 bp, 27 predicted proteins | sample 1521711 | NCBI WGS metagenome assembly OFGF01 (sample SAMEA3504092, study PRJEB24116) | mouse gut metagenome | biome: mouse gut; feature: mouse-associated habitat; material: faeces | place: Denmark | collected 2011 | reverse complement strand
ATGCTTAAGAGCCCCTAACCCCCATCACAAGGCCCCAGCCTCATACCCTGCCCTCTGCCTGACTACGGTTTTGACTGGCCCTCAGAGGATTTCTTTTTACGCCGGACAGGTATGGGGTTTGCCATATGGAGTGATGTTTAGCTGGCAGGCATCAGGAGATAGCGAGCTCTGTTTTGTTGTTTGCGGAGCTTTTCATTTATTGGATTGGGGTGGATTAAGATATGAGTACTATTTGCGGGGTTTGTATGCACCGCTGCCGTTTGGAGCCGGGACAGCGCGGAATTTGCGGCGCACGGGCGAACAGAGGCGGCGTGATTGTATGTGAAAATTACGGGCAGATTACGGGACTGGCTCTTGATCCGATTGAAAAGAAGCCGCTTAAACGGTACCGCCCAGGCAGCCTGGTGTTGTCTGCGGGAAGCTATGGATGCAATTTAAAATGCCCGTTTTGTCAGAATTATGAAATCTCAATCGGATACGGCACAATTCCTCAAACTGCTTATATGGCTCCGCAATCTCTGGCAGATACGGCTCTGCATTATAAAGACCGGGGAAATATCGGAGTGGCTTTTACGTATAATGAACCCTTGGTGGGATGGGAATATGTGCGCGATACGGCAAGGCTGGTTAAAGAACGGGGAATGGATACGGTTCTGGTAACAAACGGAAGCGCTTCTCTGGATACGCTGGCCGCAATTCTTCCCTGGATCGATGCTATGAATATTGATTTGAAAGGATTTCGGGAAGCATATTACCATAAATTAGGAGGGAACCTTAATGTGGTAAAAGAGTTTATCAAACAGGCTGCCGCAGAATGCCACGTGGAACTTACCACCCTTATTGTACCTGGGGAAAACGACAGCGTAGAGGAACTGGAAGAAGAAGCAGAGTGGATTGCTTCTTTGGATCCGGATATCCCGCTTCATGTAACGCGGTTTTTCCCGCAGTTTCGGATGACGGATCGGGAAGCGACTGATGTCGGGCAGATTTACTGGCTTGCGGACGCAGCGCGCAGGTATTTAAAACATGTGTTTGTCGGAAATTGCTAAATGGCTTTACGACAGGTAATATAACTGGCAAAACGGGGATTATCCCGCTTGATTTTCTTCCGCAAACGGCGGTAATTCAAGCGGCGTCATCCCATATACCTCGGTAAGCTGCCGGACAGTCTCCCGAAGCTTCGCCATCGCAGCCGGAAAACATTCCCGTCTGGCGGATGTTTCGTTCAATTCTTCCCTTGGCCCTTGCATTTCAAACACCGTAACCGTCTGCAGCATCAAATACATACAATCGTCTTTGCTGCCAAGGCGCATTTTTAAGAGGATCGTTACATCCCCCAGCTGAGCCGGATTTTGCGGAATAATAATTTTCCCCTCTACTCCGACGTTCATATTGCCCTTTCTTGCCCTTTCAAGATTTTCCAGAAAAGATGCTTCTTTTACGCTATGCCTTTTCAAGTTAAAATGTATCATACGAATACCCCCATTTTGATTTGTGTATTGAAGTTCCAGAGCATGTTTGAACCATACTTTCCGGCTGATCTAAGACTTGTACCCAAAGGGCAAAAATGCCAGCAAAAGCGGCACAGCAGACTGCACCAGCTGTATTGGAACAAATCGACGCAAAACAGGGCGCATAAATATCGGAAATGATTTTCAAACACACTTCAATAGAAAATGTTTTCATTACTTTTTCATTATAACAAATGAAGTTTCATAGGGCAATATCAACATAATTAAAGTTAGCAAGAGGAAGAAGAACCCGTCTGACTATCCTGCCTTAGTCCTTCTGCCCATATTCTTCCAAAAAAGTATGCTTCACCCCATCCTTCTTATAAGCAATCACCGTATCCAAATTTACGTTTTCCACACTTTTAAATATATTTCCTTCTACAAACGGGTTAACCTGCTTTAACTGCCGGATCAAATCCTTGATTTCCAATCGTTTAGAAGAAGTCTCCCGGCTACAGTCGGCACAGTCCTCGGTAAACTTACAGGCACATTGCAAAAAATGCAGTCCATTGTAATCCCGCCAGGCTTTAATATCATCTTCCCGGATCAGGTACATCGGACGGATTAGCTCCATGCCCGAAAAATTTGTACTGTGCAGCTTAGGCATCATGGTTTGCATCTGGGCGCCGTAGAGCATACCCATTAAAATAGTCTCAATAACGTCATCATAATGATGGCCAAGGGCAATTTTATTGCAGCCCAATTCACCTGCAAAATGGTAGAGATGCCCCCTGCGCATCCTGGCACACAGGTAGCAGGGGGATTTATCAATATGGTAAACGGCGCCAAAAATATTGGATTCGTATACAGTAATTGGCACCTTAAGCAAGGATGCGTTCCGTTCAATGGCTGTACGGTTTGCAGGAGAATAACCGGGATCCATAACGAGGAATTTTACTTTAAAATCAAATTTATTGTGAAGCTTTAGCTCCTGGAAAAGCTTTGCCATCAGCATGGAATCTTTACCTCCGGAGATGCATACCGCTACTTGATCGCCTTCCTTCAACAACTCGTATTGGTTGATGGCCTTTGTAAACTTGCACCAAATGGATTTACGGAATTTCTTGCGTATACTTTGTTCAATTTGCTGATGTGGGGCGTATATGGGTTTGTTCATGCTGCTAAGCTCCTTTTTTATTGTGTTAATTGATCGATTAAAGGAAGCGGCTATACCGCTTCCTCCTGGCCTACTTGCGGACCACCTGTGTCTTCTTTGCAACCCCCTTCTTGTACAGCAGCTTCTTATAAGCCGCCAGCTTCTTGCCTGGAACCTTAAACTCAGCGTTCTTATGCAGCCCGGCAAATGCCTTGGCCCCGACACTCTTCACTGTAAGTTTATTTGTCTTAATTACAACCTTCCTCAAAGAGCTACAGTTTTTAAACGCCGACGCCCCGATATTCCTTATATTTTTACCTATTGTCACCGTCTTTAAATTTTTACATCCTTTAAATGCCGTTTTTGCAATAGACGTCACTTTATAAGTTATTCCGTTTAGCTTAACTTTATCTAAAACCTTTATAGATTTCAATTTTTTAGAATAAGGCGTTTGAAAAGCCACTTCTGAACCCGCTTTTGCCACAGTAAAAACATTGCCTTTACCGTCCTTTAGCTTACTTCCTTTCTTCGGCAACGTATTATCCGCAGGCTGCGTATCCCCGCCTGGGGCATTTACGCCTGGATTGGACGAACCGCCCGGATTGATCGGTTTATCTGGATTCACTGGCTTATCCGGATCTACTGGCTTGTCGGGATCCACTGGTTTATCCGGATCTACTGGCTTGTCGGGATCGACTGGCTTCTTCACCGGGATGGTTTCTCCATATGCAACCGTTTTCCCGCAGTCTATACATCTGGTATCCCCCGTATATCCTTCTTCCGTTTCTGTTGCATCTTTTTGTCCCACAACTTCTGTATTTACATGGTTATCCGGATCCACCAAAAGAACCTCGCTGCTGCCTGTATCTTTGTATTCTATACCATCCACCACAACAGTTGCAACCACTTCTTTGCAGCCCTCCTCAACACAAGTGGCTTGTGTAACCTTCGTCTCTACGGTACACTCCTGCGGGTTCAGCGTATGGCCTGGCGTATCCTCCCCGCAGCCCTGGCGCTTACAAGTCATTGCCGCCGTAGCAGACAGGCTGTCCTGGCTCCACTGGAAAACAACCTCGTAATCATGCCCGAGTGGTTCTGTTGCTACCGTCCTGGTATTGGTTTTTACTTCGCCATCCAATTCAGCTGTTGCGGTAAATATCTCCTGCCCCTGTGTTACGCAGCCTGCATCCGTCGTTTCTTTTTCCACAGTGCAATTGACCTTTTGCGTATGATCCCGGTTAAATTTACAGGTATAAGACGCGGTACAGCTCTGGTTGTCTTTCCCCCAGGCAAATACCGGGACAAGCCAGGTATGGCCTGCTCCTACCGTTACATCAACGGATGTGGTATTGCCGCATGCGTCCTCCACAGCTACTGTATGCCGCTGCCCGTCTCCTGTTATTGTATACCTGCCTTCGGACGGCGTCATTGTTTCCCCGTTATCCGTAACAGATACGGCTGAAAAATCCGCGACTGTAAATTCCACCTTCCCGCAATACCCTGCTCCGTTTTCAATTCCCTCCAATATAGGCGGCGTACCGTCAAGCAGAATGCCGTCCGTGGATGCATATGACAGGTTGCCCGAACGGTCAGCCGCTTTTACATAAACCAAAAACTTGCCGTCAGGCTCTAAACGCAGCTCTGTTTCATACTCTTTCCAGGAAACATTACGAAGCTGGGCTTGTGTTAAGGCCCGATCCGAAATGTAATAATACACCTGATCCAGCCGGTCTACCGTGCTGCCGTCTAACAGCTCTTCCTCGTCGCTTGCCGTAACAGCGACAGACTGCGCCGTCTTAAAGCATAGCTCAAAGGCTGGCGGGGTAACTACTTCCGTCCAGCGCTCCGTCCCCATTGTAACCTCTATTTCCGGGCTTTTTCGATCTATTAGTTTACTTCCGGTATCCCGCCGCGTATCTTTTTGACCGCAGCCATTGCCGCAGTCCGCTGTTTTGGTGCCGTCTGCCTCATAGGTTGCATCCTGGTTAGATACATAATCCGTAAAACGGTGGCCTTTGGCAGGGATAACCTCCTGAGGTGTAATAACCGCGCCGCAGCGCGCACAATCTGACCCTGCCGTCCTGCCACTCTCTGTACATGTCGCAGGAATAGCTTCCCCCGCTACTTCATCGTGCCCCAATGCCGGAACATAATCCGTTACATTTGTTTGTCCGCAGTACAGGCAGCTATATGCCGTATACCCTTGCCCGGTACAGGTCGGAGCCGTTACCTGCGGCTGTGAGGACCAGGTATGCCCCTCCTGTACAGTAATGGTAACAGATACACGGTTGCCGCACGCATCTTGCGCAACGACCGTGTGCTGCTGCCCATCCCCGGCAATGCTATACCTGTTTGCTGACGGCGTAATTGCCGTCCCGTTGTCAGTTACAGACAAAAGTGAGAAATCCGTTACTCTAAATTCTGCCCTCCCACAGTAAAATGCCCCGTCAGTAATCCCCTCCAGCTCTGGCGGCGTACCGTCTACTAAAATGCCGTCTGTGGATGCATAAGAAAGATTGCCCGATCGGTCAGCCGCTTTTACATAGACGATAAACCTGCCGTCTGGATTTAGGTTCAGCGCCGTTTTATACTCTACCCAGGATACTCTGTTGAGCTGGGATTGTGTCAATGCCCGGTCAGAAATGTAATAATATACGTTATCCAGGCGGTTTACTGTGCTGCCATCCAACAATAATTCATCGTCCCGCGCTGTAACAGTTACAGTTTGCGCCGCCTGAAAGCACAGCTCAAATTCCGGCGAACTAACCAGCCCATCCCAGCGGCTTGTGCCCATTGTAACCTCAATTTCCGGGCTTTTTTGGTCTTTTAGCATGCTCCCGGTATCCCGCACCGTTTCCTTTTGGCCGCAGCCATTGCCGCAGCCTGCCGTCTTAGTGCCGTCCTCTTCATAGGTCGCATCCTGGTTGGACACATAATCCTCAAAACGGTGCCCGGTAGCAGGAATGGTTTCCTGTCTCGTAATTACAAGGCCGCAGCGCGCACAATGCGCCCCTTTTGTCTTGCCTTCTGTTGTACAGGTCGCGTTAACGGCTGCATCCTCCATTTCGTCGTGCCCAAGCGCCGGGGAATCATCCACCACATACGACTTTTCACAATAAAGGCATTTATATGTAGTATAGCCCGGCTCTGTACAGGTTGGCGCTTTTACCTCCTGCTGGTAGGTATGCGTATGTGCCTCCCACAGAAGCGTCCCGCCAAATTGCTTGCCGACATACTCCGCCCAGGAAGGATCCGTTACCGGATAAAATATCGAAGCTTTTACGCCCGTAAACGCATCAGACGCAATGGACGAGGGCGCTGTGCCACGAAATGTAACTTCCTCTAACGCACTGCAGCCACTAAATGCCTTACCGCCCACCTGCTCTAAGTTTTGGGGCAGTACAATGCTGGTTATGCGGCTACAGCCGGAAAATGTACCGTAATGCAGTTTTCCTCCCCTGATTTCTACATATTTTAATGCATTCGGGATATAGTAGGTGACGCTGCTGGTTGAATAATACTGTCTGGCTGCCGTACTGCCCGTATACTGTGTCCCGCCAAACAAAAAGCCGAACAAAGTCCGTGCACTGGCCTGCGTTTGGTTCCTGTTGAATCCTGCAAACGGCAGGGAAATACGCTCTAGCCCACTGCAGCCGGAGAATGCCGCAATGTTGATTTCTGTCACAGAGTCAGGAAGCGTTATGTTCACAAGGCCTGTACAGTCCTGAAACGCATATGTACCGATTACAGAGACACCCTCCGAAATGGTAAGGCTACTTAAGGAAGTACACCCGCTAAATGCATACGGTTCAATTTTAGAAACGCTTGCCGGAACTGTAAAGCCAGTTAATTTAGCACAGCCGCGGAACGCGTATGTCCCAATGCTTTGCAACCCGCCTGGCACCGTAATGTTAGAGAGGTTTTTACATTCCATAAACGAATAGCCCCCGATGGACGTTACACTTTCGGGAATCGTAAGGCGCGTTAAGCCCTGGCACCCCCGAAACGCATAATTACCGATTTCCGTAAGGCCTTCCGGCAGTGTGATATTTTCTAAACGGCTGCAGTTATAAAATGAGCCGTACAGCACCTTGCCCCCAGTAATCGTTACATTTTTCAATGAGTTCGGAATATAATAGGTAGCTGAGCTGTTAGAAAAATACTGCTTGGTTGCAGTTGCATCCGAAAAAGCCGCCGTACCGAATATATACCCAAAAAGTGTCTGTGCGCTGGCTGCGGGCAAGTCAGCCTTTAACCCCAAAAACGGGAGTGTTATACTCTCTAAAGCGCTGCAGCCGCTAAATGCCGCAGCCTGGATCGTTGTTACAGTCCTTGGAACACTGATTTCCTTTAAGCTGCTGCAGTTCATAAATGCATTTGCCCCGATTTCAAGCAGGCCGTCGCCAAGCAAAACCCCTGTCAGCCCGGTGCACCCGTGGAATGCATATGCCCCGATACGCGTTACCGCAGCCGGAAGCTCTGCCCTTAAAAGCCCGGTGCACCCGTAAAAGGCTTTTGCGCCAACTAAAGTTACGCTGTCTGGGACAGATACCTCCGTCAAACCCGTACAGCCATAAAATGCACATTCCGCAAGCTCCGTCAGCCCACTGTCCGGCAGCACAATTTCTTTTATGTTTTTACAGCCGTAAAAGGCGCCGTAAAACAGTTTGCCCCCTGTAATTTCAACCTTTACCAGAGAATCTGGGATATAATATGCCGTTACCGTACCCGCCGAAGAGTACTGCCGTACCGCCGTACCGCCCTTGTAGGCCTCCGTACCAAAAATATACCCAAACAGCGTGTTGTTAGAAGCTGCTGCTGCAGAAGACGATCCGCCCACAAAGGGCAGCTTCATACGCAATAGCCCGCTGCAGCCCGAAAAGGCGCCGCTTCCAATAGTAGCCGCCCCATTTGGGACCGTAATTTCCGTAATTCCAATACAACCTTTAAAGGCGCCTGCGCCAATAGACTCTATCCCATCCGGCAGGGCAATGGCCGAAAGGGCGGCACACCCTGAAAATGCTTCATCGCCTTCCGCCGTAACTGTATCGGGCAGCGTCACCCTTTCCAACAGCACGCAGCCCGAAAACGCACCTTTCCCAATCGTTTCCACACCGCCTGAAAACGTTACGGTTTTCAACGCCTTACAGCCCGAAAACAGGCTTTCGGCAACTGCTGTAATCTTACCCGGCACTGTAACTGACGTAATCTTAGTACAATCCTTAAATGCACCGATCCCTATTTCTGTCATTGTCGCTGGAAGCGCCACGCGTAAAATGCCCGTACACCCGGCAAACGCCTCTTTCCCCACTGTCACAATCCGATCTGGCAGTTCGACCGCGGTAAGCTTGGTGCATCCGGCAAACGCTTCGTTTTCAATCCCCGTAATCTGTTCTGGGAATGTAATGTCCTCAAGGCCTGCACATCCTTTAAACGCGCCTGCCCCGATGCTTAGCAGCCCCTCCGGCAGCTGAATGTCGCTTAACAGCACGCAGCCCGAAAATGCGTTGACACCGATGGACGTTACGCTGTCTGGAATGGCAATTTCAGCCAATTTAACGCAGCCGCGGAACGTATTAGGGGAAAGGGCCGTAAGTGTCCCTGGTAAATTCACTTCCGTAAGTCCAGTACAATCGCCGAACACCCCGCTGCCCATCTGGTTAACCCCTTCTGTAAGCGTAACCTTCTTAAGCCCCGCACAGTGGTCAAACGCACCGTCAAGCAGCGCCCCACCTGTCACTGTCACTTCTGTAAGCGAATCCGGCAAAATATACCCACAATATCCTTTGTCGGAAAAATGCTGCGATGCAACCGTTCCCCCTTCGTATGCCGTCGACCCAAAAATATAACCAAACAGCGTCTCCGCCGAAGCCTTTTCATGCTCCCTGCTGGCTCCTACAAACGGAAGCGTTATGCGCAATAAACCGCTGCACCCGCTAAATGCGCCGATCTCAAAGCTTTTGACTGATTCTGGGATCACGATTTCCTTTAAGCCCGTACAGTTTTTAAATGCCAGTGTACCAATCGTTTCTGTATTTTCCGAAAATACAACCTCCTTAAGCCCGCTGCACCCGGCAAATACATTGGCGCCAATCCCGGTAACTGTATCCGGCAGCTCTGCCCGCGCTATCTTGGTACACCCCGAAAACATATGATCCGGCAATTCCTCTACACCCTCCGGGAATACCGCCGCGGGCAAAGCCGTACAGCCTTCAAACATATTTGCCCCAAGGGATTCCACGCCTGCCCCAAGCGAAACAGACGTCAAAGCTGTACAGCCCGAAAACATATGGCTGCCCATCTGTTTGACAGAAGCTTCTATCGAAACCGTCTCCAGCTTCGTACAGCCCGAAAATAAATTTTTACCAAGCTCAAAAACACCCTGTGCAAAGCCCACGCGCTTTAATGATACACACTCTGAAAACGCAGCATCTCCCACCGATACTTTGCCGTTTCCCAAAAACTCTACTGCAGTAAGCCCAGACTGGAAAAACGCACGATCCGCAATTTGTGCAAGCGATGTACCAAAGGAAAACGCCAAAAGCCCTGTACATCCTTCAAACGCTGACTTCCCAATCCGACGGATCCCACCCGGCAGGGATGCCGTCCGGATTGCGGTACACCCCCGGAATGTATAATCCCCAATCTCTGTTACACCGTCTGCTATCACAAGCTCTGTAATCTCCGCAGCATTTGCATACCACGGCGCGGCGCCCGACGCATAATCCGCCATCGCACCGCTCCCATAAATTCTAAGCTTCCTGCCCCCAAGCAGCTCCCATTTCACATTCTCCCCACAGCTTCCCCGTAAAAACGCAATATTAGAATCGTCAATGCCGGAATTGTCAAACGCGCCCTTCCCGATACTCGTCACACTCTCTGGAACCACAATGCTCCCTAAATTCCTGCACCCATTAAACGCATTGGCGCCGATACTAATAAGCCCATCCGGCAGCGTAATCTGCGAAAGGCTGCTGCACCCGGCAAACGCAGACGCGCCAATCCCCGTCACCTTCGGCGGAACACGAAACTCCGTAAGGCTGCTGCACCCGGCAAATGCAGACGCGCCAATCCCTTTCACAGTCTCTGGCAGCGTAATCTGGCCTAACCCAGTACAGTAATTAAACGCATATGCACCGATGCTCGTCACATTACCGTCAAACACCACCGACGAAATAAACGTACGGTACTGAAACCACGGCACGCTCCCCGCATCTGTAAAATTCGTCATATCCCCTTCCCCGGTAATCGTAAGGACTCCATTACTGCTTATCATATAAGTCAGGTTCGCCCCGCATCCCCCCATAACCGGGAATCCGTCTGCCCTTACCCTTCCGCCATGCGGCAAAAACAGCATCACCGCAAAACAAGATAAAACCAGCAGCATTTTCCATTTCCTCATTTTCTCCATGATCCTTCCTCCTTGTAAATAAGTGTCTTTGAAAAATACTCTAAAACAAAAAAACAGCGCCTACACCAAAAGGAACCTTCATCAATCCTTTGAGTCCAGACGCTATCCATAGCTAACTTTTATTTATATCGGTACATTTCCATCCCGCCACCACAAAATTCACACTTTTTTCACAATTTCCCTCTTGCAGTACCACCGTCGCTTCCTCCTGTCTCTGCTTCGCAAGCGCCAGCCCCTTCTTGACAAACCCGCCGCCAAACTCCTTTCGCACCCGGTAAGCATACCGTTTTTCTTGATTGGTAAACTTCTCTGTCTCAAACTCCAAAATACGGCGCACCTCTTCCGGAAACCCCTGGTAAAATTCCTGCATCTCCCTAAGTACGCAAAGCGCCGCATCAACCACTGGCCAAACCGTCCCATCCGGCATTACAATCTTCACCGTTTTCAAATCGTAATGCGCCGCATTTTTAAAATTCTGCACTGCCTGCACCTGGGCATATTTTGGAAATTCCTGTCTCCCCCTGCATAAAAGCCACACCAGAAAAAACTGTGCAAACTGCACATCCCTGACATCCACCCCGGAAAACGCAAACGGGTTGAGGTCAAACATCCGCAGCTCAATATGATCCACGCCCTTTTCCCGAAGCGCTAATAAGCTGTTCTCCCCCGCAGGCTTTAGCCGGATCGGATAATAAAGCTCTGCGGGCGTACGCAGCAGCCCATCGTCCACAAACTGCTTGATGCTGTCTGCATAACGCCTGATATCCGTATAATCCAAAATCGGCGCAAAGTAGTTCCAATACCCCAGTTCACTGCACCGGATAGAAGAAAGCCCGGTAAACGTATCCTCACCATACTGCTTTTTTTCTACAAAAGAACTGTCTAACAGCGGGCTTGCCGCAGTCGCCGCCACCAAAAGCCATCCGTAAACGGCTGCCTGCTCCGCCAAAATAACATAAAGCTGATTTTTATACTCCATAAAATCCCGCCCGCCGGACACTGCAAAATCAGCCAGCAGAAGCTCTTCATCAAAGGAATAATTGACGTGGATGCCGGAAAATGTCATCTTATACCTGCCATACCTGTCCGAGAGGTATTCCCGGTACCCCGTCTTTGCCGCCTGTGCGCCATAAAACCGGGCAATCGGGATATCTTCTTCATTGCGGATAAACGGGGGGCTTGAAAATGGCCAGAGATATTCACGATTACAAAGCCCCTTTAGCCCCGCCTGCAGCTTGCGGTAATAAAGCCCCAGCATCTCCACAGCCTCCTGAGCTGTCCCCGCCACCGGAGTATTAATCTCCGTCTGGTTTTCGGAAAAGTCGCGGACAATATGGGGATCTTTTGGAAAAGGATGCTTCGTATGCGCCAGATAGCCGTCCCCGCCAATCCGCAGGCTTTCCTTTTCGATGCCAAAATGCCCCTTTAAAAGCCGGGAACGGACATTTTCGTTTTCTGTATGAAGCATATCATGCACTCCCTTCCATTTTATTTTGTCCAAAGAACAGATTGCTACTCGCCCAAATTTACAGTCCTTCTACATCTACTCCTGCCAAAAGCTTGTTTTTATATAAATGCGCATCCCCTTCTTCTAACAGATATACCCTGTAAAGCAGCACGCGCATATGCTCCCCAACCGCTACCGGACGCCGCTCCAACGAACGGTTTGCCGTCAGGTATACGCCGTTCACCAAAAGCGTCAGCTCCAGATAACTCCCCCGGAATGCAATCCCCGTGATTTCACCTTCTTCAGAAAACGGCATCAGGCTCTTAAATTTTTGATTGTCGCTCTTAAAGCACTCTACAAATTCAGGCCGGATAATCACCTGGCAGCCTTCTTTGAGCCCTTCAAACCCGCCGAACCCGCCAAAATGGTCCAAAACCACGGATGTTCCGATAAACTGCGAAACAAACGAGGTCCTGGGCCTTTTATAAATTTCAATCGGCGTCCCCATCTGTTCAATCCTGCCCTCATTGATGATAATAATTTCATCCGCCACTTCTACGGCCTCATCCTGGTCATGCGTTACAAAAATGCTCGTTATCCCCACCTTTGCAATCATCTGTTTTAACCACGCCCTCAGTTCTTTGCGCACCTTCGCGTCAATCGCCGCAAACGGCTCGTCCAGCAAAAGCAGCTGCGGGTTAGGCGCCAATGCCCTTGCAAACGCTACCCTCTGCCGCTGCCCGCCGGAGAGCTGATCCGGATAGCGTTTTTCCATCCCTTCTAACCCCACCAGGCGTATCAGCTCCTCCACGCGCGCCGCAATTTCCTGTTTTGGCCTTTTTAGTACCTCCAGCCCAAATGCAATATTCTGCTGCACTGTCATATACCTAAACAGCGCGTAATTCTGGAACACAAACCCAATCCCGCGCTTCCCAGCCGGGATATCGTTGACCACCTTCCCCTCGATCACCAAATCCCCGCTGTCCTGCGTCTCAAGCCCTGCAATCATACGCAGAATCGTCGTCTTCCCGCTTCCACTCGGGCCAAGCAGTGCTACTAATTTGCCTTTTTCAATGCCAAAATTAATGTCCTTCGCCGCTTCATAGTCCTCAAAATTCTTATTGATATGCTTCATTTCCACATACATTCTGCTGTCCCTCCCCTATGCTTCCCGTTTTCCACGGTATTCCACAATTTGTTTTACGATTAAAATAACAATCGACAAAAGCACCAGAAGCGAGGACACAGCAAACGCATGTGTAATCGACTCTGCGCTGCCCGCCATGTAAAGGGCGTCAATTTCAAGCGGCAGGGTAAACGTCTTGCCCCTTGCCTTAGAAACGGCATATACAGCGCCAAATTCCCCAAACGCCCTTGCCGCGCACAAAATCACGCCATACAAAAGCGCCCATCTGATATGCGGAAACGTCACCCTGCGGAATACGGTAAAGCCTTTCGCGCCCATCATTACAGCCGCTTCCTCTTCTGAGCTGCCCTGCGCCTGCATTACCGGGATCAGCTCCCGCGACACAAATGGAAACGTTACAAAAACCGTTGCCAGTACCACGCCCGGTATAGAAAAGACAAACGAGATATCCGTCCCAAGCAGCCCATTAAGCCAGTCGATAAACGGCGCGGCCCATCCCATCCTGCCAAACGTCATAATATACGCAAGCCCTGCAATAACAGGGGAAATAGAAAACGGGATATCAATGAGCGCCGATAACACCTGCTTGCCCCTAAATTCAAATTTTGTCAAAAGCCACGATGCGCACAGGCCGAAAAACGTGTTGACCAGTACGGCAGATACCATTGCAATCAGTGTCACCTTTAATGCAGACAGTGTATTTTTTGCGGTAACGGCGGAAGCATATACCGCAAATCCGTCTTTTAAGGAACGGTAAATTACCTCACCTAACGGAAATACCAGCATAATAAAAAAGAACAGGATGCCGCTGGTTAACAGCAGGCCGGGAATAAATCCGCGCCTGCGCGCATTTTGTTGTTTTGTATCCATAGTTCTCCTTTCCCTCACCCTTTTGTCCTGCGCCCTGCCGCAATCTGCACCACACTGACCAGAAACAGCAGCAAGAATGACACCACCAACAGCACCAGCGCAATCGCCGCCGCCCCCTCATAGTCTACGCTCCCGGAATTCAGCTTCTGCATAATTACATAGGACACCACCTGCGTCCCCGCTTTTTCACTGTTCCCGGATATGTATATTACACTTCCGTACTCCCCGATCCCGCGCGCGAGCGCCAGCCCAAACCCGGTCAAAAGCGCAGGCATAAGCTCTGGCAGTATTACACGCCTAAACGTATAAATCCGGCTTGCCCCAAGCATTTCACTGGCTTCCTCCAGGCTCTTAGGCAGCTTTTCAAGCACTGGCTGCAGCGACCTTACTACAAACGGGATCCCAATAAAAACCATAGCAATTACAATCCCTACCTTAGAATACGATGCTTTAACCCCTATCTTTTGCAAAAGCTGCCCCAAAACGCCCTGATCGGAATACATCCTCGAAAGCGTAATGCCAGCAACCGAGGTAGGCAGCGCAAACGGCAGCTCTATCATTGCGTCCATCAGCCGCCTTCCTGGAAAATCATAGCGTACCAAAATCCACGCCAGATTCAATCCAAATACACAGTTAATCACCGCCGCCAAAAACGCGCACCCGGTGCTTGTCAAAAATGCCTGCCGTACATTTGGGCGCGAAATCAGCTCCCAGAACTCATCAAATGATAAACGGAACGAATAGGCCAAAATAGATGCCAGCGGAATCAGTATCAATAGCGAAAGCATCGCCACCGTAATCCCCATTGTCAGCCCAAACCCCGGCAACACCCGTTTGCCCTGCTGCTTTTTCCCTGTCATAGATGCCTTTGCCTCCCCATCCTACTGGTTATAAATCTCATCAAATATTGTATCATCGGCAAAGAAATCCGCATACGCCTGATCCCAGCCGCCGAAATCGTCAATCGTGCACATTTCAACATTCAAGTCAAACACATCGCCAAATTCCTGTAAAACCGCTTCGTCGGAGGGGCGGTAAAAATTTTCACCCGCCAGGCGCTGTGCTTCCTGGGAATATAAGAAGGACAAATACTCCTTAGCCACTTCCTGGGTACCGTTTTTGTCCGCATTTTCATCCACAACCGCAACCGAAGGCTCCGCCTTAATACTGATACTTGGCGTCACTAGCTCAAACTCGTTAGGATACTCCTGCAGCGCCAAAAGGGCCTCGTTTTCCCATGCGATTAAAACATCCCCCTGCCCGTTTTCCACAAACGTCGTTGTCGCCCCCCTTGCACCGGAGTCCATCACCAGCACATTGTCATACAGGCTTGCTACAAACTCCTTCATTTTGGCTTCATCCCCATCAAATTTGCGTTCCGAATAATACCAGGCCGCCAGAAAATTCCAGCAGGCGCCTCCGGAAGATTTGGGATCCGGTGTAATTACTTCGACGCCTTTTGTTACCAGATCGTCCCAGTCAGAAATCCCCTTCTCATTTCCTTTCCTGACTAAAAAAGCAATCGTGGAAGTATACGGCGCACTATTTTGTTCAAATTCCTCAAGCCACCCCGGTTCAATTAGGCCTGCTTCTTCGATCAGCGTAATATCATGCGCCAGCGCCAGCGTTACTACATCCGCTTCATTCCCTTCAATGACAGAGCGGGCCTGTGAGCCGGAACCGCCGTGCGACTGCGTCACCTCAACTGCCTTTCCTGTCTCCTTCTGGTAATGCTCGGCAAACATCTGATTGTATGCCGTATAAAACTCCCTGGTTGGATCATAGGACACATTCGTCAGTGCCACTGCATCACTATCCCCCCCCGCTTCATTGCCCCCACAGCCAGCCAGGCCTCCGCCCAGCACAACAGCAGCCATTCCAAGTACAGCCCATTTTTTCAAAAAACTTTTTTTCATCTTTGCTTCCCCTTCTCTTATGCTTCCAGATACGAAAACGTTTGCCTATTTTCATTGACATATGTATTTTCATTTGTTACATTTATATTACGCAAATATTATTACCTGATTTTAACAGTTTTATCAACCCCTATATTACGCAAACGTTTGCTTAATTTCCAAAAAGAAAGGAGCCGACATGTCCTTAAAACAAATTGCCGCACTCACAAATACATCTATATCTACCGTCTCCCGCGTTTTAAATAATACCTCGCCCTCCTGCGCTTCAAAGGAGCTGCAGGACAAAATATGGGCTGCTGCAAGGCAAACAGGCTACCAGCCGAATAAAGCCGCAAGGGCATTAAAGCAAGGCGCTGCCGCGCCTGCAAAGCTTTTACACATTGCTGTCGTTATGGCGCGCGTCACATCTGAGGAGGATCCCTTTTTTTCGGAGCTGTTCCGCAGCCTGGAAATGGAGCTTTTAAAACAGGGGGCGGTTATGGACGATATGATCCATGCAGAAGAGATATGCCAAAAGCGGCTTTCCCGTGCAAACGGCATCCTGATCATGGGCAGGTGCTCCCATACGCTGCTTTCGCAAATCATGCAGCAAAACAAAAACATTGCCGGGATCTGGCGCAATACTATGGATTTTGACATTGACGAGGTCATCTGTGACGGCAGAAAAGCCGCTGAACTGGCCATGAACCACCTTTTGTCGCTTGGGCACAAAAAAATCGCCTATATCGGCGACTGCTCTTACGAAAGCCGTTATGTGGGCTATTGTAATGTCCTGTTTCAAAATAAAATACCGATGGATTATAACCTAATCAAACAGACCAACCAGACAAAAGAAGAAACCGACACGGCCTTTGAAGGGCTGCTTTCCGGCTGGCTGGCCGGAAAAGTAGATTTTTCTGCAGTGTTCTGCGCAAATGACAATACCGCTATCCGCGTATTAGAGCTGCTAGGGCGGCAGAAGGCAAGTGTACGGCATTCTATTTCTGTTATTTCGATTGATGATATTGCAGATGCGCAGAACACAAAACCGTATTTAACCACCATTCATATCCCGCACCGGGAAATGGCACATATGGCCGTAATGCTTTTGCTCGACCGCATTGCCAAAGGGCACATTTCCCCTGTGCGGATTGAATTCCCGTGTAAAATAGTTTACCGGGACAGTTGTTATAAATATGGCACGCCAGAGCGTATTTGAAAAATCATCCCCGCCATCTGCACTGGCAGATATGGAAACTGTACTAGACCGAAACGTCCACCGACACCCCCTGAACACCTGCCGCACCCGCAGACGATGCCCCTGGCAGCGCCTGCCCGGCTTCGGCAGAAGTCGCCCCCATACCAGAGGCTTCCATCCCGCTCATTTCCATTTCTACCTGTACCTCTACCTGCTGCTCCATCTGCATTTCAATTCGCTGCAGCTGCGCCAACTGCTCCGCAGCGAAGCTCAGCTCCAATGCCACACTACCCAGATCAATGCTGTAAGCCGGCTGATCTCCTTCTCCCATCCGCTGCAGGTACTTCATATCCGCTTCCGTTATTTTTCCCTGCTCCTCACTCCGGTGCATACGGCGCTTCTGGCTTAACACCTGCCTGCGCATCTTTTCCTTTAAGATCTGCTGGTTCTCCTCAATCGCCATCTTAAGCTTGATATCCTGCTCCTTCTGATGGACGCGGCGCTTGACCTCAGCCCTTTTTTTCTGCTCCTTTACCGTATGATCCCTGTCATCACGGCTCTTGATCAGCTCTTCCTCTTTTAAGTTGCGTACCTTCATCCGTGAGCATTCAACCATCCGCCTCGCATGCGCCATCGCGACCCGGATATCGGAATCCTTGTACTGACCACTCGCCTTTGCAGCCTGCAGTACTGCAACTTTGCTTTTTGCCCTGGTCAGGACAACTGCTGCATTCCGTGATTTAGACATACGCTGCAGCTGGTTCGCAATTTCCCTTGGGTTATATTTCAGCTTCTTTTTCGGCCTTTGGTTCTTTTTCCTGCTTGCACGCAGCCTTTCAAAATAATGCTCAGCGCTGTTTGCACCTGACGTACAGACGGAATAGCCGGTGGGAACCCCCGACATTCCGCCCCCGCTTGCTGCCATACCCATAACTCATTTCCTCCCTGAAATAACTTTGTGAATCCGTTCACTTATCCTGGCAGTTTTACCATAACATAGCAAAACTGCCGTTATATGTTACATCGGCAGTTTTGCACAAAATAATAACCTAAAATGAATACAAATTTACTTATTTTTATAAATAATCGACTTGCTAGAGCGTGTTTGAAAAACCATTCGTGTAATACACAAAAAACTCTTCTTGCCGCAAATGTGAGGTCACTCTATAAACGGTATATCCTCCACCGAAAACCCCGCCCCAAGCAGAGCTTCCTTCGCCGCCTGCATATTTCGGTATCCATGCACCTTTAGATAACCTCCCCGCACCCGGCATACTGGTCCAAATACCTGTTCCATCTGGCCCTTATCCATACAGACAATCCCTTCCGGCTCCTTCAAAATTCCAAACACCTTCGCCTGCCGTTCCTTTCCTGCTTCATCCACCACCGTAATCTGCAGCTTCGTATATCCATCAATCCACTCTTGCACCTGCCTATTCGCCGGGGCACGCCCATTCTTATCCACAAAAGCCGAAAAACTGCCTGCACCCAAAAACAATACGGCAGTATTCCCAAGCCGTACGCCCTCGTCCACATCTACCCACCGCAATGGATATTCATCCAGATAAATCCCCTTCAGCTCTGTTTCCATGGAATATTCCCCCAATTTCAACGTAACCTCCGTTGAAGAAAACGGCAAAAATTGCCGGATACCCAAAAAATTGGCAAACTCACTGACGACAACCCCTGTTAGCTCAGACTGCGATTGAATCAAAACGCCGTACGGCTTCTGCTCCATCTGCCAAAGGTCAAACCGCCCTTTAACATAAACAAACAACAGCATCGCCGCCCCAATTATTACAATATCCCTATAAAGCTTTTGTACCCTCATACACCCTGCCTCTCCTCTGATAATATTTCATACGTAAATACAGCCAGACAATTATCAAAACCAGTAAAAGAAATAAAAAAAATAGTATTGTAATCCACCACTGGTTCGTCTCCTCCTTTTGCTTTTCCACTTTAAGCTCTACCATCTCCGGCTTTTTGATTTCCGTATGGAACAAAAATTCCTGCTGTGTCACTGACCCCTCCCCATCCTCATAAGAAAAATAAACCTTCCCAGTTGTTTCCCCGTACTTTTCATATCCATCCTCTGCAAAATTCCCATCCGCATCCATATCTAAAGTCCCGGCAAACACCTGGATTTCCCCGTCCGCCGACATACCAGGATCTAGGTTTCCAAGAAACAACTCCTTTTCGGGAAATAACCCTGTGCCCTCCATACGCACTCTTACATTATAAAGGACGGCAAGCCCGGTATTTTGAACCTGAAATGAAAGCATATCTGTATCTGCTTCATAAATGCCCTCCGGAAATGAAAGGTTGGCAAGCTGCGCCTGCTGTACCTGGCAGACAGACAGGTGCGCCGTTTCCGTTGTATTATATGCATTTCCATCCTTATCCTCATACTCAAACAAAAACTGCACGGCAGCCTGCCCTGCCGCAGCCTTAGTTAAAGCCGTAACCTCCTGGGACAAATCCATGCTTCCCCCGGCGGCAGCCCGCTCAAAATACCACGCCTGCTTTTCAAATAAAAGCTCCGCCCCCTCATACAAAAGCGTTACTTTTATATTCTCTATATCCTGGCTGCTGCTGCAGTTTTTCGCCATTATCTTCCAGTTTGCGCTGCTTCCCGCCTGTAGCAGCATCCCCTTTGCATTGCCCTGTACCAATAACACCCTGGGCTGGTGTGTAGCTTTTGCATTCTTCCCATCTGCCTCCTCCGCCTGCCCTGCGCCTTGTACCCCTAACCCATCATCTTCCGCCACTCCCGCTTCCTTTTCAGGGCTTTCCTGAAAAAAGGCTGTCGGCTTGCCGTCGGAAATTTCCACATAGACCGTAAACTGCTGTGAAACCACCTCATTTTCCACCTGCGCCCCAACTGTCAGATACAGCGGATACTGCCCATTCACCCGCCCCTTACGCAGCTTAATTTTGCATCGGTACAAATATACGCCCTTATCCGACTTTTTCACCCGCTTCCTGTAATTCTGATACACAAACGGGCTATTTTCCTCCCGCTCAAACGACACCCCGACATACAGTGCATCCCCCATAAGAGCCGTCTGCGCCACAAACGGGACAACCAGATTCATCGTATCCTTTTTTATGGAAGGCATATACCCCTTCGCAAATGACGCGTTCATCCCCTCATATTTTTTATCCGTATCAATGGAAACCAGCCCATCCGCCCCTACGCTTACAGGCATTAAAAAAAGCGCCGCCAAGCAAGGCGCTACAAGCAAAACCAGCTTAACCTTCCAAAAAAGCCTCATAATTCCCGTATCCTCCCTCCGTCCATCTCAAACACCTGATCACACAAAATACGGATATCCTCACTATTATGGCTGGCCAGCAGAATCGTTTTACCCTGTTTTTTCAATTCCAGCAAAAGCGCCCGTATATCACTCACCCCATGCTTATCCAGCCCATTAAACGGCTCATCCAAAACCAAAAGCCTTGGATCCTCCATAATCGCCTGTGCAATCCCAAGCCTTTGGCGCATTCCTAAGGAATACTTGCTAACCGCCTTCTTCAAATCCGGATCAAGCCCGGCTTGTTCCATTGCCGCACGTATCCCGCCTTTTGAAATTACACCCCTAAGCCCGGCCAAAATTTCCAGATTCCGTATTCCGCTTAAATTCATTAAAAACCCTGGCGTTTCAATAATTACCCCCATACTTTCCGGAAAATCAACCGTAATGCCAACCACCTCCCCCGCAACACGTACCACTCCCGAGGAAACGGGTAAAAAACCGCAAATGCACTTCATCAAAACTGTTTTTCCGGATCCATTGTTGCCGCATATACCATAAACCCTGCCCTCTTCCATTGAAATATTGATATCCTTTAAAACTACATCACTGCCAAATTTTTTCGTTACATGCTCTATTTCCACATAAGGCATAATCTACCCCTCCACTTCCCATTAAAGCCTTAAGGCGCCCTATATATCCTTAAGCCTTCTATACAAAAGTATCCCATGCACCCCCCAGAGCGCCAAGGAACACAATACAAGCATCCACCAAATCCCGCTTTTATCCGCCCCCCAGTATTCCCGGAACGCCACCCATTCCCCCGGATAAAGCGCATACATTTCCGGCAGATACCGCTCCTTCACAATTACCAGCAAGTAATAGCATACAAACGGCAGGCCATATGCCATATAAAAATTTTGGAATACCACCGCAAAAATCCCTGCCATTTGCGCCACAATCCCCCCGACCAGGCAGATTCTAAACAGTAAAAGCGCCGCGTTAAACAGCTCCCCCATCGAAATCCCCCCCACTAATTCCAGTGGGTACAAAAACAAAAAACATCCCGCCAAAAATACTGCCCCCGCTGTTAAAACCACGATTACGCCCCCTACATACACCTGAGCCGTTTTACGGCGGATATATTCTATCCTGCCAATCCGGGTAATATAAAACCGTATAAACCCATTTTGAGCCTCTTTTACAAATACCGCCCCCACCGGAAGCACTGATACAACTGGAATGCAGAATAATACAAGCTGTGTACTAAGCGCCTGCTCATAGAGTTTTAAAAACATCCCTGTTTCAAGGGGCGGTTCCACCAATTGAAACGGAACACCCAGGATAAATGCAGCAAGGCAGGCCGCCGACGATGCCCAAATGCTTTTTTCCCGCATCAGCTCCCCCATAACAACTTCCTCCTTTTCCACAGTGCGTGCCCCAAAATCTGGCTATGTTCCTGTAAACGAACTGAAATTATATTTTTTAAGCGTCCAAAAAGACAGAATCGCCAATCCCCCCAGAAGCAGCAAAAACAACAGGCAGGACTGCCCTATGGAAGGCAAAGCGTCATATCCAAAATCGTGCATACCATACGTGGCATGGTTTAACGGGCTTATCCAGCCAGTAAGCCGCCGTATCTGGTACATCTGGTAATCCTCCTTTTGCAGCAGCGCCGCAAGTACCTTTGGATCCAGCAAAAACCCAAACAGGCTGTAGGCAAGCCCTGCCGCTATCCCTGCTTTTTTGCCGGCCCTCATTTGAAAAAACAGCATTAGAAAGCTCAGGGCCAGTGCATAGCAAATAAGCAGCAGTACAATTTGCAGGCTGCATCCGACAGGGCTTGTGCTTTCCATAACCTTAACAGTCGAAGGCACAGAAAGCTTTTTGCCCATTTCGGAATACGCAAGGAGCGCCGCCGTTTTGCTCCAGATATTCCCCGGATACGTTTTTTTCATGCAAAGTATACTGGTCACACAAAGCACAGAAAGCATATACAGGCATGTGGCCAAAGCTATATAGATAAGCTGCGCCAAAAGCCACCTGCCCTTTTTCATCCGCAGCAGCATGTAGGGCGTAAACGGGCTTAATTTGGGCAAATCCATAAACAACAGGATTAAAAGCAGCGAGCAGAGCAAAATAGACGACGCATCCCCAAATGTCCAGATAAATGGCTCAAACGCCTGCACCGGAGAATCATAATATTCTGCAACCATCATGGCACGCCCACTTAAGAAAAAGCAGAGGATAAAGGAGAACAAAAATGTCAGGATAATACGGGGATTTTTATGGAAGCCCAGAAAATTCCACCGCACTGCTACAAAAACCTGTTTAAGCGCCCCCATACCTAATACCCCAGTTCCCGGTCAATGACCGTACCGTCAATTGCATTAATTGTCAACAAACTTCTTGTAAAACACCCCTGCGAATCCCTGGCCAAAGTATCTTCTAACCCCACATCAAAGCTCCCGAAAAAATCCCACACTGGGACAAGCGTGCCTGCCGAGTTATCGGACATCGGATCATAAATCCTGCTATAGCCAAGCGTAATACGCGTAATATGGCATGTCCTAAAGTTTTCATCCGACACAAAACCGGCCATAGAAACCTCCATCATCTGCGTATAAATTTGCATGACCTCATCAAAATCCAAAAGCTGTACATTCTTTACCTTTACCTCCCCGATTTCATATGGATTCCGCAGCTCCACACAGTAAACCCCATCGCTTCCTACCACTATATTGCAAATTTCATACCCCCAAGGGTCAAGCGTGCTTTCCATCTCCTCCACTCCCCCGCCCCACACGTCCGTATAGGTCAGGGGAATACCGTCTACCATCCTTGTAAAGTAAAAAACATACCCGCCGTCTAAAATATTGCTTTCTTGTACCACATCGTTCCCCCGGTAAAACAATTGATAATCCCAGCCATAAACTGCAAGCCCCATCCCCAATTGCCCTGCTTTTTCTTCCGCAGCTTTTTTTGCTTTTTCAAAAGGGATATCCACAAATTTTTTTAAGCGCCCCTCGTCCCACTTGACGTCTGCCTCTTCCTGCCCGCTTAATAACTCTTCCCCAGACACCCTATAAACTGGCTCAAACGGACCTGCTACCCCTCTAAAGTTTTTCTCTATAGTAAACTGCATGTCCGGCCTGCCATAGCTAATACTGTAATCATATTCCCCGTCTTCCGTTACCGCCACGCCATAAAAAAGATCCTCCAACACTTCTTTCTTGGGTTTATCGTTGTCATCATATATCACGTATTCCAAACCAAACGACGGCTTAATTTCTTCGAGTACCTTCTCCTTAGGGGCTTTGTCTAACAACTCCTCATACTGGCTAATCAAACTGTCCAGATCAAAATCATGCCCTCCGTTTTCATCCTTTCCTTCTGACCTATACTTTTTGAGTTCCGTAATTTTCTCCTGACACTCATCCTTTGTCAGTGTATAAAACCCATCCGTATGATAAAATTTTGCATCCGGAAAAAATACTCCCGTTACCAAATCAACCATCTCCTGCCCGCCCTTTTTTGCAGACACCCCATATGTACTGGCTGCATCCACATCCGGAACAGTTACATCTGCATCCGTATCAATTACAAGCTTACCCTCCTCATACACCGCCCGGTCCGTAACATGCCCTGGCACCAAAAGCGCTTCCCGCAGCGTGCCGCCCGATCTGTCCCCAGCGCTTTCATATGCCTTTTGGCTGTGTACCCCCTTTTCCCTCACAACCGGATCCTCCGGTGTTTTTTCACATCCTGCCAGGCAGCCGGACACTATACAAAGTATAAAAAAAAACGTTAATTTCTGCTTCATAAAAATCTCCTTTTTTATCCCGTTTGCCTTACGCGGCAGAATCTGCTGCTACTATCCCGTTAATATCCTAACCCTCTGTCAATTACCGTCCCATCCACCGCATTCACCGTCAAAAAGCTTCTCGTGGAATATTCTCCGCTATCATGCTGCTTCGAACCCCCGTCCAGATCCTCCCTGTCAAACCCGCCAAAAAAATCCCAGGCCGGAACTAAAAGCCCCGTATCATTATTCTTCGTAGGATCATAAATCCTAGTATATCCAAGCTTAATATTGCGGATATTGTATTTCCTGCATGCCTCATACTTTGTAATATCCGCATTCGACACTTCCATCATCTGCTCATATATCCTGGCTACACTGTCAAAGTCTAATAGCTTCACATTCTCCGTCTGCACTTCTCCAATATCATAAGGATTGCAGATGCTCGCCCACAAAATCCCGTCGTCCCCGACAATCATCTCGCATCGCTCATAGCTCCACGGCACAAGCGTACTGTCCATATCCTCAAGCCCGCCTCCATAAGACATCGTATGCGTAATTTCAACGCCATCGATCTCCCTGGAAAAATAAAACTGATAACCGGCATCCAGCATATGATCTGCCCGTGTGCCCCCTTCACCATAACAAAACACCGCATAATCCCAACCAACAACCTTTAGATCCCAGCCTAACCGCCCCATTGCTTCCTCAGCCGTCTTTTTTGCATCCTCAAACGAAACATTCAGCTTGCTTTTAATCTGCTCCTTCGAAATATGGCTCTCCTCCCCTTCATTGCCCAGCACAAACTCCCCTTCTGTCCATGCCGAAAATACAGACGGATCCTCCAGATCATCCCTGCGCCGCTCTATCAAAAACTGCACATCCGGCTTCATCCGGTAATTAATTTCATAATTGTAAATTCCGTCCTCAGTTTCTACAACCCCGCCAAAATGATCTGTATCGACTGCTATTTCTTCCTGCTCCCCACCCTTTCCATCTACATACTCCAGCCCAAACATCGGCGTAACTTCTATTTTCTCCGCTTTTTCCGGCGCAGTCTGGATTGCCTCTTCTTCCCGCCTAATCTGCTCGTCAATATCAAACTGCAGGTTCCCGTTCTCATCCTTTCCATGCTCGTACGGATCCAGATTCCCTTCTGCCTTATACTTCTTTAGCAAAGTCGCCCTCTCCCTGCGATCATCTTTCGTCCACACATCATACGAATACCTGTGATAAATCTTGCCCTCCGGGAAAAATGCATTTGTCACCGTATCAATCATCTCCTGATCCACCTCTTTCGCCGAAACCGTATAAGTACTCACCGCATCTGTATCCGGCACAACCACATCCGCATCCGTATCAATCACAAGCCCGCCGCCCTCATAGCTTGCCTCATTCTTATAATGCTCCGGCGCCAAAAGAGCTTCCCTAAGCGACCCTTTCACCTCATCCTTTTCAACCCCCTCATACTCTTTCACACTATCCTTGCCCTTTTCCCTTACAATTGCCTCCTCCGGCGTTTTCTCACATCCCGCCAGGCATCCCAAAGACAGCCCAACACATAAAAATCCAACAAAGACATTTTTCCTCATAACATACCTCCTGTAATCCTAAATTATAAATACAACCACTCCCTGGCTTTCTTCTTTTCACCTCACATTCTACCTTTTTTTCGTTATCAGGTATTCATCCCTTTGTAAACAATCTGTAAATACCACCTTTGTCCCAACCCCAAACTCACTCAAAATCTCCATCCGCCCGCCGTGCGCCGCCGCAATCTGCTCGCAAAGCGCAAGCCCAAGCCCCATATTCCCGCTTTTTCTCGACCGTGACTTATCCACCCGGTAAAACGCCTTTCGTACCTTATCCAGTTCCTCTTTGGGAATCCCGCACCCCTCGTCCCTTACCCAAAGCGAATGGGCGTCCGCCCCCATATAAACCGTCCCGCCTTCCTTAGAAGCCATCACACTGTTATTGACCAGATTAATCAAAAAACTCGTCATCAAATCCTCATCTATCCGTTTCGTACGCCCTGCAAAATCCCCTTCCAACACCAGTGACAGCCCCTTCTTAAAAAGCCTGTGCCCCACACTTTCCTCCACAGCCGCAAAGAGCGTTTCCACCCCAATTTCTTTTAACGCCACCTTACACTCCGGCTCATACAGCCTTGTCAGCTCCATCATCTTTTCCGAAAGCCTGGAAAGCCTCGCGCTTTCCCGGTTAATATACAACAGGGCTTTCTCCTCCTGCTCCTTCGACAGCCTAACGCTCAAAAGAGTTTCCGAGTACCCCCGTATCGCCGTTAAGGGTGTTTTCAATTCATGCGACATACTCCCAATAAGCTGCCTTTGAGTCTCGTTAACCGCCTGCAGCGGTTTCGTAATTTTTTTAATCAGCGAAACCAGCAGCATCTCCATCAGTACAGAAGAAAAAAAAGCAACCAGCAGCTCCTGCACAATAAGTCCTGCCGTTTTCCGGTAAACCTCCGTCATATCCGTCACATACAAAAGCGTATACTGCTCTGGACTGCCCCCTTTATCCCTGGCCACATTATATTGGGTATAAAATATCTGCAGGTTCCGCCCATTAATATCCTCCCGCATACTATTGCACGGATACTCTTGCCTTTCTGCACTAAGCCTGCTAACGTCAAATTCATATTTGCTGCTATTAAACATCTCCTCCTTCCCCTGGTAAAGGGCAGAACCCTCCGGCATAACCTCCCTAAAATAATATGTTACAACATTGCCGTCCACCGGCATCCTATAACTGGCTTCCAATATACGCCCCCAACAGTCCTGTGCACATTTTTCAAACAGGCTCCCCCCGTATTTTTTCAGCAATGCTGTTTTTTCCCTGTGGCTGGCATAAATGACATAACATGAAAAAGCCTGCGCCAATACAAACAACAGGATTGACGCAGTCAAAGCAATTTTTTTAATCATATTCATTTGAAACCTCCATACGGTATCCCACGCGCGGCACTGTAATAATCACATCCGCAAAATCCAGCTTTTTACGAATGTTCCCCACATGCACATCCACTGTCCGGCTTTCCCCAGAAAAATCCACGCCCCATAGCATATTTAAAATCTGTTCCCTGGTCATCACACGGTTTTTATATTTCCAAAAAGCTAACAGGCAGTCAAATTCCATAGGCTGCATTGGGATCTCCACACCGTTTTTACAGACTGTCCTCTTCTTTTCATCGATTACCACATCTTTTATGCGGATTTCTTCCCCGTCCCCCTTAGAAAAACGCTTCAGCACGTTATCCATCCGCACCAAAAGCTCCAGCATCTCAAACGGCTTTACTATATAATCCTCCGCGCCATTGCGCAGCCCCTTTATTTTACTGGTCAGATCGCCTTTTGCTGTCAGGTATATAACCGGGATACTATACGCTTTCAGCTCCTCCAAAAGCATAAAGCCGTCCTTACCAGGCAGCATAATATCCAACAATGCCAAATCATATTCATGGCAGTTTTTTAAATGCCCGCTAAATTTTAACCCGTCAAAAAACGGAACCGCACTATATCCCGCAATTTCCAGATTCATGCAGATCAAATCATTGATTGCAATTTCATCTTCAATTACCAGTATTTTTTTCATAAATAAAACCATCCCATCTGTCATCTATATTCAAAAAAATTATAGCGGAAATGCAAAGGGAATACCATATCGATTTGTAAAGGTTTTGTAAATTATCAAATGCTGGAAATAATCCCCTCTAATACCCCAATACAATGCCCGCAATCTCCCCCGCCTCTTCTACAACATAATCCGCCCCTGCCCGTGTCAACTCCTCAAAGCCCCCATATCCATATAAAACACCAGCCGAAGCAATCCCATGCCTCTTTGCCCCCAAAACATCATATTCCCTGTCCCCTACCATCAGCGCCGCAGACACCTCCCATACGTTCCCCTCCGTCATAGCATATCGAATCACCTCATCCTTCTTCGTTCTGGTCCCGTCCATATTTGCCCCTGCAACATAATCAAAATACTCCATAAGCCCAAAATGCCCCAACACCATCCGTGCAAACATTTCCGGCTTAGAAGTCGCTACAAGCAAGGTGGTACCCGCATCTTTTAACCTCGAAAGCAGTTCCTTAACCCCCTCATAAACCACACACTCAAATATCCCCCTGCCACTATAATATTCCCTGTAAAAAGCAACAGCCTCCATCGACATCTCTTTAGAAAACCCATAAAATAACTCAAATGACTCATGCAGCGGAGGCCCGATAAATTTATATAACGCCCTACGATCCCCCTCTTTTATGCCATACTTTTCCAGGGCATATGCCACCGAATTTGTAATTCCAACACCCGGATCCGTCAATGTCCCGTCCAAATCAAATAAAACCGTTTCGTACCTCAATTAAATTCCTCCTTCAAAAGCAGACATATCACAGCTATACACCCCCATTATACAATAATAAAAGCCCAAAAAAAACATAATAATTTTTCCTGATTTCCAAAACCTGTCAACTTTCCTTCCCCAACCAATTGTGCCCAGCCTCCAAATATGATAAAATATGGTATATTACTGACTATAGCGCCAGAAGGGAGACGCATATGAAAAGTACAAAGCCCGTACACGAGATGACCTATATCTTACTGCTCCTGCCAGCCATTATCATTGTGTTCTACTGGTTTTCATCTCAGAATACCAGCCGTATGGAAGAACGCAACCAATACTACGCACTGGACTGCGCGCGGCAGAAAACCATGCAGATTGACGGCGAATTAAATAATGCCATGAATCTGATAAAGACCTACGCCCATTTTATCGGCGACAGCCTTTCCACCCCCAAAGTTACTGCGCGCATGTTAGACGGGCTGGACGACAACTCCCTATTTGACGCCCTGATGTTTACCGATGCAAACGGCGTTGACTACGCTTCCGATGGGCGTACATCAGATGTAACAGGCCGCAGGTTTTACACAGAAGGCATACGCGGCCAAAGCAATACCGACATTGTGTTTGACCCTCATTTCTTCGATGAAGCAATGGTTTGTTTTTACACGCCTGTCTATTTTAACGGCGAAATTATTGGCGTGCTGCGGGGCGCTTACCTTGCGGAGGAATATCTTAAAAATATGCTTGCAACCACCTATTTCGGCGAAACCGCAGATGTATTTTTATGCGCGCCGGACGGCACGGCAATCGCAAGCTCAGATGATAAGGCATATTCCGGAAACCTCTTAAACACACTTTCACAAAACGGCGTAATTGACGAAAAGACAGCCGGGCTTGTACAGGATGTTTTTGAAAACGGCGGGGAAGGCTCCTTTTTGTGTGCACCGGGCAGCCAGACAGACAATATCTGCATCATCCACCTTCCCGAGCATAATTTTGCACTTGTACAGACATTTCCAGAAACAATTACAAAACGTATGGTAAATGCTGAAAACCTAGCAGGCATCCAGTTAGAAGCTATTTTAATCGGTTTATTTACTATTTATGTAATAGCCCTTTTAATCCGTGCAAGCCAGAATAAAAAACTGCTGGAACAAGAAAACAGGGAAATGGGTTACATTATAAACGGTATTATTACTCTGTTTTCCCGGTTTGCCCTGGTGGATTTTGAAACAGATACCTACCAGTATTTGTCTGGAACCAGGCCGCAGGATGAAGAAATAGCCTGCAGCGGCAGTTATCAGGATCTGTCCGATTACCTGTGCTCTATCATAACAGATGAGGACGGGAAGGAAGAATGTGCCAGGTTTATGGACAAAACCTCTGTCCAGGATGCTTTAGAAACACAAGACGATTTGCGTATCGAATGCCATGTGTCGCGCGGCGGCCGTATGGAATGGGAGCACATGAATATCATCTGTTTAGAACGTAAATACGGCAGGGCAAGCAAGGTGCTTATTATCCGTCAAAACATTACAGAGGTAAAAGAACAGCAGCTTCGTATTCAGGCACAGATGTCACACGCCAACCGAAAGGAACGGCAATACCGGATTGCCATTACTTCCAACTCTTTTTGTACCTTTGAATTTAACCTGACACAAGACTGGATCGAGCATGATATTACACGCACTGTAAACGGCGGGCAGGTTTCACTGCTTGGCCCGGCAGGGCTTTCTGCGCCATGCAGGGCTTCCGAATGTTTTGAAAAATGGAAAGAATTTGTCTTGCCGGAATCCATAGAAGACTACAGCCAGATTGTAAATACGGCTTACTTACTAGAACAGTTTGAACTGGGGAATGCCCAGGTTGACGCCGAGTACTGGGGCGCTGCGCCACAGGGTGTGCCAATGTGCATACGCCAGTCTTTTATTATGACGCAAGACAGCGCCACCAACGACATTCTGGTTATGGTAGTATCAAAAGAAATTACCGAACAGGTGCAAAAACAGCGGGAACAGACACAGGCGCTACAGGATGCATTAATGCAGGCGCAGCACGCCAACCGCGCAAAGACGACATTCCTCTCCAATATGTCGCATGATATCCGCACACCGATGAATGCGATTATTGGCTTTGCGACGATTGCAATGAACCACATTGACAGCAAAGACCAAGTCAGCGACTGCTTACAGAAGGTGCTTTCTTCCAGCAACCATTTGCTGAGCCTTATCAACGATATTTTGGATATGAGCCGGATTGAAAGCGGAAAGGTGCAGATCAAGGAGCAGGAATGCAACATTTCAGACCTTATGCACAACCTGGTGAATATTATACAGCCACAGGTAAAAGCAAAGCAGCTGGAGCTGTTTATTGATACATTTGAAGTAACAAACGAAGACATCATCGCAGACGCCCTTAAGTTAAACCAGGTTTTTATCAACCTGCTGAGCAATGCGGTTAAATATACGCCTGCTGGAGGGACAATTACATTTCAGATTATACAAAAAGCGACCTTCCGCCATGGGTACGGCGACTTTATTTTCCGGATCAAAGACAATGGTATCGGCATGTCGCCTGAGTTTGCCAGCCACATTTTTGAACCGTTTGAACGTGAAGTAACTGCCACGCAAAGCGGCATCCAGGGAACAGGGCTTGGCATGGCCATTACTAAAAATATTGTCGAAATGATGAACGGAACGATTTCTGTTGAAACAGCGCCTGGCAAGGGCAGCGAATTTACCGTAACCGTTACGCTAAAGCTTCAGGATACCGAAAAGAACACGGCGCAGATTAAGGAACTGGAAGGAATGCGGGTACTGGTTGTAGACGATGATTATAACACCTGCGACAGTGTCAGTAAAATGCTAAAGCAAATCGGCATGCGCCCCGAGTGGACGACCTCTGGGCGGGAAGCGGGCTACCGCACCCAAAGCGCCCTCGAAGAAGGGGACGCCTTCCACACCTTCATTATCGACTGGCAGATGCCGGAATTAAGCGGCCTGGAAACAGCAAAAAAAATCAGGCATATTGCAGGCGAACATGTACCGATCATTATTTTAACGGCATACGACTGGTCTGACATTGAAGCTGAAGCAAAAGAAGCAGGAATAACCGCATTTTGTGCAAAACCGCTGTTTATGTCCGACTTAAAATCCGTCTTGCTGGCTGCAAACAACCTGGCTGGCAAAACAGAAAAACGCGCCGAATGGACGCTGGCTGATTTTACGGGAAAACGGATCCTGCTGGTTGAAGACATCGAGCTTAACCGGGAAATCGCAGAAATAATCTTAATGGAAGCAGGCTTTGAGGTTGAAAGCGCACCAGACGGGACAGATGCCGTCACAATGATGGAAAAAGCGGAAGAATATTATTATGATGCTATCCTCATGGATGTGCAGATGCCGATTATGAACGGTTACGAAGCCACCCGCGCAATCCGTAACCTGCACCGCAAAGACGTCAGCACCCTGCCGATTATAGCCATGACGGCCAACGCATTAGAAGAAGATAAAGAAGCGGCCCTTAAAAACGGCATGAACGCACATATTGCAAAACCTATTGATATGGATATTTTTATTGGGGTGTTAAAGGAATTTTTACAATGAACCCTATTTACCGCCCCCCTTTGAATATGTTATACTTGGCAGCAGAAGACTTAAACCAAAAGGAGGATTATATTCATGAGATTAGTGACACGTTCCGATTTTGACGGCTTAGCATGCGGCGCATTGCTTTTGGAAGCCGGTATTATTGACAGCTGGAAATTCGCGCACCCAAAGGATTTACAAGACGGATTGGTGGAAGTAAACGAAAATGACTGCCTGGCAAATGTGCCTTATGTAGAAGGCTGCGGCCTGTGGTTTGACCATCACTCCAGCGAGCATGAACGGCTTGCGCTTGCAGGCAAATACAAAGGGGAAAGCCGCATTACCCCTTCCTGCGCACGGATTATTTATGAATACTATGGCGGCAAAGAACAGTTCCCTCAGTTTGACGATATGATGGAAGCCGTTGACAAAGTGGATTCTGGAAACCTTACGATTGATGAAATTATGAATCCGTCCGGATGGATATTAATTGGGTTTTTGATGGATCCAAGGACAGGCCTCGGCAGATGGCGCCAATTTTCGATTTCCAATTACCAGCTGATGGAAAAACTGATGCACGCATGCCAGACCATGAGCACAGAAGAAATCCTTGCCCTGCCGGATGTGCAGGAGCGCATAGAAATTTACAATGAACAGACTGAGAAATTCAAACAAATGGTATCTGCACACACACGGGTAGACAAAAATGTAATTATTACCGATTTAAGAGGGGTAGATCCGATTTATACAGGCAACCGTTTTATGATTTACAGCATGTATCCCGAACAAAACATATCCGCATGGATTGTCAGCGGACGCGGCGGCAAAGGATGCTCGGCGGCAGTCGGATACAGTATCTTAAACCGTACATCAGATGTAAATGTGGGAAGTTTAATGTTAAAATACCATGGCGGCGGCCATAAAAAAGTCGGCACTTGCCAGTTTACAGAAGAGAATATGGATTCAGAGCTTCCAAAGATGTTAAAAGAGCTTTGCGGATTAGCAAATCAATAAAAAGATATGGTAAAGCCCCTTCATGCGCCATTAAGTACGCATGAAGGGGCTTTCGTTTATATTCAGCCTTCCCAGGCCTTACATAATGCATATCTGCCACAACGGACAGCAGGGCAAACGCACATACACCGTCCACAAAGCTGCCATTTATGCCCTCTTTCCAAAAATCCTACATTACGGCTTGCAGGTTTTACAGGGTTCGTATCCCTCTGTAACCAAATCCTTTCTGCTGCCTGTATATTCCCTCCGGTTCGACTCTTTTATATTTTGGGCCCCCGCACAGTCTGGCAAGTGGAATTTGCCTGTGTTTTCATTTAAAATATAAGTTCCGTTTTCTGCACCGCTTTTTTCTTCCGGATCCCTCCCTTCGGAAATCCAGCTCTCACCTGTCGCATAATCAACCGTAACACCTGGCTGGTTATTATAGACATAGACATGGAAGCTGATACCCTCGCCCCCATCCTCTACGGATTCTGCTTCCATCACCACGCCAGACGCCACCAGGTTATCCCCTTCAAAAACAGGGGTTACACGGTACAGTACATGGTAATCGGTTTCCTTTACATAGTCAGCCACCATATTTTCAAACGGCAGCATCCCCTGTACATTCATATAACGCGTACCTGTAATCAGGTTTTTTTCGTTGGCATTTTCGCCTGCCAGCTGAAAACCAATCAAATGGCATCTGTTAAACAGATATTTCCCGTCTATAAAATCATATTTTGCCGTCCGCCAGCCCGAAGGCTTTACCGAACCAATTGATTCGCGCTTCTGAGTAGGCATTAGTTCCCTGCATATATTGGCATATGCCACGCCGCACCGCCCAAGCCCATCCAGCTCGCTATATAGTTCAAACGGCTCCGTCACATAGTCGTCCTCCACAAACAGCGGCTCATTTCCATTTAGCACCACATAAGGCTCTCCAGCAAATTCCGGCACATCTGAACTATCAGATACTTTTGCCACCTCCGCGCATCCGGCAGGCAAAAAGCAAAACAGTATAACCGCCAGGCCATAAAGCAATATTCTTTTTTTCATCTTTGGTACACTTCCTTTGTAATTTTTTGATGCGATTTTCCTGGAAACTCTGTGGCAGATACCAGGAAAAACTCACGTCCGCAGGCCTCTATGTCAAATACAACATCCGAAGGGTAACTGCGGTTCCATCGATATAAAATTATTTCGTCAAATATATGGTAATCCTTTAGGCAGCATCCATCCTCAATAAAACAAACATCCCCTTGGGATGCCTTCTTTAAAAACCCCTCATCTACGCTTATCCTCTTATCCGTGCAAAAATCAAATAATTTAGCGGAATAGGCGCTCATCCAAAGTCTCTCCCCTTCGCCCAACGAACGGAGCATATCTTTATAAACCTCTTCATCCCTGCTGACACGCCTGCCACCAAATAAAAGGCCATTCCCATTTTCTACGCAGGCTACCATTTTCATAATTCATCCTCCTTAAAATCCTGTATCCCCCACTAATCCAAATATCCAGCACAACCACCCGCGGACGGAACTGGAACGCCTCTCAACCAGGTTCTCCCCGCATACCCGCAGCTGTCTCATCTTCTCTGCAATCCTCCGTTTATCCGGTGCTCCCCCCATACACAGCGCTTCCCCAAATAAATCATAAAAAATCTGATGCTTTAAAATCAGCCGCACATACCCCAGCTGGCGCTCCCTGTAATTCATCTTAAGAAGCCGCTTCCCCTGCAGCGTGATGGCCACCTTTACCCCCTCTTCCCCTGCGCACTTCTCTGCCAGCCCCAAATACCTGCAGGCATTAAAATAATAATCTGACTGCCGTTCGCGAAATCCAAATAACTGTGCAATTTCCCCCGTGGCCATCGGCCTTTCATTCAAATGCTCCACCAGTGAAATTACTTTATAAAAGCTATCCGCCTGAATAAACGTAACATCCGGCTCTGGCTCAACTACCGTCCTTCTCCATATCCCGTACAAATCCTCCATTTGAATCTCAATATTTTCCAAACTGTAATTGCGCTCTTGTACCAGATTCAACGAGTTATAAGAAAAAATATCCGTAAATTCATATTCCAGCAGCCGGAAAATATTATTAGAATACACCATAAACACCGGGCGGATACGCTTACGGATTTTTCCATGCCACAGCCGTACCGGATAATATAGCTGGCGGATCAAAAAATTGCTGTGGACGACATTTTTCCCTTCGATCAATGCAAACACGTTCCTGTTTTCAAATCCACCGTCTATTTCCACTTGTGAATTTTCAACCGAAATATAATGCGCCTCATTTTTGAAGCTGTCCACCGAAAACCCAAAGCTGCCAGATCCCATACGGCCGGAAACAGTCTGTACCATATGGTTTTCCCCTAAAAAATCATCCAAAATCCCTGCAATCCCCATAATATTTATGGCATTAGCTTCTGAACGGATATCATGAATATCAATCGTTTCATAATAATCCGGGACCTTGGCCCCTGTCATCTGCTTAATACCAGAAACCATATCTGGAAAATCCTGATACAGCTCAAACTCCCCGAGGACATATTTCCCTCTGGTAACTGGTAAAATAGCAATTTTCCTGCCAAACACCGCTGGCCGCGATTCCCTCGTGTCAAACTTTGTCATCAAACGGGGCTCTTTAACCTCCCGAATTTGATCTGCAGTGATATAAAAACAGCCGTTTTCCTTTATTTCATTCTCAATATGGTACTTATCAAACAAAATTTCCCATTTTTCGTCAATCAATCCCATAATTGCGCACCAGCACTTCCTTGATCTCCCCGCGTTTCTCTGGAATGACATTAATCGTCCGTTTTGCGCCTACATGCTCAATAATATAATCCTGGTATAACTCCTCAATAAACGGGCAAGATGAATTAGACAGCAAAAACCGGATACCTTTTGCATTTAAAGCATCACACTGCTCCTTTAGCGCAATCTGCTCTTTTTCATCAAAACCTCCTGCCGTATATCCGGTAAAAGATGCTGAAGCGCTGATTGGCATATAAGGCGGATCAAAATACACAAAAGCCCCTTTGCGGATACCCTTTAACGCTTCCCGGTAGTCACCGCATTTAATGGTAATATTAGCTTTATGGAAATAAGTATGCAGCGCATGGATAGTTTCTTCATTTGTAATATTCGGATTTTTATACCTGCCCCAGGGTGAATTGAACTCCCCGGAGCTGTTAACGCGGAACAGGCCATTATAACAGGTTTTATTTAAGTAAATAGTCCTGGCCGCACGCTCTGCATTTGTCAGGCTTTCAAAAACCTGCTTGTCACGGTCTAGGGCACGGATTTTATAAAAATAATCCTCGCAGTTTTGCTCTTTATGCTCATTTAACTTTTGAACCAGTTCTTCCGGCTCTTCTTTTATGGTCAGGTAAACATTAATTAGCTCCCGGTTAGAATCATTTACCACGGCCTTTGACGGCTGTGTGCCAAACAATACCGCACCGCCTCCGATAAATGGTTCATAATATGTAGAACATTTCGGAATCAGCGGGGCAATAATATCGAACAGCTGCCGTTTTCCGCCTACCCATTTTAATATTGGTGAAACGAATGGGTCTTTTCTTGCCATTGTGGTGTCTCCTATCTTTAAAAATGCCTGCAAAATTTCTATCATAGTTATGATATCATGAAACCAAACAAAAGAAAACCCCTGTAGGTATTGAACTAGTACTCCATCCGAACAGGAATTGAAGTTTGGAGACACCTGCTTTGTGCCA
>OFGF01000421.1_pt1 | contig 37471 bp, 38 predicted proteins | sample 1521711 | NCBI WGS metagenome assembly OFGF01 (sample SAMEA3504092, study PRJEB24116) | mouse gut metagenome | biome: mouse gut; feature: mouse-associated habitat; material: faeces | place: Denmark | collected 2011 | reverse complement strand
GCCCACCACACGCCGTTTTTTTATATGGTGGGCGTTCGCCTTAATACCTTATAGAAAAAAACAGAGCCAACGAACTGTGATTTTATTTCACAAGTTCATCGGCTCTGCGTCTATGCGTCCGGCTCTGTGATGACTGTTATCTGCAAATTTGTTACTTCAATCAATGTTTCCTGCTTACATTTTGGACAATAGAGAGGATAATTTTTCAATACTGTATCTTCTCTGATTTTATCACGGGTTTTACTGCCGCAAACAGGACAACGTATCCATTCTGTTCCATAAATGACACTCATATTTTATCCGCTTTCCAATCCCAAATACTTAATTGCCTACTATCGTCCTTTTCTTCAAAGAAATGCAAATAGTTAAATATTTGCTCTTGGTCATGCAAAATTCCATTTTCTTCGCATTTTCGGTGAAAAAGCCTCATTAAATTTTTGCTGTTGCCGCTTTCTATCATATACTGATTTCCGTATGTACGCATATATTTTTCTTTCAGCCCAGGAAATAATCGGTCTAACTGTTCATAAAAATACTCTCGATTTCCTTCTCGGAGAGTTAGCCCCATTCCAAAGCAAATAACGCCATAAACCTTTGCCTCAATACACATATCCAAAATACCTGAAATATTATCTTCAGTATCGTTAATAAACGGCAAAATTGGCGTCAGCCATACAACTGTCGGTATCCCTGCGTTCCTTATCTTTCTCAATACTTCAAAACGCTCCCTTGTCGTACTTACATTCGGCTCAATCTTTTTGCACAAATCTTCGTTGCACGTTGTCAAAGTCATTTGCACAACGCACTTGGACTTTTCATTTATTTTCTGTAAAAGGTCTAAATCCCTCAGTATGCGGTTTGATTTTGTTATGACCGTAAATCCAAAACCATGCTCATATATTAAGTGCAGAGCCTTCCTGACATTCCCTATTTCCATTTCCAGCGGAATATAGGGGTCTGTCATAGAACCTGTGCCTATCATACACTTTTTTCGCTTATGAATAATAGCATATTCCAACAAGTCAATCGCATTTTCTTTGACTTCAATATCCTCAAAAGCGTGTTCCATGTGATAGCATTTGCTTCTGGAGTCACAATAAATGCACCCGTGTGAGCAGCCCCGGTATAAATTCATTCCATTTTTAGCAGATAATATCCCTTTAGCTTTCACGAAGTGCATCGTATGTCCTCCCTGCATTTAGGCGCAATTTTTCCTATGTGCTTTCAGTTTTTTCATTGCCCAATCATAATGGCTTGCTGTAACGCTGACAAAATAAGAACCCAGCGTGCTTCCGCCTACCCATTTATAAACGCCTTTCGAAAACAATTCCTCGTTTGAAACAATTTCCGCCAGATTTATTACTTCGTTATGGGATTTCTGGAACATATTCTTTGCGTCCTCTAATGATGTAGACTGATGCTTTTTCCAAAATTCCACATTCATATCTCCATAGGTTTTCCAATTATACGGTTCTGGAAGAAACGGTTTATTATCGCCGTTCTGATTGGAATACACCCAGTTTAACAAAAGCTGATGCCACTCATAGAGGTGGATGAAAATATCACGAAGATTTTTATCTCTTTTCCAGTGAGCTTCTTTCTTTTTTTCATCACCCGAAAAATCAAAAGGCGTTGATAATTCTTTTTCTGTCAATCCAGAAACAAGAGTGTTTAACTTTTCATAATTAGCGGCTGCGGCTGTTAGTAAATCTGTTTTTGTTGTTGGTCTGCCCATATTTATTTTCCTTTCGTTTTTTCATACTATGTTGCTATTTCTCTGTATCTGTAACTTTATATCTCAAGATAGTTTTTAAATTGGCTTTGTCTGTACGGTTAGCATTATTCAAATATATTTCACGGTGTTCTTTTCCCATACGCTTATATCCGTGTTCCATACAATATCCGTCCATAATCTCAAATGACGCAGGCTCATCATCAAACGCTCCTTTATGCAATATTTGAATGCACCTGCCATCGCAGATTGTTTCAAAAGAAATATCGGTTAGATACGGAATATTTTTTCTCACCTTTACTGTCTCTAACGCATTATCAAACATTTTTCTGGAAATAAAATCTGGTTGTCGTATCATGATGCGGTACTGCAATTCTTCTTTTACCAAATATTCTTTTTCAGAAGCCATACTCCACATTCCCTCTAAAGGATATACGGTATAATCTGTTATTTCGTTGCTTTTTGGAGCAAACGCTTTATATGCCATCTTAATTTTATAAGCCATCGAAAACAGGGCGGCAACTTTATCTGAAAAGATTTCATCATTAGGATTTCCTCTGCCAGAAAGAATGATATATTTTTGAGCGGGAATATCAAGCACGCAAGGTTTTGCTTTTATACCATATATTTCTTTCTCATGCTTTTTCCATTCATGTTTCATTTTCAGCCCTCACTTTCCCAAATAGAATTTACAGGTAAATTATATCACGCTTATGCTGACACCCTATGTCAAGTTTTATATTTTTCATAGATTTTCTGTGCCTGTTCTGCCACGATGTCTTTCAGATATGCAGGCTCTATAATATCTACTTGCGTTCCAAATGACAATAAATACCCTATAAGCCATTCATCTTCTGGCATTTGGGCAGATACGATTAAATCCCCATTTTCTTTTTTGCTTACCATCGTTTTGTCAAATTCATCGTAAACACGATATGACATATTTTTCGGGAAACGCAGTACGATTGTGTTGTAGCATTGCTCCAATGTATCATCTAATTCTGGAAAGGGGCTTTTGCAAAAAATTTCCGTGAGAACTTCAAAATCTATGATACGGGTCAGCTTAAAAATACGATAATCCTGTTTTTCCGTACAAAATGCTTTTAAGTACCATGACATAGACTTATATGACATTTTTAGCGGCCTAACAACTCTTTCGCTAATTGTTCCGTAGGAATTTGCATAAGTTATTTTTACGCACTTTTGATAAATTATCGCTGATTTTAGCAATTCAAATTTCTCATTGTCAGTTCCCTTGTTGCCCCATCTGGAAAAATCTACTTCAAGCCAGTTTTCCGAACTGATACAAAAGATTGCAGAAAGCTTTTGCAATGTTTGATTGATGCCAATATTGTTAGTAAGATTGATGCTTTGCAGGGCTGTTAGAATTTCCTGCTTTTCTTCTTCAGACAGCACTGCTTTATCTAAAACAAAATCACTCATTAAATGAATGCCACCGTTTCGCCCAGCTTCTGCATAAACAGGAATACCTGCACCACTCAAAGCATCAATATCTCTGTAAATTGTCCTTACAGATACTTCAAATTTTTCTGCTAATTCTGGAGCAGTAGCCTGTCCTTTATCAAGTAAATGATACACAATCTTAAATAATCTGCTTTCCTGCATTGCCAACTCCTCCTTTGATAATAGAATACCATCAAAATCCTGACACCGTATGTCATCATTTATTATAATCATTTCTTTACTCGTTATCAACTGACTAAGCATAAATGAACTTTATTCTGCTCAAAGCAGGGATAATGAGTAACGCTTTTCTTTTCTATATTCCCTATATTTCTGATGCTTTTAAAGAAAAATAGAGAGCAAGGTGTTAATCCCTGCCCTCCATTTTTAATGCTTTATGCGTATATGATTTCCCTATCCACAATCTCCCTCGCACAAGCCCTTATGTTATTCATTCTTCCTGTCCATTCTAAGGCGTTTTCTTCCTTTAAGCATTCCGTTATGCCCTGTGCCTGTTTTATGTCTTCTATAAGCCTTTCAAAGCATTCCTGCGCCTGGCTGTCAATGTCAGCAAGGTAGGTGTTCAGCCTGCCGCTTGTGAGAAGATTGGTGTATGTAACTTTGCGGTACTGCTTCAGATAGTCCAGATGTCGCTGTCCCCATGTGCCTATTGGCTGTTCTTTTTCGGCGGGTACGGTCAAGCACGGTATTAAGTAATTTCCTTGTCGCTCGTACTTGCCGCCCAGTTTTTCAAATAATGATTTTGTCATTTTGTAATTCCTCCAAATAAGATATTCACTCCACATTGTTGTGCCTGCTGTCTTAAACAAAATTTTGAGTTTTCTCCTTATCTGGTTTCATTCATTTTTTGAAAAACAATAAAAGTTTGTCACGAATGTCACATATGTCACGATCCGATGTGCTATTATGGTATTACGTCAAGGAAGAATCTAAGACGGAACATGCTTCCCCTCATCGAAAAGGATGCTGATACTAGTTGATCAGCATCTTTTTTGTTACAAGAAAGAGGGAAATATTTTTTCTGGACATCTGAGAGCCAAGATGTCCAGGATCTCCAGGAAAGAAGGTGATATTGTTGGCAAGAGCTCCGAATAAAAAGCCGAAGAGACGTATGGCTCTATAAAAAGCATGAAGTTGGGCTGCGCAGGGCATATTGGAAAGAAAAAATAAATTCTTAAGGAGGTGCATGAAGTGTTAAATGCTATTTTGGATGCCATCAGCGTATCCCTAGGTCATGAGTTTGGCGATGGATATCAAATCTATATGGAACAGATAGAGCAGGGATGGAAAGAACCCTGTTTTTTTATCTCCTGTTTGAAGTCCAGTAGCAAACACTCCTTTGAAGAGAGATATTTCCGGGGCAATCAGTTCTGCGTCCAGTATTTCCCTTCAAGTAATGAGAGGCAGCAGGAGTGCAACGCCGTGTATGAGAGGATGTTAGGATGTCTTGAATACATAACGGTAAATGGGGACGGCAAGCCGATCAAGGGAACGAGGATGGAGTGTGAAATGGTTGATGGAAGTTTAAGTTTTTTGGTAAATTACGATTTCTTCGTGTATCAGACAAGAGAAGAATCAATGTCAATGAGTGATTTTCAAACAGGGATGGAAGTGAAAGGAGAGGAATGATTTGGCAGTATCGGCAAAAAAAGAAACGAAATGTGTCAAGACGAGGGAAAAGGAGCGCATGGAACTAAAATTCAGCAAGGAGCAGATTCTAAATTCGGCAAGATATATTGGCAATAGAGATCTGGTGGATGCGCTCCTGGAAGAAGATAAAAGTTATTCTTATGAAATGGTTGAAAATTTAATGGAAAAATATCGGAAAGGAAAGGTGAAGTAATATGGCATTAGGAGGCGGCAGTTTCACAGTACAGAATAAGGAGCTCCCTGGGGCATATATCAATTTTGTGTCAGCGGCTTCGGCGTCCCCGGAATTATCAGACAGGGGGATTGCCACAATGCCCCTGGAACTCGATTGGGGCAGAGAGAATGAGGTTTTTGAGGTTACGAATGAGGATTTTCAAAAGGACTGCAAAAAGATTTTTGGATATGATTTCAATGATGAAAAAATCAAAGGCTTACGAGACTTGTTCCTGGGGGCGAACGTCCTGTATGCATATAGGCTAAATAGCGGCGGACAAAAGGCAGAGAATGAGCTTGCAACTGCGTTATATGGAGGCGTGCGGGGAAATGACTTGAGCATAACCATTCAGGCAAATGCTGATGTTCCATCTAAATTTGATGTCAAGACTTATTTGGGGTTGTTAGAGGTGGATGTGCAGACCGTCGGTTCTGCAGCAGAACTTAAGCCAAACGATTATGTAACATTCCATGAAGATGCAGAACTTGCGGCGTCTGCGTCATCACCCCTGAGTGGAGGGGAAAACGGCGTTGTTGATGGCGAGGCGCATAGGGCGTATTTAAATAAGATAGAATCTTACACCTATAACGTCATGGGCGTAGCGGTCACGGATGACACGACGAAAAAGCTCTATGCGGCGTTTAACAAGAGGCTGCGTGACGAGATGGGGATTAAATTCCAGCTGGTAGTCTATGACATGGCAGCGGATTACATGGGCGTCATCAATGTCAAAAATCAGGTTTCTGACGAGGGATGGAGTGAAGCTGGACTGGTATATTGGGTGACGGGTGCGGAGTGCGCATGTCCCGTAAACAAATCTTGCCAGAATAAGAGGTATGATGGCTGCTTTACAGTCGATGTGGACTTTACGCAGAACCAGTTAAGGCAATCCGTAAAATCTGGCGAGTTTGTACTGCATCGAGTGAATTCTGACATTAGGGTCTTGGAGGACATAAACAGCATGGTCACTTTCACGGGCGAATGCAAAGAAGTATTTAAAGACAATCAGACGGTGAGGGTGATCGACCAATTAGGGAATTCTGACGCTGTCTTATTCAATACAAAGTACCTCGGCACTGTGCCTAACAATGAGTCTGGGAGGATATCGCTTTGGTCTGACCTTGTAAAGATCAGGCAGGCACTGCAGGACATGGGGGCGATTGAAAACTTTTCAGATTCAGATGTGGTTGTCGGTACAGGGGAAACTAAGAAATCCGTGGTGGTGAGCGGCAGCATCATGGTGGTAAATGCCATGTCTAAGGTTTACATGACAGTAACAGTGGCTTAGGAAGGAGAAAATGGAAATGGGAAATAATGTAACAATGTCAGCAAAAGACACGCTTTTTGCAGCGCTTGCAGAGTGCTTCGTCACAATTGGAAAGCGGCGCTATAATTTTATGCAGGCGATTAATGTAGAGGCAAAATTTGAAAAGACTAAGACGGAAGTCCCGATCCTGGGCAAGACGGGAAAAGGGAACAAGGCGACTGGATGGAAAGGTACAGGCTCCCTTACCGCACATTATAACACCAGCATTTTCCGTAAAATGATGCTGGATTATAAAAATACGGGAGAGGACGTATATTTTGAAATGCAAATTACCAATGAGGATCCTACCAGCGGGGCTGGGCGGCAGACGATCATTCTTATGGATTGCAATATCGATGGCGGCATATTGACAAAATTTGACGCAGATGCGGAATACCTGGACGAGGAGATGGACTTCACATTTGAAGACTTCTCGATGCCAGAAACTTTCAAAGAGCTTACGGGATTCCGTACAAACTAAGCAAGCAAAGACCTTTCATAGGGGCTGTCGCACTAATATATTGATTCACTTGTTTAAAAGGTCTTGCCACTCATGCAGCAAAGGCAGAATGCACAAATTTTATCTTGTAATTTATGTTAGCGTGACAGCTCTGTGACAAGGGGCTCTATCATTCAACACGGGTAATTGCGAAACTACCAATGATCAAAATTTCATATACATTGAGTTTCGCAAAACCCTAATCATTTAGTAGAAAGAAAGGAGACAAATAAAAATGTCAAAATTTAGCAGATTTATGAGAGCAAACAAAACGGAGAAGAAAAATGGGAGGTATGCCCCGACGTCTACTTTGAAGGATGAAAATGGGAAGCCTCTGGAGTGGGAATTCAGGCATATCACATCCAAAGAAAATGAGGAATTGAAAGATGCTTGTACCATGGATGTCCAGGTAACGGGAAAGCCGAATCTATTTCGTCCCAGGTTGGAAATGACCAAATACCTTTCAAAGCTGATAACGGCCTCTACGGTGTATCCAGACCTATATGATAAAGAGCTGCAGGACTCCTATGGGGCGATGACGCCGGAGGAATTGGTGTACGCCATGGTGGACGATGCTGGGGAATATCAAAACTTTTCTGTTTGGATGCAGAAGTTCCAGGGGTTTGACAAGGGGATTGACGAAAAGGTAAAAGAAGCAAAAAACTAATTAAGGAAGGGGATGGAGAGGCAAATTATGCCTACTATGCCCTTCATAAGTTACACATCCTGCCCTCGGTATTCCTTCAGATGGAAGAGGAAGAGAAAGCTTTCATCATGGCTTCGATTGACATGAAGGTGGAAAATGAAAAGAAGGAAAAAAAGAGGGCGGAAGCAAAGGCAAGAAGAAAAGGCAGGTGAGGGATGTGTCCATTGAGACGGGCATACAGTTACAAGACCAGTTCAGCGGGGTGATTCAAGGGATTATGAGTTCTGTAAGCCTTGCGATAAGCGCAATTTACGACATGCAGCAGGCGATGAGCATGGACGTGAACATGTCTTCCCAGGAGACCGCCAGAGAAAATATTAGCCAGACTGCGGCGGCGTATGTAAGCCTCAATAAAACCATGGAGGCCCCTGTCGCAAGCAATCCACCCGTGCCTTTGGCGCCACAGCCTCTGGCAGATACATCAGCCGTATGGAACACCGATAGGATGGATGTGTTTCAAGGAAACGGGGCTGAAAGGTTTCGGCAGGAAGCCCAAAGTGCGAGTGCTATGTTGGAACGGTTAAGCCAGACGCAAGACAACATTGCAAGGCAGGCAATGCACATGGACATCCTCCCTCTGGGAGCGTTCCAGGATATGAATAGCCTGGCGGTACGTATTGACCATGTGAGAAACCGTATCCAGCAGATTGAAAATAATCCGCTAAATATGGGATCAGACCAAGTGAATGCAAAGCTTGAGCAGCTACGGGCACAGTTGAGTCGTGCCGTGCAGGAACAGGACATATTAAATCAGGCAATGCAGGACATGGATGCATCTGCAGTAAACGAGGCATATTTAAGGCTGTCGCAGATAGTCGCAGATGCACAGCGGCACATTCGGGACAACGTGGACGAACAAGGCAGGTTTAACAGCCAGATACAGGACGGGACCAACCAGACGAGCGGGCTTATGCAGGCGATTAAGGGGATGGCGGCGCAATACCTGAACATCCAGAGTGTGAAAGATGTTCTCAACATTTCTGACGAGCTGACACAAACTACGACTCGCCTGGAGATGATGAATGGGGCTTTTCAGGAAATGGGGACAGGGTTTAACAGTACGGATGAGATGTTACATGCAGTTTATGCATCCGCGCAAAATGCAAGAGGGTCCTTTTGGGAAATGGCGGAAATCATCTCCAGTTTTGGAATAAATGCAGGGGACTCATTCGGCAGCAGTGCAGAAGTAGTCGATTTTGCAAACCTTATCCAGAAGCAAATGTTGATTGCGGGCATGGGATCTGAGGAATCTGCCAACGCCATGCTCCAATTATCACAGGCGCTTGGCTCTGGAGTGCTGAATGGTGATGAACTCAGTAGCATTTTTGAACAGGCGCCTAACCTGGTACAGAATATCGCAGATTACATGGATGTGCCCATAGGGCAGATAAAACAGATGGCGTCTGAGGGGCAGTTATCGGCAGACATATTAAAATCTGCAGTCTTTGCAGCGTCAGATGAGATCAATTCAAACTTTGAGCAGCTGCCAATGACTTGGGGGCAGGTATGGCAGTCGATACAGAATACGGCGCTGATTGCATTTCAGCCCGTTTTGGAAAAAATAAATGAGATTGCAAATAGTGAAGGGTTCCAGAATTTTATCAATGGCGCAATGGTGGTGATGGGCCTGCTTGCAATGGTGGTAATGAACATTTTTGACTTGATAGGAACAGTAGGCGGCTTCATAGCAGATAACTGGTCGATCATTTCGCCAATCATTTATGGCGTCGTGGCAGCTTTGGCAGTTTATTATGGAAGGTTGCTGTTGGTAAATGCCATGGAGAAGCTATGTTCTGCGGGAAGCGCGGCTTTAGCGATTGGAAAAGGTTTGCTTGCAGCGGCTATCATGATGGTGACTGGCTGCACATGGGCTGAGGCAAATGCTCAAATGAACTTGAACAACGCCATGTACGCCTGCCCAATCGTTTGGATTATCATGCTTGTCATAGCATTGATTGCAATTTTTTATGCGGCAGTGGCGGCAATCAATAAGTTTGCCAATACGTCGCTATCGGCAACGGGAATCATATGCGGCGTATTGGCAGTAGCGGCAGCGTTTATTGGAAACCAGATCATCATGGTAATTAATTTTATTATTGATGCGTTTTGCGTGTTATGGAACTTTATAGCGATATTTGCAAACTTTTTTGCGAATGTTTTCGACGATCCGGTGGGTGCGATTGCCAGATTGTTTTTTGATCTGGTTGACTGTGTTCTTGAGCTGCTTGAATCGCTGGCTTCCGCTATTGATACAATTTTCGGTTCCAATCTGGCCGGGGCAGTTTCCGGATGGCGCAGCTCCCTTGACAAATGGGTGGATAGTACTTTTGGCGAGGGAGAGGAAATCGTGAAGCAAGTCAACGCTTCCGATTACCATCTTGACCGTTTTGATTATGGCGACGCCTGGGATTTCGGAAATAACCTGGGCAAAGGAATCGAAGACAGCGTTTCTAATCTCTTCGACGGCACTGACGATATGCCAACAAATAATTATGTGCAGCCTGTCGAGCCCTATGGAGGGGCAGGGGGCGGCGGAGTCTCAGAAGGAATAGACGCAAGCGACACTGCAGGGAACATTGCGGACATTAAGGATTCCGTGAGCGTGTCCCAGGAGGAGTTAAAATATCTTCGCGATTTGGCGGAACAGGAGACGGTAAACCGATTCACTATTGCGGAAATTAAGATTGACCAGTCGGGAATGACCAATACCATAAATAATGGAGCCAATGACCTTGACGGCTTCGTGTCAGGATTGACGAATGCAGTGAATGAAGCAGTGGAAAACATAACGGAAGGGGTGCATAAGTAATGGCAGGAGGAAGATATGATTTTTATTTGAAAAAGTGCCTTTTGCCGATACCGCCAAATAAGCTCCAGATCAAAATAAAAAACGCAAATGACACGGTGAACCTCATCAATGATGGTCAGGTGAACCTGTTGAAAAAAGCTGGGCTTACGGATATTGAATTTGAATGTGTGATACCGCAGGTCAAATACCCGTTTGCTGTATATAAGAACGGGTTCAAGAAAGCGTCTTACTTTCTTGATTACTTTGAAAAACTTAAGACCCAAAGGAAACCGTTTCAATTTATTGTGGCAAGGCGAATGCCCTCTGGGAAACGCCTCTTCCACACCAATTTCCGGGTATCATTAGAGGAATATAGCATTACTGAAGAAGTGGGGGAAGGGTTCGATTTAAAGGTCAAGTTCAAATTAAAACAGTACCGGGAATTTGGCACCAAGATTGTGAAAATCAAAACTAAAAAGAAAGATAAAAAACCAAAGACAAATACCAGCAAGCCAAGGGAGACGGACAACTCGCCCGCTCCTTTGTCGCCGCAGGCTTATACCGTGGTAAGCGGGGACTGCCTTTGGAAGATTGCAAAATACTTCTATGGAGATGGTTCCCTTTATACCATAATTTATGATGCAAACCGGGACGTCATAGGAGGAAACCCGAACTTGATTTACCCTGGGCAGGTATTAATTATCCCGCCAGTATAGGAGGCATGATGGGAATTGAATTGCTGATTGGAAATGAAGATGGCACAAAAATATATGAGCCTGCAGTGCTGGAAGGGATTGAATGGGAAACGGAGCGCAGGGGAACCCCGGGGAAATTGTCATTTACGATTCTTTGGGATAAACGATTGGATATTTCCGAAGGAAGTGCAGTAAGGCTCAAGGTAAACGATAAAAAGGTGTTTTTTGGATATATATTTAAACAACAACGGTCAAAAAAAGATGGGGTGGTGCAGCAGGTGACCGTGACTGCTTATGACCAGCTCCGTTACCTGAACAATAAAGAGACCAGGGTTTATGAAAATAAGACAGCGGGGCAATTCTTAAAAATGATTGCCAAGGATTATTCCCTGCAGGCTGGGGAAATTGAGGACACCAAGTATAAGATACCCTCAAGGGTGGAGGACAATACCTCGCTGTTTGAAATGATTGAAAATGCCCTGGATTTGACGCTGGAGAACAAAAAGGAAATGTATGTCCTGTATGATGATTTTGGAAAATTAACGTTGAAGAACATTTCCAACATGTATGTGCGCAGCAAGGATAAGTATTTGCTGATTGATTCAGAAACAGGGGAAAATTTTGAGTATGCATCATCTATTGATGATAACACCTATAACAAGGTAAAACTGGTTTATGACAATGAAAATACAGGAAAGAGAGAGGTATACATAGCGCAGGACAGTTCCAATATCAATAAATGGGGAACTTTGCAGTATTTCGATACCCTGAAAGAGGGCGAAAACGGAAAAGCCAAGGCAGATGCGTTACTTGCTTTGTATAATCACAAAACCAGGAACCTGAAGATTTCAAATGCGTTTGGCGATCACAGAGTCAGAGCTGGCAGCTTAGTGGCGGTCAGCTTAAACCTTGGGGGTTTTAAAGTCAAGAATTTCATGCTGGTAGAAAAATGCAGGCATGTGTATAAAGAAAATGAGCACTGGATGGATTTGACGCTTCGGGGAGGTGATTTTGTTGTTTGACGTAGTGGAACTCGTAAAACTGATAAAAAGGGCGGCAGTCGATGCAGTGGAAGCCACAAAGCCAGTGAATCTCTGCTTTGGCATGGTGGAATCTGTAGGACCGTTGAGAATAAGCGTGGAACAGAGGATGACATTGAGTGGGGCGCAACTTATCATGCCTGGGAGCGTGGCAGCCCTTCCGTTGTCTGCCGGTGATAAAGTGATTTTGCTCCGGCAGCAGGGAGGACAAAAATATTTTGTCATAGACAGGATTGGAGAGATGTGAGTGATACCTTTAACAATTGGGCTCTTGAATCAGGATATTGAGATGGAGCAGCAGCCGGACCGGACTTACCGGATGGACCAGGACAGGGAATATATAAGGGGGCATACAGAAAGTCTGGATGCGGTAAAGCAGGCGGCGTTTAAGATTTTAAACACGGAACGTTATCAGCATGTGATCTATTCCTGGGATTACGGGATTGAGACAATGGATTTATATGGGGAGCCGATGACCTACGTCTGCCCGGAGCTGGAGCGCAGAATAACGGAAGCGCTTGCCTGTGACCCAAGGATCATGGAAGTGACAGATTTTGAATTTGAGATGGTTGAAAAAGGAGTGCTTCATGTTACGTTCATGATACATACCACTTTTGGCACAGCCAAGATGGAAAAGGAGGTAGAAATATAATGTATGAAAATGTCACGTTTGAAGACATTTTAGACAGAATGTTGGAACGTGTACCGGAAGATGTGGATAAAAGGGAGGGGTCTGTGATCTATGATGCGTTGGCGTCTGCCGCCGTGGAACTGCAGTTAATGTATATTGAGCTGGATGTCATATTAAGGGAAACGTTTGCAGACACGGCGTCCAGAAAATACTTGCTGAGGCGTGCGGCGGAGCGCGGGATCAAGCCCAAAGCTGCGGTAAAGGCGGTATTAAAGGGAGAGTTTGTCCCAGATACGTTAGAAATCCCGGCAGGGAGTCGGTTTAGTTGTGACGACTTAAACTATACCTTAAAAGAAAAGATCAGCGACGGCAGATATAGCTTGGAATGTGAGACAGAAGGGGTTTTAGGAAATTCCGTTTTAGGCAGGCTTATGCCTGTTGATTATATCAATGGGTTGGAAATGGCGTCTGTAACAGAGGTTCTCGTGCCTGGGGAAGAGGAAGAAGAGACAGAGTCTGTAAGGGAGCGGTATTTTGCATCTTTTACAGCCCAGGCTTTCGGAGGCAATAAGCGGGATTATATTCAAAAGACGCTTGAGATTCAAGGAGTCGGGGCGGTGAAGGTTACGCCTGTTTGGAATGGCGGCGGAACGGTTAAAATAACCATTCTTAATTCAGAACATGACATAGCAAGCGCTTATTTATTGGATCAGGTGCAACAAAAACTAGATCCCGTAAGGGATGGGGGCGGGGATGGACTTGCCCCGATCGGGCATGTGGTGACAGTGGACACGCCGAAGGAATTTGCCGTGGACATTGCCCTTGAAGTAGTTTATGACACAGGCTATAATTTTGAGTCTTTAGGCTCTAAGGTTTCCAAGGCGGTTGATGATTACCTCAAAGAAGTCAGGCAAGGATGGTCTCAGGCAGAAACCATGGTGATTAGGAAAGCGCAAATTGAAACCAGGATCATGGGCGTATCTGGCATCATTGACGTTTCTAGAACGATGCTCAATGGCAAAGAGGAAAATATTATTCTCGATAAGACCTATGTCCCTGTGTTGGGGGAGGTTACAGCATGATTAGGAATGTAGATTTAATTTCTTATCTTCCTCAGTACCTGAGAGGATACCGGGAAATTCGTGAAGCTCTGCAAGCCCAGCAGCCGGAAGTACAGAGACTGGAAGACCTTACAGAAGACATTATGAACAACCAGTTCATATTATCTTCCAATGAACCAGGCGTAAGAAAGTTTGAACATATGCTTGGCATGGCGGCATTGGATGATGACTTGCTAGAAAATAGAAAATTCCGCATGCTTTCGTTGTGGAATAATGCCATCCCATATACGATGGCCGTGTTGCATAAGAAGTTAGCAACTTTATGTGGCGAAGATGGATATAAGCTGGAGATATTTCCAGCCGAGTATAGGATCGCTGTGCGGATTGCGTTAAAAAGCAAGAAAAATTTTAAAATGGTACAAGAAATGCTATGCGACGTTTTGCCAGCAAATTTGTTGCTGGATGTGTCGTTACTCTATAACCAGCATGCAACGTTAAGTGAGTTTACGCATAGGAAATTATCATCTTATACATATGATCAATTAAGAAACGAGGTGTTGACGAATGGCGACTGAAACAGAAAATTATGGCTACCCAAAGCCAGACGTGGATGATTTCTATGATGTCGGGGATTTTAACCAGGCAATGGACATGATAGACGGTGATATCAAAGGCATCGAGGAATCATTAAGTTCGGCAATTGATACAAAGGTTGACAAGATATCCGGAAAAGGGTTGTCAACAAATGATTATACGACGGCGGAAAAAATCAAGCTTGCGGGGGTCGCAGCGAATGCGAACAATTACTCGCTTCCTGCCGCCTCAGCGTCCGCCCGTGGCGGCGTCAAAACAGGGTATGCCCAGACAGGCAAGAATTATCCCGTGCAGCTTAGCAATGAGCAGATGTATGTCAATGTCCCGTGGACGGACACGCAGAAAATCACGGGCGTGAAAGGAAATGCTGAGAGCAGCTATCGGACCGGGAATGTGAATATCACTGCTGCGAATATCGGGGCTGTTTCCACGGAATATTTGAATGAGCACTTCGTGCCAGACCATATTTCTAGCTTTAAAGGCAGCGCAGGTTCCAAAGGCTGGCATAGAATTGCGAAAGCGGTTGGAACCCATGGCGGGAATTCCTGCGTCATCAGCATGAAGCGAGGCTACAATACGCCTTCGCCGGAATACCAGAAAGTCCAGCTTATAAACGCATATGACACACAAAGATTTTCACCTTTGGCAGCTGCTTCCCAGACCCATATGTGGACCAAGATCAGGTGTACCAGGGATAGTGCAAATTCCACAACATACATTGAGCTTTATCAAGATAGGGACAATAGTATCAATACCTGGCTAATCACCATAGAAGACGCACAAGGAGTTTATGCCAATCACTGGAAAGCAATGACTCCCACTCTTACCTCAGAGATGATAAGCGGGGTTAGCGTGCTAGCATCCATGGATTTGCCATCCTGGTTTGACTCAAGAGTCGTCACAGATGATGGAGATGGAAAAAACATAAGTTTTTCATACCAAAAGTCAGGATTGACCAGCTCCTCATGGCTGGCGGCATGGAACAATTACGAGCTTCGTTCAATAGCTCCAGGCAATATTACCGGCGTTGGTTCTGCAGTCAAAGCGACGAATGATGGAAGCGGGAACAATATTGTAAACACGTATGCAAAGAAAAGCATCTATGATGATTCGGCAATTAGCATGGGACGGAAAAGTGGGACGACAGTAGGTGAGAAGAGTAGTGCGATTGGTTCTGTTGTTGAGGCAAGCGGGAAATGTTCCCATGCGGAAGGGTACTTAACAACGGCAAGCGGGAAATATTCCCATGCGGAAGGGAGTGATACGACGGCAAGCAGAGAAGATGCTCATGCAGAGGGGTATTATACAAATGCGAGCGGAATTGCTTCCCATGCAGAAGGGAGTAGTACAAATGCAAGCGAAGACTATTCCCATGCGGAAGGGAGCAATACAAATGCAATCGGAAGCGCTTCCCATGCGGAAGGGAGCAATACGAAAGCAATCGGAAGCGCTTCCCATGCGGAAGGGAGCAATACAAATGCAATCGGAAACTATTCCCATGCGGAAGGATATGAGACGAAAGCAAGCAATTTTGCCTCCCATGTATCTGGAAAATACAGCAAGGCAATGACCGAAGGAGGGGATATGGGCACACAAGTCGGGGACGTGTTTGTGATCGGAAATGGAACTTCTGCTTCTACTGCCCGTTCCAACGCCCTCCGAGTCACCTACAAGGGCGACATCTACGGAACCAAGGCATTCCAGTCCTCCGGCGCTGACTACGCAGAGTTCATAAAGCCCTGGGCGGACGGCAACCCCGACGAGGAAGACCGGATCGGCTATTTCGTCACTGTGAAAGACGGCTTGCTTGAAAAAGCAAAGCAAGGGGATTACATTGCCGGGATCACGTCGGGGAATCCCTCGATCGTTGGAAACGCCGACGAGGACTATTACTGGCGCTATGAGCGGGACGAATTTAACCGGATCGTCATGGAGGACGTTCCCGAAACCATCCAAAAGACGGACGAGGACGGGATGCTTGTGTTTGACGAGGAGACCCATGAGCCTGTGATGGTGGAGACGGGAAAGATCGTCAAAAATGCCCGCATGAAGCTTGCGGAGGGTTACGATTCGTCTCTGCAGGAAGGCTACATCGAGCGCAAGGACCGCAAGGAATGGGACTATGTCGGGATGTTGGGCGTGCTGCCAGTTCGGGACGACGGCACATGCCTCCCAGATCATTTCTGCAAGTGCAACGACGACGGGATCGCCACCTTGGCAACAGAGATGGGATTTTACACTTACCGGGTGCTTGAGCGAATTTCAGAAAACATTGTCAGCGTGATCCTGAGATAAGGATTTAGGTCACAGGCAAAGAAGTTGGCAGGATTCTTTCTTGCTTTAAGCTGGCAAAGGAGGAGGTGAGGATGATACAGGAAATGGAAATTTTAGAACGTTTGACCAAAGTGGAGGAACGCTCCAAGAGCAACACTCACCGTCTGGAAAAGTTAGAACCGATCATCAATGAAATCCATACCATGTCCAATACCATGGTCCAGCTTGTGGAGGAAGTGAAGCATACAAATGAGACGGTCAGTTCTTTGGACGAGAAAGTGGAGCGGATGGACAGCCGTGTCGACGTCATGGAGAGAGCCCCCGCAGAAGACATGAGGGCGTACCGGAGGACAGCGGCAGCTTCGGTCGTGAGCGCCATCGCAGGAGCGTTTGCGGCGGGGGCGTTGGCGTTGCTGGCAAATTATATTTGAGAAGGAGGAAACATGCATGAGCGATAAAATGAAGCTTTGGCTGAAAGCAGCCGGAACTCGCGCCATGAAGACCATGGCGCAGACAGCGGTGGCGTTGCTGCCTGCAGCAGCCACGATCAATGCCGTCGATTGGGGAGTGGTCCTGGGAACTGCGGCATTAGCAGGGGTGGCGTCTCTGTTAACTTCCCTGGCAGGCTTGCCGGAGCTGGAAAAGGCATGGGAAATGTTCTGAATGGCTTCAATGCGTTGCCAGGCATGAGGAAAACGAAGCTAGAAACAGGAAAAACATTATTAAAAACAGGAGAAACATTATTAGAAATAGGAAAAACATTGTTAGAAATGTCGAAGATGTGTTTGATGATGGAAGCAATCATAGGAAAGCGAGGAAGCATATATGATCGATATTAATACGGATTACATATCGGCAGAAAACACATATGAGGGCAAGAATGTCCCAAAGTATATCGTGATCCATGAAACGGACAATTTTGCAGCAGGAGCAAATGCCAGTAGACATGCGTCAGCCCAGGCGGCAGGCCATCTAAGCACGTCGGTACATTACTATTGTGGATCAGACGGCGTATACCAGGCGGCAAGACGCTCGGATGGGACGTATTCTGTTGGTCGGGAATATGGCGGGAGCCATTCCGTAAAGGATGCCACAAACCGCAACACGATCAATTTAGAAATTTGCGTCAACAGCGATGGCGACTATGCGAAAGCACGACAGAACGCTATCGAGCTTGTAAGATGCCTGATCAAAGAAACCGGGATTGCGGCAGAGAGGGTCATTCGCCATTATGACGCCAAAGGCAAGCACTGTCCCCGGAAGATGATCGACAATGCATTCTTGTGGGAGGACTTCAAGACTCAGATCAGAGGGGAAGAATGTTCTGATTCATCCCAGATTGAAACAGAGGAAAGGGAGCCTGCCAAAACTTTAAAAGGCACAGTCATTACCAGCCACGATCCCTTGCTGATTCGTGAGACCCCTGGTGGTCGTAAAATCAGCTCCATTCCCAAGGGGGCGACAGTGGAAATCCTGGAACAAGGCGCAGAATGGCATCATGTGAGATATGACGGCTATACGGGCTATAGCGCAGCGAAATATATATCTATGGATGGAACAACCCAGTCAGCACCGACATATGTGGGGAAATGCACCGGGAACGGCGTGCGTGTGAGGTCAACCCCGGATTTTGGTGATAATATAATCAGGCATCTAGATAAAGGAAACCTTTTCCGGGTTCTGGGCGTCTCTGGCGTTTGGACGCACGTTGACGTCGAGGGAATAGAAGGGTACATGTATTCCGAATATGTGGCGAAAGCGTAAAGATATAGAGTGAAAGAGGCAGGCAGCAGATGCATGTGATGAAATCTTGCTGCCTGTCGATTGCTTTTCCCTCCTTGCAGACAGAGATGAGCCAAAACCTGCCAATTCTGCCTTGCAACCATGTCACTTTCCTTGATTTCAAGAGTGCATTTCTTGTACCTGCTTTAAGGCTTATCCGACTTGGGTTTTGCATACGCTAAAGCTTTTTCTTTTGCATCCTCCCTGGAATCCGATTTTATCAGACGCCCTAATTTGCAGGTTTTTCAGGGTGAATTATTGATTGTAACAAAAAGTCATCCATTGTCTTTCGCCATTTATTGACTTCTGAATCTGTTTTATTTCTATTCCTTTGGTTAATTTAATGCAAAAGCATTATTTCATTGCAACAGAAGTTTTCTATAATTGCAATAACTGTCTTTTTTTTGCATCAAATTCTTCCTGAGTTATAATTCCTTGATCTAATAATTTTTTATATTTTACAATTTCATCGGGAATGCCATCCGATGAGTTGCTGGTTGCATTAGAGGCAGAATCTGTAATGAGTGCAAGCTGAGATAAAATGCGTTGTGCGCTGTCATTGTATGACATAAACAAAATGCTCCCTGTTTTCACTTTTCCGACAGGGATGAAATTAACATATACCTCTGTCTGGTAAGGATTTCTTGTTATTATTTTAATACGGAATTCGGAAATTTCCTGTTTTGTTTTTTTGCTTCCGGTGATTCCGCCTACGATTGTCCCCACTCCGCCAAACATAGCTCCGCCAACTATGGCGCTTCCGAGTCCGCCCTTTGTAATGGATTCTCCGTTTTGTAATAGCTCGTAACTGATAATGTCATCGTAAGAAAAAATGATATTTTTTGAAGTACAAGGCAATCTCCAGAGTTTATTATTTTCATCAATTTCCATATATTTATCTAGTGTACTGACACATTTATATTCAGGCAAACCTCCTTGCCCGATTGCCCATCAGACTGCGTTGTCATCAGTCAACGATGCCACCGCATCGCCTCCTTCTTCCGTCTTGCTGATGAACAATCGTTCTGCAGAGTTTCGCCAGATATAAATGTGTCAGCACACTAGTTTTTTTAGTTGTTTGGAAATAAAAATGAGCAGAACTGCTCAAGGAAAAACATTTCTCCTCCTGAATCTTTGGCGGTATTAATATAATTGGAAAATAAGCAAATATAAGAAAAGCATGAAGTGAGCCAGATGTGGCAAAGTGACCAAAGTTTGCGGCGCGCCTCATAGGCATTTAAGGATTTTTGTTAAATTTTTTATTATAATTTCCAAACTGTCCCATGATAAAAAGATATCACAGTTTTTCTTGAAATTATGAGGGAAAAGAGTGATAATAAGAGAGATATATGATATGTGATATTTTTAATTATACCCTATGGGGCATCCCATTATGGCCATGCGGCCGTATTATAAGGTACGATAAGTTGAAAATTATGTAATTATGGAAAGGAGAACTAGTATGGCAAACAGGTTTGTATTAAATGAAACATCTTATCATGGAACAGGCGCTATTTTGGAAATTGTGTCAGAAGCAAAGGGCAGGGGATTCCAGAAAGCGTTTGTATGCTCTGATCCAGACTTAATTAAATTTGAGGTAACAAAAAAAGTATTGGATGTTTTAGACAAAGAAGGACTTGTTTATGAAGTGTATTCGAATATTAAACCCAATCCTACTGTTGAAAATGTGCAAGCTGGCGTAGAAGCCTATAAAAAATCTGGAGCAGATTATTTGATTGCCATTGGCGGAGGCTCTTCCATGGATACGGCAAAGGCAATCGGGATTATCATTAATAATCCAGATTTTGCCGATGTAGTAAGTCTGGAAGGAGTGGCTGCTACAAAGCAGAAATCGGTTCCAATATTTGCAGTGCCTACCACTGCAGGGACAGCGGCAGAAGTAACCATCAATTACGTTATTACAGACGCAGCGAATAATCGCAAAATGGTATGCGTAGATCCAAAAGATATTCCAGTGGTGGCGTTTGTAGATCCAGATATGATGTCTTCTATGCCAAAGGGATTGACTGCCGCAACGGGAATGGATGCGCTGACGCATGCCATTGAAGGATATATTACAGCGGGAGCATGGGAATTATCAGATATGTTCCATCTAAAAGCAATTGAAATTATAGCAAGGAGCCTGCGTCAGGCAGTGGAGAATACGCCAGAAGGCAGGGCGGACATGGCCTTAGGACAGTATGTGGCAGGAATGGGATTTTCAAATGTGGGTCTTGGGATCGTACATTCTATGGCACATCCGCTGGGGGCCTTATATGATACGCCTCATGGAGTTGCAAACGCAATTATTTTGCCGACGGTTATGGAATATAATGCAGAGGCCACTGGGGAGAAATACCGTGATATCGCAAGGGCGATGGGAGTAGAGGGTGTAGATTGCATGTCCCAGGAAGAGTACCGCAAGGCGGCCATAGACGCTGTTAAAAAGTTATCACAGGATGTTGGAATTCCAATGGATTTAAAAGAAATTGTGAAAAAAGAAGATATTCCATTCTTAGCTCAGTCTGCTTATGATGATGCATGCAGGCCTGGGAATCCAAAAGAAACCAGTGTCGAAGATATTACAAAACTGTATCAATCATTGATTTAGTATTTAGGGAATGATATTAGAAATTTCAGGAGGATAAAAAATGCAGAATGATGATGTAAGATTGCAGTTAATTCGTCAGTTTCCGGCAGAAGTGGTAGAAGCGCGTGATAACAGAAATGAAATGTATTACGCATGTCCCACCTGTGGAAGGCCAGTGGCATTAGGGACAGATAAATGCATGGGGTGCAGTCAGGTCCTGAGCTGGAAAAACATGAACCAACAGATGTCGGTAAACGGGATGCGCAAAGCAGTGCTGGAATTTGAAGTAGCTTCTGATTTTTCCAATGGAAATTGCAGAAAATGTCCCCTTTCCTACATAGGAAAAGGAGAAACGGGAAATGTATACGAATGTCCGCTGGATATGCGCGGGGCATGCAAAATAAAATTATGTTAGTTTAACGTCCAGCGGCTATTTTGGTAAATCAAAGGGCTGTTCCTTGTATAAAATTTCCATATTCGGACATACTGTTTCTGTATCAGGTAAATTTGTGAGAAATAGGGAATTTGTCTGTTTTTACGAAAATTGCATGCCTATATCCATAAGTGCAGAGCAGTCAAAGTAAAAACATAGATAAAGCCCTGCTCAAGATTCGGTTTAGAACCAACAGTATGTGATAGCGGAATGGAGGAAATATGGCGATGGATTTTAAACAAAGTGAAACTATGAAAAATTTAATGCGCGCATTTGCAGGGGAAAGCCAGGCAAGAAACCGGTATACGTTTGCGGCGTCCCAGGCAAACAGTCAAGGACTTTATGTGATCGAGCAGATTTTTAAATTCACGGCAGATCAGGAAAAAGAACATGCAGAAGTATTTTACAATCAATTAAAGGAGCTTGCGGGGGAAACGATCCACATTGACGGCGGATATCCTGTAGATTTAAGCCCTAATATTTCAGAATTGCTGGATAAGGCACAGCATAACGAATATGAGGAGCATGACGATGTTTACAAGCATTTTGCACAACAGGCTCAGGAAGAAGGATTTGGTCAGGCAGCGGCAAAATTCCGAATGATTGCGGAGATTGAAAAACTGCATGGAGACAGGTTTGGGGCTTTTGCCCAGTTGCTAAAAGATAATCAGTTGTTTGTTTCGAAAGTGGAAACAAAATGGATGTGCCTCAACTGTGGCCATGTGCAGGAAGGCACAGAAGCTCCTCAAAAATGTCCTGTATGCGATCATGAGCAAGGATGGTTTGTAAGGATGGAATTAGCTCCATTTTGCAGAGATGGCAATTTTCAAAAGTTTTGAGGATTATATATGATATCGACAGCTCCAGGAATTTGTATTCCGGAGCTGTTTTTGTCTTATAGGATGATGGTGTCAAAAGGTCTGATTTGTTCTTGAAAGCCAGTTCAGACTTTTTGACACCTAATCTCTATTATATGAAAGTTCTTTTGACGTTAAAGTGTAAAAGTATCTTTCCATGAGAATAAAAAATGTCCAGGGTCTGCCCCAGTAAAGCGAGGGCACTCGCAAAAGTGGAACATATTGCCATGTAATCATGCTTGGGGCTGCAAGGTGCGCAATCCCCTGAAGAATCAAGGTTAAGCGGAATTGAAGTGAGCTTGCCGCTTTGCTTTTAAAATATCAAAAGATTACTGCCTTATTCTAAAAAGACACATTTTTTTCATAGATTTCTCATATTTTTATCAAAAAATCCTGTCAAAATAAATGTCATAATGTTACTATAGTGAATGAAAATAAGAATTAGGGACAAGTATAACTACACTTGTTTGTGCAAAGAAACGAACAGAATGGAGGAAAGAATTTGTTGATTCTTTCACAAACTACCTGTTTGTGCAAAGAAGCGCACAGAATGGAGGAAAATATGAAAAAAAGAAACTACATATTGGCAGTGTCTATGTTGACCATGATGGCAGTCCTGACAGGCTGTGGTGAAAAAGATACTAAAAACGTCAACAAGGCAGAAAGTCCACAAGATACCGTTCAAGATGACGTGCTTAACGTAAAAGCGTCAGATTATGTGAAATTAGGTGACTACAAAGGCGTGGAAGTTACCTATCCTTCTGTGGCAGAGGTGACAGAAGAAGATGTGCAGTTAGCTATTGAAGACGTTATTTCGGAGAACTCGGAGTATAAAGAGGTAGACAGGGCATCAAAAGTTGAAGATGTGGTTAATATTGATTATACCGGAACCATTGACGGAGAAGAGTTTGAGGGCGGAAGCGATACAGGGTATGATTTGGAATTAGGTTCGGAAGATTTTCTGCCAGAATTTGAAAAAAGCCTGGAAGGAAAAAAAGCGGGAGAGGAAGCTGTGTTCACGGTTCCCTTTCCAGAGGATTATGATGAGGAGCTAGGAGGAAAGGAAGCAGAATTCACAGTGAAAATTAATTCTGTAAGCGAGCTGATTACGCCAGAGTATAATGAAGATTTTGTAAAATCGATATCTGATTTTGAAACAATAGAAGAGTATGAGGCTTCAGTAAGAGAAGAGCTCGAAGAGTTTGCAAAAGAGGATTCGGAAATAGAAGCAGGGGAGAATGCGCTCAGAATTGCCATAGACAATGCAGAAGTAAACGGTTATCCGCAGGAATTATATGATTACTTCTATGAGGATACCGAGTCAGGATATCAAGAGACGGCAGAGATGTTTGGAATGGAGTATCAAGAATTTTTGGAGAATTTTGTGGGGACCGAGGACCTGGATGAGATCGTGGAAGACGCAGTGAATGAATATTTGATCACGCAGGCAATATTGGAGAAAGAAAGCATCGAGGTAACAGAGAAAGAGTATCTTGCGGCGGCAGAAGAATTAGCAAAGTCTAATGAGTATGATTCCTTAGAAGAATATGAGGCTGATTATGGAGAGCTTTATGTCAGAACGCAGGTAATCAGAGAGAAAGCGGTAAATTTCCTGCGAGAAGCCGCTAAATTGAGCGAGGTACCATGGGAAGACTATTATGAAGAAGATTACGAAGAGATGGAAGGAGAAGGGGAGGATTAAATTTGCATCAAAAATAAAGCTGCAGCATCAGCGATAAATCGTGCTTGCTAAAGCTGTCAAAAGAAAGAAGAAAGGATCAAGACATGGTTAAAAGGGATGTGTTTCCATGCTTGAATCTTTCTTCTTTCTCTTGTCAGTCTCTTTTATGTTAATTGTTTGATGAGCGTTCTCATTTCTTCGACGCTGTCTGCAATCAGCGATGCCCCATGGCTTTTCAGGAACTCTCGGGAGCGGAATCCCCAGCTTACGCTGATGCATGGAATGCCAGCGTTGCGGGCAGTAAGAATATCTACATCGGAATCCCCGACATAGACACACTGTTCTGGTAAAGCCTCTAATTCTTTCATTGCCTTAAAAACTGTGTCTGGCGCAGGTTTTGGAGATACGCCGCAAGATTCGCCGATGGCTGTGGTAATAAAGGGGGAGAAAAAATCCTTACAGAGTCCTTTTACAGCCAGGTCAAATTTATTAGAGACTACGGCTAGTTTGTAGCCAGCGGATTGTGCCTCCTTTAAGTAATCTAAAATTCCAGGGAAAGGCATGGTAGCGTCTTTTTTATGAATTTCATAATGCTCTTTAAAGGTATTCAGGCAACTTTCAAATTCTTGAAAGGAATGTCCGCCGGGGACCGCTCGTTCCATTAAGACGGTTACGCCGTTTCCCACCATCTGGCGTACTTGATCTTCAGAATAGTTGCAGAGACCGTACTGTTGCAACGCATAATTTACGCTGTTGGTAAGATCCGTCAAGGTATTTAACAATGTGCCGTCCAGATCAAAAATGATTGTGTTGATCGATGAATGCATGTCTTGCCTCCGTTTTCTATTAGCGTACTGTCTGGCTGGGCGCCATTGCGTCTGCATTTGGCAAGCAACGCTCAGAAAAATATTCTGTGCAAGCGTTGCCAGATATCAACCAGATCGCACATCGATTTGAAAGTTTGATAGATGTCTTTCTTATCTATTATAACACGGCTATTTGCAATGGCAAAGAATTCATTGTAAAAATTAGCGGAGCTTTAAATTAGATGTATAAAATTGTCATAATGTATTTTAAATTAACGTCAATCAATGTAAGCTTTTTGAACGAATTTATATCTGGTAATTTATGTTAGTGCGTCAGTCCCATATATTTTCATTTTTGAGGAAATATGATAAGATAATATCAAGCATGTTATAAAACAAACAGCACGATATCAAATCGCAATCGGGAATGGAGAAAGATCATGTGGGAAAAAGTATGGGATCATCACAAAATCGCTTATGGCGGGGACTACAATCCAGAACAGTGGCCAGAAGAGACATGGGAGGAGGACATGCGCCTGCTTGCGCTTGCGCACGTGGACATATTAACGTTGAACGTGTTTTCTTGGGCATTGTTACAGCCTTCGGAAGAAGAATATAGGTTTGAAAAATTAGATAAAATCATGGAGCTTGCCAAAAAACATCACATGAAGGTTTGCCTTGCCACCAGTACGGCGGCGCACCCTGCGTGGATGGCAAGAAAATATCCAGAAGTATTGCGGACAGACTTTAGAGGAATAAAACGGAAATTCGGAGCCCGGCACAATTCCTGCCCGAACAGCCTGGTATACCGCAAATATTCGGTGCGGCTTGCCCAAAAGCTTGCAGAACGGTATGCAGATGATGAGAATTTGATTGCCTGGCACATTTCCAATGAATATGGCGGGGAGTGTTATTGTGAAAATTGTGAAAAAGCGTTCCGGGTGTGGTTGAAAAAGCGTTATCAGACACTGGAAGCATTAAATCGTGCCTGGAATACCTCGTTCTGGGGGCATACGTTCTATGACTGGGAGGAAATCGTGCTGCCAGATCACAGGACAGAGCATATAGATGAGGAGCAAACGACTGCTCAGACGATTAGCATTGATTACCGCAGATTTAATTCAGACAGTCTCATGGAATGCTTTCGTTTGGAATATGACGCAGTCAAAAAGCATACCCCCGATATTCCAATTACCACCAATTTGATGGGAACATATAAAGTTCTTGATTATCGCAAATGGGGAGCATCTATGGACTTTATTTCCTGGGATAATTATCCCTCCAACGAGGATTCTTTTAGCAAGACGGCTCTGAATCATGATTTGATGCGAGGAATAGGGGGCGGAAAGCCTTTCGTGCTGATGGAGCAAACGCCTAGCCAGCAGAACTGGCAGCCATTTAATGCATTAAAGCGCCCGGGCGTTATGAGGCTATGGAGTTATCAGGCAATCGCACATGGTTCGGATGCAGTAATGTTTTTTCAGATGAAGCGCAGCGTTGGTTCCTGTGAAAAATATCATGGAGCCGTTATTTCCCATGCGGGTCATGAAAATACCAGGGTATTCCGGGAAGTGTCCCAGCTGGGAGAAGAGCTGGAGAGATTGGGAGGAGAAATTCTTGGCTCTAGGGGAACGGCGCAAGCGGCGCTGATGTTTGATTGGGAAAATTGGTGGGCAGTGGAATATTCTGCCGGACCCAGCGTCAGTTTGAAGTATCTGGATGAGATTATGAAGTATTATACAGCTTTGCATACCCAAAATATCCCCGTGGATCTGATCGGGGAAGAAGATGATTTGTCAAAATATAAGCTGGTCATCGCTCCCGTTCTCTATATGACAAAGCCGGGAGTGGATCAACACATACGGGAATTTATAAGACATGGAGGGACATTTTTGACCACGTTTTTCAGCGGCTATGTAGATGAGAGCGACTTGGTAATTTTAGGGGGCTATCCTGGAAGACTGCGGGACATCTTGGGGATCTGGGTGGAGGAAACAGATGCGTTGCCAGATACGAAACGAAATCGTTTTCTATATGGAGGGCAAGAGTACAGCGCAGAGCTGCTTTGTGATATTATACATTTGGAAGGAGCACAGTCGCTGGCGGAATATCAGGAAGATTTTTACGCCAATACTGCAGCGGTCACCTGCAATTCATTTGGTGAGGGAAACGCATATTATGTGGGAACCCGCTCCGAAGAAGCGTTTTATTCTAGAATTGTGAGAGAGATCTGCCAACAACAGCAGTTAAAGCCAGCAGCAGAAGTTCCATCAGGCGTGGAGGCGGTGGAACGGTTCCGGGATAAAGAACATTACCTCTTCTTGCTAAATCATAAGGAGGAGGCAGAACAGATTACAGTATCAAAGGATTGTCAGGACCTGCTTGCCGGGATTGATTACCAGGCAGAGGAACAGTTCGAACTTCCGGCAAAGGGCGTGGCTATTTTGAAATGGATGGAAAGATCGTGAGGGTTTGATATGATTCTGTTGAGAGCAAATAATGAATTGAGGACCGTGTTTGGCCGCATGTTGAAAGCCATGAAGGTAAATGTGGCTTGGACTGGGAATTTTGTAGTATTAAATAATTTTTTGATTTTATCAGGAAGCGTGCGCTCCTTAATTTTTAATTTTGACAATCGCAAAGTGATCACCAATGTGATTGAGCTGCCGGACCGGGAGGAAGACATGGAGCCTGTAGAAGGCAATCAATTTCTCGAAAATGTGCTCAACATCGCATTATATGCATTCGGAAAATGGGGAGTCATCAAAGGAATCCGGGTGGAGCAAGATTACAGTCAGCTTAACGGGCTGTTTCAAACAATTTTAAAAGATATGAAGATTACCCCGGGATTTAGGGATGATAATTTCCGCTTTTATAAAGACAGCGTTCAGATTACTTATGAAGAAGTGGTACAGGCGGCAGTGGAAGAAGGAAAGCGTAAGGCTCAGGAGGCAAAAGAAGAGAGAGAAGACGCCGAATCGGAGGAACGCCTCGGTCTGTGGCATAACATATGCTGGGAAATGGAGCAGCGTACATTTGCAAGAAGTGAGCTCACCACTTATGAAAAGCAAGCTGCACGGTTGGGGAATAACTTTTATCGTTCTGGATTTCATTGCCCAGAATGTGGAGAAAAAATGTTTTTAGTCGTCTATCCGGAAGGAAAAGAATATCTGGTGGAGACACAGGAGGGAAAGGTATATCTGGCGAGATGCTATACCTGCGCCCAGTGTAATAGCTTCTATACGCCAAGACCAGGGAAACTGCTGCAGGAGGGGGATGCTTATGCCCTGAAATTTGGCAGCGATCAGACAGCTTATGAAGATTACCAGGAACTTTTGGGAAGCACAGGGGAGCGCACCACCAACTATCATTTTAATGAATATGAATGGCAGCGGGGAAAGACGAAAGAGCCGGAATCCATAGAACGTGCCTGTGCGGAAATGGACGATATGGAAGAAGAGGAGCTGCTTTTGCTGGAAGAAAAACTGGAGTCGGGATTTTATCCTTTGAAAAAATCTCAGCCTTACCTTAGAAGAATCCAGGAATTACTGCGCAGAAAGAAAGAACTCCGTGCGTCTTGGAATAAGACGCATCTTTCTGATGGCGAAAGAGAGAGCAAAGGTCATTCGTTAGAAACAAATGACCAGAAAAATTCTGGGAATACTTCAAGCAACGCCTGGAAGAAAAATCAAAATGCAATGCCAAGCTTTACGAAAGATGCGGCGCCTGCTGAAAAGAAACAAGATATTTCTGGGAAAGAAAAAAAAGATGCCGAGGATAAAACAAATGCAGCGCACAACAAAGCGGCTTCTTCTGATCGTGGCAGTGCAGAACATTCACAAGAAAACTGGGTGGAGGATAAATATCAAGCACGGATGAAAACCATAGAGCGGATGTCTCTGCGTCAGCTACAGGAGCTAAAAAAGCAGGTGCAGTCTGAGACTAGGCTTAATGCTGCAAGAAAGTCTGAGTATAGCGACAGGATTGCGAAGGCGGCAGAACGCAAAGAGATCGAGGAGATTCGCCAAAAGGCCGCAGGATGCCGGGAAAAGCCGTATGCTTTTATTGCTCGGGCGATCGAGGAGGTAGAGAAATCTAGGGCGCCGCAGCAGGAAAAATCAGAAATATTAAAAGAATTAAAGGAACTAAAACAACGCAGGGCAGAGGTGGAAGCCAAAAAGCTTGTGGAATCTGCGCCTTCTTCCATGAATCACAACCAATATCGGGTGTTTCAGGAAAAGCTTGCGCAATATCATGATATAGATATTGCTCCTTACGTTGATGCGCTGACTGAAAAACGCAGGCAGGCGGGCAAGCTGGAACTGGATAACATGATGCGGCGGGTCAAAAGAAGCGATAGGAAAGGCCTTTTGAACATGCAAAATCAACTCAAGGAAGGTTTTTCGGAGGAAGACGCTGCTCCGATGCAAAAAGAGATTGAACGAAGGCTTCGGGAACTGGATGAAGCAGCGATTGACAAGATTTGTCCTAACATTATGGGAATGACGTTTGATGAAGCGGCAGAGGCATATGAGAAAATAGAAGGAGGAGCTTTCCTTCCAGAGTTAAAGACAGATACGCTTGAGATGATTGATAAACGCCTGACCAAGCTAAAAATGGACGAATGCGCATTGTTGGTGGAGAAGCTAAAAGAGGAGATGAAAGGCAGAGTCAAGAATACGCAGCGGCTTCATTATTACGACGTGCGCAGCGTAATGCGGGGAGACTGGGAACCAGCGGAAGCACAGTTGGCAGCATGTGCCTTGAATACATACGCCGCAGACAGGGGACGCTATGAGTTTCCGATTTTGATTTGCGATTCTTCGGGAAGGATGACAGGAAAAGAAGGCTTTCTTTTGACGCCAGACCATATTTATTATAACAGCACTTTTAACAGCGAGAAAATTCCGGTGCGGGCAATCACCAGTATTTATGGAAATACAGGGATTTTGAACCGTGGATTGTATCTAAACCGAGGAAATGGCGCTAAAACGAAGATTCCAGGCGGCATACCATCCAAGGAACTGGAAGCTTTTGGGGAAGTGCTGGATCATTTTGTGTCGTATCTACAGGAGAAACCAGAGTCTAGAAGTATTTCCTATCTGGCAAAAGCGAAGCACGATGTGAAATGCTGTTATCGGTGCGGCTTTACCTATCAGGGCGGAAATGTCTGCCCAAAGTGCGGCAACCAGGCAAATCAATAACCATCACCTGGGCAAAGAATAAAGGGGTATTTCGCACGAATATATTCACTTGTTCAAAAGGTCTTGCCGCTTTGCGGCAAGGACAGAATGCGCAAAATCACTCTGAGAAGCTAGCTTGCCAAGATAATTTTTATGCATTTTGTTTGCATTGCGTTGCAATGTAAACATTTTGAACAAATTTATGTTAGTGCGGCAGCCCCTCTTTCTCTTTCCTTATCCAGCTTCTAAGCGGATTCACCTGTTTGGCACGTTCCATGATATCTTCCGCATTCTGCAGCAGGTATTGGCTTAATTGCTTCGTTTCTTCAGCGGTAAACCCGGAAGATTTTTCAATGTTGCCGGAGGGAAGAGTGCCTTCCGCAAAATCTTTACCCCGTTCAAATGAGATGCGGACGATTTTCTGTCCTTTCTGCTGAATAATTCCAGAATAAGTCATTTTAAATTCGTTGGATTGTCCCATATGTATTCCCCCTTGCTTTAGATAATGAATCAAAGAAACAATGTTTAACGTCAAATACCCCGCAGTAAACTGGCAGCGCACGTGTTAGCGTCAAAAGTACTTTTATTCAAATTATCATAATTTGAAAAAGTATTCAAGTCAAAAACGGTACTTGAGTTTCCATATTTTGCATTTTTATAGGATCAAAGTGGGACTGTGGCACGGATATATTCGCTTGTTCAAAAGGTTTTCATTGCAAAGCAATGCAAACAAAATGCGCAAAAATCATCTTGGGAAGCTAGCTTCCCAGAGTGATTTTGTGCATTCTGTCTTTGCCGCATGAGCGGCAAGACCTTTTCAACAAGTGAATATCTTAGTGCGGCAGCCTCTTTCGCATAAGGACCCTGATCTTCGTTTCTGTCTCCCTATGCCTCGTCAATCGCCTTTCCAATATCATGACGCATATACTTATTGTCAAATTCCACCCACTCTGCCGCCTGATAGGCATTGGCACGGGCTTCTTTCAAGTCCGCCCCTTTCGCCGTAATGCCAAGCACACGTCCGCCGTTGGTAACGATTCTGCCATCTTTGAAAGCCGTGCCTGCATGAAAACAGTAATAGCCCTCTTCTGTCTCAAATCTCTCCATGCCCTTGATTTCAAATCCTTTCTCATAGGACACCGGATATCCCTCGGAGGCAAGCACTACGCAGACTGCCGCATTGTCTTCAAACTGCAGGTCAATCTCGTCCAGCCTGCCCTCGACGCAAGCTTCCATTACTTCCACCATGTCATTTTTCATGCGTGGCAGCACCACCTGCGCTTCTGGATCGCCGAAACGCGCATTATATTCTAGCACTTTCGGGCCATCCTCTGTCAGCATCAGGCCAAAGAAAATTATTCCCACAAAGGGACGCCCTTCTGCCGCCATGGCGTCCACAGTAGCCTGATAAATATATTTTTTGCAGAACTGGTCCACTTCTTTCGTATAGAAAGGACTGGGGGAAAACGTTCCCATTCCTCCGGTATTCAGTCCCTGATCTTTATCCTTTGCCCGCTTATGATCCTGGGCAGAAGACATGACGCGAATCGTTTTTCCATCTACAAAGGATAACACGGAAACCTCTCGCCCTGTCATAAATTCTTCCACTACCATATGGTTTCCGGCAGAACCAAATTTCTTGTCCTCCATGATCTCCTTGACGCCCGCCTTTGCCTCCTCAAGATTCTGGCAGATGAGCACGCCTTTCCCAAGGGCAAGCCCGTCGGCTTTCAGCACAATGGGCATTTTTGCCATTTCCAGATAAGCAAGCGCTTTTTGGGGATCGTCAAAGGTCTCATACGCTGCTGTCGGAATGCCATATTTCTTCATAAGGTCCTTGGAAAATGCCTTGCTGCCTTCTAGGATAGCCGCATTTTTGCGGGGACCGAATACTTTTAACCCTTGCGCTTCAAACGCATCCACCACGCCGCCAACTAACGGATCATCCATGCCGATAATGGTAAAGTCGACTTGCTTTTCCTTTGCAAAGGACAAAAGCTTGTCAAACTCCATCGCTCCAATCGCAACGCACTCTGCGATCATTGCAATCCCCGCATTCCCCGGCGCGCAATAGATCTTTTCCACTTTCGGGCTTTTTGCCGCGCTAGCTGCAATCGCATGTTCACGTCCGCCGCTTCCTACAATCAGTATTTTCATCTCGTCCTCCTTTTCTCCGTCGCCGTTTCTCACTGTCTCGAAATAACTGCTTTGCCATCCACGACTTTCACCCTGCCGCTGGCTATCAGATTAATTGCAAGGGGCAGTATCTTCCATTCCGCTTCTTCCATCACGCGCTGTTGCAGTTTTTCTGGCGTGTCTCCATCTTTGACCATCACTGGCTGCTGCAGGAGAATCGGACCAGTATCCGTTCCTTCGTCCACAAAATGCACGGTTGCCCCTGTTACTTTGACGCCCCGTTCCAATGCGCCCTGATGAACCTTGAGCCCATAATATCCCGTTCCGCAGAAAGAAGGAATCAGGGACGGATGGACATTGATAATCCGATTGCGGTACTCCTCAATCATCTGTTTGGGCAGCACCACGAGAAATCCGGCAAGCACGATCAAATCCGGCTGATAACTATTTACCTTTTCCAAAAAAGCCTTATTAAAGCTGTCACGGTCTTTGAATTGTTTCGGAGAAATGCAGACGCCGGGAATGCCATGGTCATTTGCACGCTGCAGGGCATAAGCTCCTGCATTATTGCTGATAACTGCCCGGATCCTGGCGTTTTTAATTGTTCCATCTTCAAGAGCGTCCAAAACCGCCTGCAAATTTGTTCCCCCGCCAGATACACAGACGATCATGTCTAACATAAAGTCACTCCTTTTTCTCGATCCTCCACTCTGCCGATCACATAAGCTGTCTCCCCTGCTGCCTCGATTGCTGCGACCGCTTTCTCTGCATCCGCCGCATCTACGCCCAGCACCATGCCGATTCCCATATTGTAGGTATTATACATGATCTTTTCCTCGACTTGCCCCTCTCTTGCCATCATACGGAAAATGGCAGGCACTTCATAACTGTCCTTTTTGATCACCGCATGTTTTCCATCTGGCAGCATCCGCGGTATGTTTTCATAGAAACCGCCTCCAGTAATATGACTGCAGGCTTTTACCCGCACGCCTGCCTCCCGGACAGAACGCAGAGCCTTTACATAAATCTTCGTCGGCGCAAGCAAAGCCTCGCCCAGAGTCTTGCCCAGTTCTTCATGATATGTATGCAGCGTTTCTGAATCCATTCTAAAGATTTTGCGCACCAAGGAAAATCCGTTGGAGTGCACGCCGGAGCTCGCCATGCCGATCAGCACATCTCCTTCTTTGAGATCTGCCCCCGTAATAATGTCCTTCTCATCCACCACGCCCACGGCAAAGCCTGCCAGGTCATATTCATCCTCTGGATAAAATCCCGGCATTTCCGCCGTCTCTCCGCCGATCAATGCAGCATTGCTCTGCATACATCCTTCTGCGACGCCGCTTACGATCTGCGCAATCTTTTCTGGAAAATTCTTTCCGCAGGCAATGTAATCCAAGAAAAATAACGGCTCGCCGCCTGCGCAGGCAATATCATTGACGCACATCGCCACGCAGTCAATTCCAATGGTATCATGCTTATCCAGTAAAAAAGCAAGTTTTAACTTGGTTCCCACCCCGTCTGTGCCAGAGACCAAGGTCGGCTTTTCCATATTTTTAAATTTCTCCATAGAAAATGCGCCAGAAAAACCTCCAAGATTGGTCAAAACCTCTGGCCTCATGGTGCGCAAAACATGCTTTTTCATGAGTTCCACTGATTGATAACCTGCTTCAATGTCAACGCCTGCATTCTTGTAATCCATGATTCTTCCTCCTGTTCTATATGACGCGCACCCGCAATCCCCTTTCTTACTGCTTTCGCAGCCGGTGTTGTGGCAGCCGCATATAGTTTCATCCACATCAGTCCCATTGATCCATTTGTAATTTTAGTAATCTTTATATCCGGTCTCCTGCAGCCTGGCATCCTTGGCTTCTACCTGCTCCTTTAGCTTAACAGAATATGCCTTAAGCTTTCCAAGCACCACGTCGTCGGAAGTGGCAAGGATCTTGGCTGCCAAAAGACCCGCATTGGCTCCGCCGTTGATTGCCACAGTGGCGACTGGGATCCCAGAAGGCATCTGCACGATAGAATACAAGGAATCCCTTCCTCCCAAAGACGTAGTATGCATGGGAATGCCAATCACTGGCATCGGAAAGATCGCCGCACACATGCCAGGAAGATGGGCTGCCATTCCGGCGCCAGCAATGATCACCTTAAAGCCTTTCTCCTCCGCCGATTTTGCATACTCAAAAAACACGTCTGGTTCCCGGTGCGCTGAGATAATTTTCATTTCGTATTCAATTCCCAGCTCTTCTAAAATATCTGCCGCCTTTGCCATCACAGGCATGTCCGAATCGCTGCCCATGACAATTCCTACTTTTGCCATCATGTACTCTCCTTTTTCTCTCCGCCGTATCTATCCCGCACAGACAGATTGTTTCTTTTCTCAAGTTTGTATTTAGTTCCAGCACACATTTTAGCATATTACCACCAAATGTCAAAGAGATTTTCTTTGAGTTTCCGCATTTTGCAATTCATAGCGCCAAAAGGTTTCCATCACAAAGTGATGAAAACACTTTGCACATGAAAGCGCTCTGAAAAGCTAGCTTTTCAAGCACTTTTTGTGCAAGATGTCTATGGTGCCAAAGGCAGCAAGACCTTTTGGCGCTATCAATTGCAAAGTGCAAAAACTCAAAGATTTTCTCTTTTGACGCCGCCGCAAAAGCCATCAGGACTTGCTCTTCCTGCCATGTGCAAGTTCAAGCAAGGGCTGATTTAGCGCTTCTGTGCCAGGAACTACAAATTTTCCGTCACAAATCACATCCACCCTTGTCCCGTCATGCCTGATCACCGTGATCTTGTCCAGTTCGTCATAGGGAATCGTAATATCCGTATGACAGTTAAAATAAGCTTTCTGGGGTTCTGACTTGCGAAGCCTGGAAATCTCGTTCTCCCTTGCCACAATCTCTTTGCCATCTGGATTAAATACCGCAACATCTTCCGCCCAGCTATAACAGGTGTCTCCCACGGCAAAATGTGGCCCTGTCTTCTCCGCAATCAAAATCGGAAGCTTTCCCTGGATCCCATATTCTCTCCCCATCTGATAAGCAGTGGTATTGGTACCAATGGCGAATTCTCCTAAGGGGAGCGTGTCATGATGTTTTAGTATATGCTCTTTCAAAAATGCCTGGTTTTCTTTTTCTGTCTCAAAATTGCTGCAAGCGTAGTCGGTAATCATGCCGTCGGCAAATTGAAGCTCCAAATCTACATACTGATATCCGTTGAGGTAAGCTTTGGTCACGTGAAGACGCCCATTGGTCCCTGCAAGCACTGGAGAGGTAAATACTTCGCCGACCGGAATATTTACGTCCGCCACGCAGTTCTCAAAAATGGTTTCTTTTTGAGGATCTTTCAAGCGCCACAGCGCCACCGTCAAGTCTGTGGAATTGCCATCTTTCCCCGTAATATGGACATATTTTCCCTGATCCAGCACGTCAATGATTTTCTGCTGCATCATTTGATACTGTTTATAATCCAGGGTATTCAGCTGCACCGTTTTTGCAAAAATTTCTTCAAACTTGTCCCCGATTGCCGGGATCGGATAAGCGATGATCGTAAAGCTGCGCTCCTCCCCTTTCATATATGCGTTGGTAATCTTCATCGACTGATTTGCATAATAGACGTTCAGTTTCTGTTGCTTTTCCTGGAACTGCCAGGCAAGCGGCTGATTCTTCGGCTCAAAATCGTCCTCTCCAAACGTCTCCACGACCGCCGGTCCTGCATACCATGCAGCTCGTTGCTTGCGATTTTCATAAGCCGTCTGCAGCGCTTCCAGACGCCGTTCCACTAATGCCTTGTCCAGATACGCCGCTCGGTCAGACTTGTGGTCGTATTCATATTGACGATTCGGCGAAGTGCTTTCCACAAAACGGCTGCCAGGCCCCCGCCCAGATAACGAAAGCTCATTTCCCCGAGACACCACGGGAGAAAGCCCCATTTTCTGAAAATTTTTCACTGCCGCGCGCATCATGCGCTCAAACCCTACTGGATAGCGAAGATCCACATATTTTTTTCTAGACAAGTCTTTTCCAGTAACTTCAAATCCAATTCGATATCCCTCTGTATAAGTATCTGCCATGGCTTGAATCTCTTCCTCTGGCATATGGTTTAAAAACTCCGCCGTCTTGCGCTCATTTTCCGTAATATAAAGCCCATAACGATACAGATAACTCAGTTCAGAAAGATCACTGTCCATGATAATCCTTACATGAAAATCTAGTTCTGGCCCGCTTTGAGACATTACGCTGATCTCCGTAAATATTTCACTATAATCATGGAAAAACCAATAGATAATGTTGCGGATTTCCTCCTCTTGCGGCTGCTCTTGCTGCTCAAAGCAGTTGTAAATCTCCACCAACAGCTCCCCAAAGACCGTCAGCTCGTAATTCCTGCCCTCAAAAGCAAAAGGAATCAGGGAACGGATATCCGCATACAGCAAGCCAAGAAGCTTGCCATAAGCTTCCCCAAGCTGATTTGCCGCATAGGCAGGATTCCCATAACTGTTCTCATAATTCTCTGGCAAAATTTCCTGGTAAAGCTCCTGATTTTTGCGCTTCCATTGCTGCTGGCTCTTCTGTTGCCATGCCCCCAGGTAAATCTCTTCTTCCAGCCTGCATAATTTTTCTAAAAAAGACGCCGTGTGCTGAAAATATGCCAAATAGGGACGGCTTACCGTCTCTTCGGACTGTATCTGCTCCAACCGTTCTACAAGCAAAGGAAATCTCTCTTCAACGATTTCCCGGTACGGCTGCCAAAATTCCTGATAACTCATAACAAAACCTCATTTATATTTAAAATAGCAAAACATGAATCTGCAAATCCCAAGACATAAAATTGATATCTTAAATGACATGCACTCTGTTGCATCCCATTAGGAATAAAAGCCTAATACATAAACTGCAACCCAGCCTGCAAGCATGATTCCAGAACAAACGCTTCCCAAGACAGAAAACAGCTTATAATCTTCTCCCCGCAGGCTCGAAAGCCCCAGAAGAAACGAAGCCGCTGTCAGAATCAAGGCAAGCACCCCTGCGCTTCCCATATATACGCTGCTATTCCCCTTATCCTGTATAGAAAGCACGATCATTGCGATTGCTGACAGAAACGACAAAACGGCAAGCCCTACAGACGCCTTTCCTAACTTTGAATGCTTTTTATCCGCAAATTTATAATTATTCTTTTTCTTTCGTCTCATAGTTTCCTCCATTCTGTGCGCTTTTCAGCACAAACAGGTAGTTCGTGAAAGAATTATCAAATTCTTTCACTCTTTCCTCTTCTCTGTGCGCTTTTCAGCACAAACAGGTAGTTCGTGAAAGAATTATCAAATTCTTT
>OFGF01000417.1_pt1 | contig 37737 bp, 33 predicted proteins | sample 1521711 | NCBI WGS metagenome assembly OFGF01 (sample SAMEA3504092, study PRJEB24116) | mouse gut metagenome | biome: mouse gut; feature: mouse-associated habitat; material: faeces | place: Denmark | collected 2011 | reverse complement strand
TGCATACCCTGCCCTCTGACTGACGGATCCTTTGCCACCCACCCCCATATTGCATACCCTACTACCTGACACCCTCTTTACCACCCACCCCCATATTGCATACCCTACTACCTGACACCCTCTTCGCCACCCACCATCCGGCGCCCACAAAATATATACGCCCAAAGCATATAATTTATACCGGAAAAAACGCCATATTAATCCCTTCCGATATCGTATAACTCAACCTCTTCACCGACTCATCAATATCCTTAGGCGTCACAAACATTGCGTTCAGCCCCGGCGATAAAAGTTCCCGGATCAATTCATACTTCTCCGCCTGCTCCAGCCTGCTAATCGATCGCCCCAAATCCTCTAATCTGCGCGTCTCCTCCATCGCCATAACCAAGCTATTCATCGTATCACTCACAATTGTAACCGCATCCACAACCGTTGGGATCCCAATCGCAACCACCGGAATCCCCATACTCTCCTTATTTAAAGCATGCCTGTGGTTCCCAACCCCCGACCCCGGCGAAATCCCCGTATCTGTAATCTGAATCGTCCGGTTTAACCGCTTAGTGCTGCGCGCTGCCAGTGCATCAATCGCAATAATATAATCCGGCGATGTTTCATCCAGCACCCCTTTAATAATTTCTAATGTTTCCATCCCCGTCTGCGCCATAACCCCTGGCACAATGCTGCTAATCTGATGGTTCCTCTTAAGCCCAAACGCATACTTCCCAAACTTCCGTATAATATGCCTGGTAATCATCATATTGTCTACCACGCGCGGCCCTAATGCATCCGGCGTCACCTCCCGGTTTCCAAGCCCAACCACAAGTACCGACAGCTCTTTTTTTTCAATCGGCATCAAGCCCCTTAAAATATCTGCAAGCTGCTTGGAAATTTCCCTGTGGTAATCCTCATCTGAATCTGCCATATCCGGCGCTTCGAGTGTAATATAGCTCCCCTTGGGCTTTCCCATCGCCTTCGCCCCATTTTCCGTTTCAATGATAACCTTCGTCACCTTCATATTCCCATTTTTTTTCTCTTCTACCCGTACCCCTTTTACTTCTACATCATCATCCTGAAATTTTTCCCTTGCTTCTAAAGCCAAATCCGTCCGAACCTGATACATCCCGGCACCACCTTCATCTTTTTCGTCCTGTTTAACATCTATTTTTTCACAAAAACTAAAAATTATGTATTGACAGATTCCGCACCTTCTACTACAATAATACGTGATGTGTGCATCGGAACGTCCGTGTCCGGCTTCGATGCCAACCAAAATCAACTAAAATTTTCAGATATGGGAGGTGTCCGGATTGGCTAACATTAAATCTGCAAAAAAAAGGATCCTTGTTACAGCAACCAGAACTGCCAGGAACAAATCCATTCGTTCCGCAGTAAAAACATCTATTAAAAAAGTAGAAGCCGCTGCCGTAACAAAGAACAAAGAGGAAGCACAGGCCGCATTGTCAAATGCTGTTTCTACTATTGGCAAAGCAACGCAGAAAGGCGTTTACCACAAAAACAATGCTGCAAGGAAGGTTTCCCGTTTAACCAGGCTTGTAAATGAAATCTAATTCACATAAAAGAAAGGGAATGAAACCGTACCGTCATCGGTTACATTCCCTTTTTCTTTACATCAGCGCACCTTCTGCATTTCTCCAAAATCTATATTTTTATCACAAATTGACAAAACGGCCATCCGGTGTGTCACTATAATAACAGTCTTGTCCGTCATCGCTTTTAGATTTTTCAGAAGCTCCTTTTCCGTCGTCTCATCCAGAGAGCTCGTCGCTTCATCCAAAAGCAGGATCGGGTTGTCCGAAAAAACCGCCCTGGCAACCGCAATCCGCTGCATCTGCCCTTCCGAAATCCCCGTACCGCGCTCTCCAAGCAGCGTATCCATCCCAAGCTCAAGCCCGGCTACAAATTTATCTGCACACGCAATCTTTAGCGCCTGTATAAGCTTTTCCTCCTGCCGCATTTTCTCTGGATCGCCAAATGCTACAATCTCCCGGATTGTGCCAGACATCAATTGATTGCCCTGGGGCACATAAGCAAACAGCCCCCGCCAGGCAGACGTAAGCTCCTGCTTCCCTCCATTAGAAATCAGGTAACGCATACCTGCATCTAACGGATACAGGCACATCAATAGCTTTAATACCGTGCTTTTCCCGCAGCCAGACGGCCCGGTAAACGCCACATATTCCCCCTTTTTAATATCAAACGAAAGCCCGGAAAGCACAACAGGCATTACTGGTACACCATCTGGATTTTCTACTGGCGGCTGATATGTAAACGACACACCATCCAAGCTTATGCCCAAAAACCCCTCCCGGTAAAAATCCATCCTCTGGCTCCTAGAAACCTCCCCCCCACTTATGTCGTCCGCAAAACCCTCTGCTTCCATCAAACGTTCTGCACTGGCCAGCATGGCATAATATTTGGGCAAATAACCAGTAATATTTGCAAACGGGTTTTGTATCTGGCTGATAAGCTGCAAGACTGCCATCAGATTGCCATAGCTCATCGTCCCATTCAAAATCCCATAGCCACAGAAAACAGCCCCCAATACATATGCCCCGTTCATCGCTGCCCCAAACCCAATATTGCAGAGATTAGAAAAATGGCTGCGTTTCATGCGCGCTGCCCGGTGCGCCGCCATAAACTCCTCTGCACCGTCCATAGTCTGCCGTTCCTTTGCAAATGTACGCACAATCATAAGCGAACCCAAACGCTCCTGGAAAAACACCCGGAGCCGCCCATCCGCCTCCTGTATTCTTTTATGGAGCCGTTTTAACACCTTCCGGAAGCTGTAGGTAAAGAAAATCAGCAGCAATCCGCCTGGAACCAGGATGAAAATAAATTTGGGCTCCAAATACAAAATCGCTGCCATAGCGCCGGCCATTTTAACAGCCATCCCCGCCACCCCCGGCAGGATCTGTGCAAGCCCATCTGCCACGACTACCGTATCAGACGTCAGGCGGTTTACCCATTCTCCGGAATTAACCTTTGTAACAGACGCATAATCCTTCGACAAAAGTGTCGAAAACAGCCGCCCCTTAAAACGGTTTTCCATCCCGGAACGGCTAAGCTCTTCAAAAAAGCGGTTAACAGCACGAAGTGCAATCTGAAATACCACAAGCCCCGCAAACGCCATAGACGCCCACACAAAACCCGATGAATCCCCGCCCACTGCCGCATTGACAATCTCCCTTAAGAGCATCGCATACGCCACACTGCTGACCCCAAGCACCGCCTGGACCAGCAGCAATACAGCTACCGAAAGCTTAGCCCTTCCCGCCACGTCCGCCATCCATAAAAGCGCGGGGCGCGCATATTTACCCTGCTTCATCGCTTCATCTTCCTTTTCATCCGGTATAACAAGGCTTTCGCCAGTAAAATAGCCGCCCTCACATAAAAGAAGTCACACCAGAGATGGACATAGGCCAAATAACGCCAATCCGTCACTGGAATTGTCTTCCCGTCCCGGACAACAGCCGTTAAAACCCCAATAATATGGCGGTCAGTAATACCATATTCCTTTGTCCAACAATGATCTCCGCAAATAACATAATCCTGCCCGCGTACCTTTAAAATACGGTGCAGCACATACTGCCCATTATCCCGCTTATAAAGCGGCACATCGTATTTCTTCAAACGCCCAGCAGGTTTTTCAATAATCATCAAATCCCTGTGCTGCCTTAAAAGCGGCATCATACTGCATCCTAAATTTGTATAAACAATCCGCCCAGTGCGGTCTATTTCCTCTTCAAAAGTTGTGTTTCCCATGTATCCAACCCTTTCTGCCCGTTTATTTTCATGATTATAACATGCTTGTACAGGCATTTCAATAACAAACAAATACCCGCCGTCCCGGACTGCCGGGCGTAGCGGGTATCCCATTTTTATATCATCAGGTCAATATTTCCGCCGATATGCGGTGTTACGGAACGCTCCATAGCAGCTGAATCAATCATAGCCACCATACCTTCCCCAAGTGTCTCACCTGCATCCAGCGACTTACTAAGCATTGCCACACTGAAATCATTCTGTACATTTATCTGTGATAATGCCATTGATAACGCGGGAATATCCATACTTTACACCTCCTTAAATTAATCTAATATCCCATCCAGGCAGAAATTACTAATAGGCCGCCCCACACTTCAATTCCTAACCAAATAGGGGGCTAGAGCGTGTTTCATTTTTCAAACACGCTCCAGACAAATTTAGTATATAGCTTATTGCAATTATAAGCAAGCAAAACTTTCTTTATAAAGTAACACGCATCCCATATCGTCAACGCAAAATAACCCCGCCCCCTGCAACACAGCCGTCTTCATAAAAAACCGCCGCCTGCCCTGGCGTAATAGCCCGCTGTGGTTCATCAAACACAAACCTCACCCGACCGTCTCCCTCCGGATATAAGGCCGCCATCGCCCCCTGGTGCGCATACCGGATTTTCACCAGAAAACGGCTGCCAGGATCAACTTGCGGCACCCCCATATACTGGATATCCCCAGCCATAAATTCCCTGGCAAACACATCCTCATGCCCTCCAATCACAACCTCATTAGTATCCGGGCGTATTTCAGAAATAAAAACCGGATGCCCCATGGCCAGATTCAACCCTTTGCGCTGTCCAATCGTATAATGTGTAATCCCTTCATGCTGACCCAGCACCACACCGTCCGCCGTAACAAAATTACCGCTCCCCGGTACCTTCCCTGCCGCCATACGTTCAATAAACGCCGCATGATCATGATCCGGTATAAAACAAATTTCCTGGCTATCCGGCTTTAGGGCCACCTTAAGCCCAATCCTCTCTGCAATAGCACGTATCTCCTCTTTCGTATATTCTCCAACCGGCATCAGCGTACGCATAAGCTGCTCCTGTGTCAGGCTATACAAAGCATACGTCTGGTCCTTCCGGGCAGTCTTCGATGCCGCAACAGCATATCTTCCATTCTCCCTTTTGCGTACCCTCGCATAATGCCCAGTAGCAATATAATCCGCCCCAATCTCCATAGCCCGCCTAAGCAAAGACTCCCATTTCACATAACGGTTACAAGCAATACAAGGATTAGGCGTCCGTCCGCGTATATACTCCTCCACAAAATAATCCACCACATACCGCTTAAAATCCCCCTCAAAATTCATCACATAAAAAGGGAGCCCCAGCATACCACACACCCGCCTGGCATCCTCAACGGCACTTAAAGAACAGCACTCTTTACCTGTCCCCTCCCTGCTGTCCTCCTGCCACAGCCTCATAGTAACACCAACAACCTCATATCCCTGTTCTTTTAAAAGGTAAGCCGCCACAGAAGAATCCACACCTCCAGACATACCCACCACAACCTTCTTTTTATCCATAATAATCTCCCATCCAAACTTATTTTATCATCCGCCACATCATTATCCCATCCCTACACCCATTGTACCAATCCCAAAGCCCCACGTCACTCCCTTTCCACCAATTCAATGATTTTTTTTAAACACAACCAAATTACACCCTACTCCTACCCCTCAAACATATTTCACTTACCTATTTTCAATCTCCAATCTTTCGGTTATAATAAAAGCAAAAACAAGAAAGGAAGCAAAAACCATGAAACCATACAAAACCAACTACACAGCCTCCAGTATACTCCTGCTCACAGCCTTCCTACTAACAGGATGCGCCCAACAAAATCCCCCCGCAGATTCTCCGCCCCCCAATCCAGAAAACACACCCGCACCAGAAACGGAAGCTGCAAGCGCACCTCCCACTAAACCGGACGCCCCCCTTAACACCGAAGCCGCCGCAAACACCGGCATAGCCCCAGACAGCACGCCCCCAACACCAGAGCCCCAAACCCCGGATACTTCCGCATCCAACCCTGCGGAAGCTGCCGAATCTGCAAAATCCGCCGCATTGTCACATGCAGGGCTTACAGATTCCGTAATTTTCCTAAAAGTAGAACAAGAAAATGATCACGGCCAGGCCATATATGAAATTGAATTTACGCCAGGTACAACCAAATACGAATATGATATCAGCGCGGCGGACAATTCTGTATTAAAATTCTCCCAAGAACCACTGGATACTGCTTTATCTAACCTCTGGTCCTATGACCTAATTACCGCAGAAGACGCCAAAACTGCCGCCCTAGAAAAAGCCGGCTTAGATGCTGGCCAGGCCAGCTGTATCAAATGGGAACTGGACTACGATTACAATATGCCACAATACGACATAGAGTATTATATAAATGGCATCGAATATGAATTTACTGTCGATGCTGTTTCCGGAGATGTTTTAAAAATGGATACCGATTAAAGGCACAAAAAACAGTGTGGATTACCTTCATCCCCCACCCATATGCCTGCCCTGCAACATAACTGTCAGACAAAAACACCCGTCCTGCACTTTAATATCCACCCTGCCATAATATTTCTCCGCACAGCAGCAGATATTTTTTAAACCAAGCCCATGCCCCTCTCCGGATTTTACAGAAACAGGGAGCCCGTCCGCCCAATTTAAAGCGCCATGAAACGAATTCTCTATCGTAATAAAAAACATATTCCCCTTCTGTACGGAATACACCCCAACAGAAGGGGATTCTTCCTTCTCACACGCTTCCATTGCGTTATCCAGCCCGTTATTTAAAATAACACTGATATCAAATACATCAATCCCCAGATGCTTCGGATACGCAAACTGGTTTGTAAACGCAACCTGCTTTTGCTTTGCAAGACGCATATACCTTCCCATAATCACGTCCGTAACTGGGTTTTGCGTCGCACACTGCATCAAAAGCCCCTCTAACGACGACTGCATAGAATCCACATAATGGGCCACCGCCTCCCAGGCCGCCCCATCTCCTGTCTCAACCTGCGCCAACAGCCCCTTCACATCCGCAATGTAATGCTTCATATCGTGCTTCATGCCCCGGATCTGGATATATACACTCTCCATATCCTGTACATGCGCCCCCAGTTCCTCCGCCTGGCTGCGGTAAAGCTCCGCCTGCTTCCGTTTTTCATGCTCCGCAGAAATCCTCGCTAACATATTTGCACTAAGCAAAACAGACGCAATACACAAAAGCGACATGCCAGGAATAATCCCATTCAGCTCTGGATATTTTTTTAAAATACTAAATATCCCATCTATATCAGGCTCCCCTTTTTCATAATAAAATAAAATGCACCGCAGCATTGCGGTAAACAAAAGCCCCAGGCCCCCAGGTACAAACAAGATTGCCGCCTCCTGGGATTGGAATCCTCCTTCGGTTTTTTTAAGCTCTGCCTTATAGCGCCTGACAAACAATGTAAGAAGCGCCATATTCCCTGCTATAACCACTGTATTCCAAATGACCTCCACAACCCCCATATAATGTATGAACCGCTCCAGCTCAAAATCTGTAAAGGCCAAAACCCGTTCTGTATAGCGCCATGACAAAAAACTAATACTCCCGACTGCTGCCGGATATAAAAGAAAACGTACCAGCTCCATCAAAGCATAAAAAGCCGCCGTCAATGAAACCAGCTTCATACGGCTGCCCTGGTACAAAACCATTCCTACAGCCAGTGATGACACAATACTTGCGGCCACCGGGATCATGCTCTGTTTACTGTTTACTACAATCATGTCCTGCCCATACATCAGGCGTTTAAAATATGGAAGCCATAAAAAAGACATCCGAACAACACAAAACTGCAAAGCCATGATAAACATTGTTTTCTTATCGCCATTACCTGCACAGCTTTTGGATGCAAAACGCCCAGGCAATAACCCCTGTATAAGATATGCCAAAAGCGCGCCAAACACAGCGCCACATATCAAATCCTCTGTAAAATATATAATCTCCTTCATTTTTCATCCTTCATCCTGCTGCTCCAAAACATTTTCATATTGCAGCGCTATTTGGCATATCTTCCCCGTTTAATACAATGTTTTTGGGGTTAAAAAATCCATATACGCTTTTACAAAATCACCGTATTTCTGCTTTGCCAGAAAGACTGTATCGCCGCATTTTAACGTAATACTAATACGGTCATACCCCTCTACTTCCTTTAAGCTCACTAAAAACCCGCGGTGCGACCGAAAAAAACCATCCCCAAGCTTCTGTTCCAGCTGCTCCATTTTCTCATAATACGTGTATGTCCCGTTTTTCGTATGCAGAATAATCTTCCTGCCATCGTTTTCCCCATAATAAATATCAGAAACTGGAATTTTAAGGTTCCTGCCATCTGCCTTAATCAAAAGGGGCTGCTGCTCCTGCCTTCTCCCAGCTCTTGCGGCAGCCTTCTTTATCACCTCAACCAGTTTTTGCTCCTCAATTGGCTTTAAAAGGTACCAAAACGCTTCCACATCATATGCTTCAAACACAAAATCCTTAATGGCAGTAATAAAAATTAAAATAGCATCCGTGCGGGCGCGCAGCTTTTTTGCAGTCTCCATTCCATTAATCTGCCCCGCACTGCCTTCTTTGCCAAAATATATATCCAAAAAATAGATGTCATAGGCTACATCTGATGCCAAAAGCGCTGTGCCGTCCGTATAAAGATCTGCCTTAATACAAAGCTCTTTATAAATAATATCCCCGATATACTGGCGTATCCATTCCTCATCATCACAAACTGCTATTTTTAACATATCTCCTCCAAAAAAGCCAATACCAAAAATAGGGTTCCCTTTTCCTGATATCGGCTTTTTTAATCTCAAACCTTAAGCATCCTTGTATTCAATTATCTGATATTTGTCATGAAATAATACCTGTCTTTATTATTCATATCCTTTACAGACATCTACCCACTCCAAAAATCCCGAATACTGTTCCAACTCCGGAATGGACAGCTCAATTGCGCTATTAGAGCTTCCACAAGCAGGAAAAACTGTTTCAAACCGCTTTAAAGACACATCCAGGTACACCTTCGCACCGTCCTTTACCGCAAATGGGCATACACCCCCCACTGCATGCCCAACCAGCCCCTCCACTTGCCCTGGGGATAACATCTTTGCTTTCGCGCCAAACTGCGCTTTATATTTGGGGTTGTCAATCCTTGCATCCCCGGCAGCCACAACCAGCACTGCCCGTCCGTTTACCAAAAAGGAAAGCGTCTTTGCAATCCTTTGCGGTTCACAGTGCAATGCCCCTGCAGCAAGCTCTACTGTAGCGCTTGATACGTCAAATTCCTGGATACGCCCTTCTAACCCATAATCTTTAAAATATGCTTTTACTTTTTCAATTGACATTTCCAACCGCCCCTATTCACATGGTTCAAATGAAAACCGATAATCCTTCGACTCCCCAGCGCCCAAAAACTGCACATATTTCTTTTCTAAAAGATTCGTGTTAGGAACCTGGGCCAGAGTTCCAGCATTCCACGGTTCAATACATAAAAACGGCGCGTCTTTTTTCACTGGGGTCCAAAACGCTACTGATAAATAGTCCGGAAAATCAAAACGCACACCCTTTTTAGTTTCCCGGTGGACAAGCTTAACGGTACGGTGCTTTAAGCCTTCATATAAAAGGGCATCGTTATCAAACATCGGGTAATTAAGGTGCAGATCCGCTACGCCTTCGTCTTCAAACTGCAGCATATAATCTGTAAACTTTGCCCCCTCTTCCATTGGGCAGAAGAATGCCGGATGGCCGCCAATCAAAAACGGCATTTCGCTGGTGTCCTGATTTACCACCCCGTAAGTAACGGTAAGCGAAGGCCCGTCCAACCGGAATGTAACGGTAAACACGAATTCATATGGATACACTTTTTTCGTTTCTTCGTTTGCAGCCAGCTTCAGGACAACAAAATCCCCGCCCTGCTGTACTGCTTCAAACTCGTAATCCCTTGCAAACCCATGGCGCGGAAGCTTATATTCCTTTCCATATATTGCCACTGTATCAGCCACAGGCCCGACGTACGGAAAAAGTACTGGAGATGTCTTTGCCCAATAGGCCGGATCTCTTTGCCACAGATATTCTTTGCCGCCTGCCATCCGAAAGGACAACAGCTCTGCCCCAAGTGTTGTGCAGGCTGCTGATGCATATTCGTTTTGGATTGTAATATTCATTTCATCAATACCCCCTGTTTTGTATTTTTTATATTGTACCATATCTTTCCTGCCAAACAAAACTGTTTTCTCAAAAACATCATCAAAAAAACCCTGCCAAAACTGGCAGGGCCCCATTCGCTGTTACAACGGATGGCACATCCCTTAAAACAGCTCTGCAATCCGTGTTACTCCCACATAAATTTCCGAAATTTTATACCAGGTAGCGTAATCCACAACCCCCGTGACCGGAAGCCCGAAAATGGACTGGAACATCTCAACCGCCTCTGCAGTCCTTGGCCCATAAATACCGTCTGCCGCTATCACTGGAATCGCTGGATAAGCCCTTGCTATCCTCACAAGCTGCGACTGCATCTGCCGGACTTTTTCCCCCCTTGAGCCAATGGAAAGGTCTTCCCTTGGCCACGAAGACGGGATCCCGGCAATTTCATCAGCTTCATTCACATACATTTCGCTCCCATAATAATACCTTAATATTTCAATAAAGCTGTACCCTTGATCCCCCAGATCTTTTGAACCCCACTGGCTCATCCAGTTCGGGCAGCTTACCCTCTGGCCGTCACAGTACTGTGTTAAAATCGGTTGTTTTACATTTGGCCTGGAAAGGTAATTTTGGAAAATATCATCCACAATCCTGGATATATTCTGGAAGATATTCCTGCCGTATATCCATTTATGGTCGAATGCGGTAGAAGAAGTAATTGTAAAGTCATATCCTTTATTCCGGTACCACTCCGTATAAACCCGGTTCAGTGTAAATGACATAATAGCCAGTATATTCGCCCGCAATGTAGCATCCGGCCAGGTTGCATAAATTTCACTAGAAGCCACATTCTTGATATAGTCTTTATAAGTCACATAATAATCCCGTGCTGTACTGTCCGAGGGCGCGCCGTCATGGACTACAACATACTCAGGCACAACTACACGGCTTAATACAATTTCACCGCTTTCTTCTAATGGCTTTATCTCATCTTCCGGGATTTTCGGCGGAAAATTTCCGAACAATGTATTTGCCGGGATAACAATATTATCTACCGGGTTAATATCCGACTCCCTCGGTACAAGCCGCACCCTCTGAACGGCAGTTTCACCAGGCAGCACCTGCACCCCCGACACATTCACAGGAGTAAACCCCTCTGCCGTTACCTGGATAGTATATTCCGCATACGGCTGCTGTTCGGAAGGAGCCATGCTGTATTCCAGCGGCGGTGTCCGAAGCCCCACCTGTCCCGTCTGCCCGGAAGAATTTGTTGTAACCTGTTCAATTTGCCTGTCCGGATCTCCCGTAAAAGAAATAGCTACCTTTGCATTTTCAATTGGCAGCCTGCCAGAAGGCGTTTCCACGTTAACCTGCAGGTTTCCTTCGTCTACTGTGTCATTCTGCAAATACCTGATATTTTGTTTGGACATAAAAATCCCTCGTATTGCTTTTGCTTACAGTATATGCACCAAATACAAAGATGTTCGCCGCAAGTTAAGATAATTATTCGAAACATAAGAAAAGCGGCATCAAATCCTTCCGATTCAATGCCGCCTTTAAACTATGCTGTCCATTGGATTTTACCTCCATTTTTATTTTCCATTACCAACTCCATGAAATACGTCTCTCAATTCATTATTCCCTAAAGCTGTTCTCTGGAATCTGTTGCCCTTTTTAGAAAGGGTCTGTTAAGGTATTACTTTAATTTACTGGTGGTCTGTACCTCCTTTGCTTAGATTTTATTGTTACTTGTTTTTGATAAGTTAATTCTATCTGATAATTCTGCATTTGTCAATATATTTTTTCAATTTCATTTATAAGTAATTATTATAATCAAACTTTGATTAATTATAAAAATACTATTCCGACTTTTTTACCCAATTACTATATATCAAAAAAAACGAACCTCATCTGAGATTCATTTTGAGAAGGATAGACGGGGCTTAAACCCTTCTGCCATAACCTCTGAAAATACGAAAAGGAGCATGGGGCATCTTTTGTTCTGATTATTTAATAAATACATCCCCTGCAATACAGAAAATAAAATCACAAAAAAGATATAGAGAATATAGTCTATATGAACCTCAGCCATTATAACCTGAGCAAAAAGAAATCCGCAAACCCTTTAAAACCAAGGGATTGCGGTTCTTAACCTAAGAGCGATAGACGGGGCTCGAACCCGCGGTCTCGACCTTGGCAAGGTCGCGCGTTACCAACTACGCCACTATCGCATTTATTATGCTCTGTGCTTTTTATTTCCCTCAAGCACAATACATATGATACACTACGAATTGTCTTTTGTCAACATTTTTTTTGAAAAATTTTAAAAAAATTTTTATGTGCCTAAAAAGCCCATAAAATCAAGGCATAAAGCGGTATCCCACCCCATACACTGTCTCTATCTGCCCCGCCCCTGCTGAAAGTTTTTTGCGGATTTGTTTGATATAATTATCCACATTCCGGTCATATCCCTCATACAAATCCACAAATGCCCCAGCCAACAGCTCATCCCTCGTAAATACCTTGCCAGGCTGCTGTGCCATAAGCGAAAGGAGCTTATATTCGTTAGGTGTAAAATGCGTATCCTCCGGCAATTTACCCGTATTACGCCCCTTTCTTGTGCCTGCCCCCAAAATCCTTAAAATCCTGGCCGCGGCAACTTCCGGGCTGACAGGATATATTAAATAATCCTCCGCACCAGCTTGAAATGCCTCAAGAACCCTTTTTTCGCGCCCATCTTTTGACACAACAACAAATGGGATGTCTCCATAGGCGCCCTGCATGTCCCACCCAAGCGGAAAATCTGTCACCACAAGGCGGATGTCTTTTGACTCCGCTTCTTTTTCGTAAAGGGATACGCCGTTTTTTGCGCAAATTTTTTTTAGTTTAATTACCCACTCCGCTTCCTGCCCCTGTATTAAAACATCCATGTAAAATCACCTGCCAGCTAAAAAGCCCTGCGATATGCCGCAGGGCTTCCCTTTATCCATAGTATAGCCATTTTCTTTTCCTGTTATACAATCCTCCTGACAGACAGTATTGGCCGGTAGCTTGCATTTGACACTTTAATCCCCGTTTTTGCGGAGCTTGCATGGACAATCTGCCCGTTACCAATATAAATGCCGATATGGCCAGAATAAGATACCAAATCGCCTGGTTTTGCGTTACCAAGGCCTCCCACATCTGTCCCGCACTGTCCCTGCTCACCAGAAGTACGTGGCAGGCTGATGCCAAAATTCTGGTACACACTCATGACAAAGCCAGAGCAGTCAGCGCCATTTGTCAGGCTTGTTCCGCCATACACATACGGGTTCCCCACAAACTGCAGCGCAAAATTAGCAATCTGCTGCCCCAGGCCCGAGGATTCCTGTGCGCCCCCGCCTGTTCCCGGTTTTTGCTGACCCCCACTGTTCCCACGGTTTGTTTGTGCAGAAGAATTTGCAGCATTAGAGTTTTCCTGCAATGGCCTTTTTGCCAACGCTTCTGCTTCGGCCTGTGCCCTTGCTGCCGCTTCCGCCGCTAACCGTTCTTCCTCTTCACGCCTAAGTCTCTCTTCCTCTTCCTCACGCGACTCCGCTACCGGATGAACCGTATACACATCCACATAATCCGCAGACACATAGCCCTGTTGGGCTCCGGCATCCACCTTCAGCCAGCCTTCGAGCTCTTGTTCTACCTGCACTACCTCTTCCTGCGGCAAAAGCCTGATAATCCCGGATTCCGTAGTTGCTTCTTCCCGGAGCCTGAGGGCATCCGCCTCTACCTTTGCCTGGCGCACCCCTACTTCCTCAGCCTTGGCAGCGCCTTCCTCACCACGCAGTGCATACTCTGCCTTTATATATCCCTCCACGCTTCCAGAAGTGATTTTTAACCATCCGCCTTCTTCTTCGCCAATAATTTCACCCACGGAATCACGGTACAGCTTACCAACGACTTCGCCTTCCATATCTGGCTGGTTCCTGACATTGAGATAAGAATCTACCTGTGCAACCGCAAGCTCCGGCGTTTCTTCCTCCAGCAACTCAGGAAGCTCTTCCCCGGCTGCCAAAGCATTAGAAAATTCCTCTACTTTCTGCTCCATGGCGTCCATTGCCGCTGCCGTTGCCCCGATATGTACGGTCTGGCCCTCCTGTCTGGTAACCTGGCTCTGCTGCTCTATAGCCAAATCCTTCATAACCACCTGATCCTTAGATTCACCGGCAACCGCCGTCGTCGTATTTGCTGTCGCAATAAATGCAGCCGTAATACAAAGGCCTGCAAGTTTCCTGCTTCTTTGTTTCATGTGTTTTGTTCTCCTCTCTGAATATGTTACGATTTTATTACATAAATGTGACCAAAATATATGTTTTTTAATAGCAATTTCTGGAAATAAAAAAACACAGGCATAAAAGCCTGTGATCCGTTATAACATCTTCCGTTTCTTAAGCACCAGAAGCGCTAGCACGCAAATCGCGCCCGTCATCACACAAATAATTGCAAACCCATGCGGTGTCTCTGACAACGGCATCCACTTCCCGCTCACATTCATGCCGTAGATCCCCGATATAATCGTAGGAATTGCCATCACCAGCGTAATCGACGTCAAAAATTTCATAACATTATTCAGACGGTTATTAATAATAGTAGAAACCAATTCCCTGGCGCCATGGATAATATCCCGGTAAATATTCGTCATTTCAATTGCCTGGCGGTTCTCCACGATTACATCATCCAAAAGTTCCTTGTCTTCCGGATACTGCTTAATCCTTTCATAGCGTGTCAAGCGATCCAGCACAACCTTATTGGCGCTCAGCGAAGTCGCAAAATAAACCAGGTTTGTCTCAAGCTCATGCAAATTAATTAAATCCTTATCCTCTGTGGTTTCCGTCCCGACCCTTTTTTCGATTTCACTCCTTTTTTTATCGATCACACGCAAAAGCGCCTGATATAAATTTGTCGTGCGCAATAAAATCTGATACACAAACCTCATTTTCTTTTTGGTGGAAAATCCCCTCATCCGGTTATTATAGAAATAGTTCAAAATCACCGTATCCTCGCCGCATACCGTAAGAATTGCATCCTGCACCAAAAGGATACCAAGTGGGATCGTCGTGTAAGCCCTCTGGTCATTGCGGATTTCCTCAAGCGGGATATCCACAAGGATCAGCGTATAACCGTCTTCAATCTGTACACGGGAGCTCTCCTCTTCATCCAGGGCAGCCCGCAGATCCGCAATATCTATCTCATAATACTCCGCTGCTTCCGTCAATTCATCCATATTCGGCGAAATCAGATTCACCCAGACATCCGGCTCAAATGCCTCCTTCTGCGAAAGGATTCCGTTATCTGTCTTGTAAATTGTCCTCATATCCCGCCTCCGTTCTTATGATGTCTTTTTTATTATAGCACACCCGTTTTAAAATGAATACCGTAAATTGTGGTTCATCGTTCCCTTTTCAAATAAAATATGCTACAATAGCTTACAGCCTTTATTCTACGCAAATCAATTGGAGGTACAATATGACAATCAACAAATCCGCCGAAGATTACCTGGAAACAATCCTTATTTTAAGCAAGCGGCTCCCTGTAGTGCGTTCCGTCGATATCGCGTCTGAAATGAACTTCAAAAAATCCAGCATCAGCGTCGCCATGAAACACCTAAGGGAAAACGGATGCATTATAGTCAACGAATCCGGCTTCATATACTTAACTGAAAAAGGGCACGCTATTGCAGACATGATATATGAACGCCATACTTTTCTGGCCGGCTGGCTTATGGCCCTTGGCATTGACGAAACAACTGCCACTGCAGATGCCTGCCGTATGGAACACGTCATCAGCCCCAAAAGCTTTGCCGCCATCAAAAAATACGTCACTGAGTCCGGTATCAAATACCCGTAAAGCCGCCCTTTTAGCCGGCGTCTCCATAATACGCCAAAAACAGGCAGAAGCTCTTGCTTTTTCAAGCCAAAGCGCCTGCCCGTTTTTATTTTCTGCACGATTACTTCTGCCTATGTAGCAAACACCCCTATTTCCCTAATGCTACTTTCTTTGCAACCTCTGTTTTTTCTTCATAACATGCAAATGAATTATCCACCAGCCCTTTGTCCGGCTTTGGCGTAAACAAGCTGACTACTGGTACAATCACAAGGCCTGCAAGCATTGCAATGGCTCCACAGTTAATTGGCGACTGCATAATCTCCGGAAATGACGGGCGCAAGAAAATATTCGCAATCATAAGCACGGAGCTAAACAAAAAGCTTACCCAGCAGGATGCCTTTGTCACCCACTTTGCATACAGCGCGTACATAAACGGCGCTAAAAATGAACCTGCCAGCGCCCCCCACGACACACCCATTAGCTGCGCTATAAATGTAACAGAGCTTTTATACTGGATCAAGGCCAGGACAGAAGAAATAATAATGAACACCACAACTAGTACACGCATTGTAAATACTTGTTTTTTCTCATCCAAATCTTTCCACACCAGTTCCTTTAGAAAGTCAATCGTTAGCGTAGAACTCGATGCCATTACCAGCGACGACAGCGTAGACATAGATGCCGACAATACCAAAATGACTACCAGAGATATCAGAAACGGTGAAAGCCCTGATAGCATTGTTGGGATAATAGAATCATATCCGTTGGCTGCAACGTCGATCTGATCGGAAAAAAGCCTTCCAAACCCGCCCAAAAAATAACATCCTCCAGATACGACGAGTGCAAACACCGTTGAAATAATTGTCCCTTTTTTAATTGACTCTTCATTCTTAATCGCGTAGAACTTCTGCACCATCTGCGGCAGCCCCCAGGTGCCAAGGGATGTCAAGATAACCACAAACAACAGGTTTATCGGATCCGGCCCAAAAAAGGAAGCAAAAATTCCAGGCTCCGCAGCAACCGTATCATCTGTAACCGCTGCAAGCCCGTTTAATGCAGCCTCAAATCCCCCTTTGCTGTTTAACACGGCCACAATAACTGTCACAATCCCAAAGAGCATAATAATCCCCTGGATAAAGTCGTTAATTGCTGTCGCCATATACCCGCCGGCAATCACGTAAATCGCCGTAAGCACAGCCATCAGGATAATACATACAGAATAATCAATATTAAAAGCCATCCCAAACAGCCTGGAAAGTCCATTATATAAAGAAGCGGTATATGGGATCAGGAAAATAAAAATAATAACAGAAGCGCCGATTTTAAGTGGCTTGCTCCCAAACCGCTGCCCAAAAAACTGCGGCATGGTAGCAGAATCCAAATGTTGTGTCATAATCCGCGTCCTGCGCCCCAATACCACCCAGGCCAGCAAAGACCCAATAATTGCATTTCCAATCCCTGCCCAAGTGGCTGCAATCCCATATCTCCAGCCAAACTGGCCCGCATAGCCTACGAACACAACCGCGGAAAAATAGGACGTACCATATGCAAACGCCGTAAGCCAGGGACCTACAGAGCGCCCGCCAAGTACAAATCCATTTACGTCAGTTGCATGTTTGCGGCAGTACAGCCCGATGCCAATGAGTACGGCAAAATAGATAATCAATAATAGTAGTTTCATAATACCCTCCATTTGTAATTTGTTGATTTAACGCGTTGACACTTTATGGCGTTAAAGCGATTATAGCACAATACAAAATGATATGCAAATATTTTTGGCAGATTATCAGATATTCTCCAATAAAAAGTAGCTTTTCCTACCCAGTCATGGTAAAATACCTTTAAAAAGCAATTACTCAAAGAGGAGGGCATATCTATGGCCAAAAAAAAATTAACCTTACCGCAGCTTATGATGGCTGCTGTAATGGCAGCTATTCTCATAGCTTCTTTTGCATATTCCTCACGGCGCAATTTCCCTAAAGGCGTTTATGTTGGAGAGCAGTTCTTTTATTTAAAAAGCCAGACTCTGCTTGAATCCACTCAAAAAAACCAAATCAGCTTCAAACAAAACGATTCCAGCATTGATTTTACGCTTGTATTCGATGGCAATGAAGAATCAGCCAACCTAAAGCTGGATGGCGATCATATTACCATTACCTACGAAAATGGGCTGGAAATTGAAGGGGAATGGACGGGGGAACGTATTATCGATAAAGAAAGCGAGATGCCGTTAGAAGCAGCCCTAGATGAAGTAACCATTTATTCCCCGGGCTTTGAAAATCCTAGCGCACAATACAGTTCCATTAGCAATGCATTGTACCTGATTTCCCAAAATAAACTTACCCGGCGCAATTCTATCTTCACAATGCTGTTAGGGATTGCATTTTATTTTATAGGGGCGCTGGAATTCCTTTTTCCGGAAACTTATCATTTTTTCCTGCGGGGATGGCGGTATGAACGGGCAAAGCTTTCCAAAGAAGGTGAATATATGGAAAAGCTTGGCGGCATCATCGTTATGGTAATCGGCCTAATTGCACTTACAGGTATTTTCATATCCTAAAAACGTAAGGGGCATTGTGTTGGATCTTCCATCACAATGCCCCTTGCTGCGCCCTTTACCTGCACATCCACTACTCTGCCCCGGCTACTACTTTACGCATATCATAATACCCTGCTTCTTTCCCTGCCAAGAACTTGGCCGCCTCCACAGCCCCTTTCCCAAACACAGCCCTGGAATAAGAAGTATGCTTAATTTCAATCACCTCATCCTTACCGGCGAATATAACCTCATGTTCTCCGACAATCGTGCCGCCCCGGACTGCCGAAATGCCAATTTCTTTTGCATCCCTTTTCTTACGCAAGCCACTGCGGTCATATTTATATTCATAAACCTGCCCCACCGCACTGTTAATGGCATCAGCCAGCGCAAGCGCCGTACCGCTTGGGGCATCAATCTTCTGGTTGTGGTGTTTTTCTACAATCTCAATATCAAAACCTGCCGGCGCCAATACCTTTACAGCTTTCTGCAGCAGATCAAATAACGTATTAATCCCCAGCGACATATTCGCCGACTTTAACACAGCAATTGCCCGGCTTGCCTCTCCCACTTTCTTTTGCTGCGCTTCACTTAACCCTGTCGTACAAAGAACCAGGGGAAGCCGCTTTGCCACACAGTAGCCAAGCACCCTGTCCGCCGCCTCTGCAGTGGAAAAATCGATCATAACGTCGGCGTCTGTGTCACATTGTGTTATATCTGTAAACACCGGATATGGCATATTCCCCAAATCCGAAATATCAATCCCTGCAACAATCTGGGCTCCCCCATCTTCCTTGCAGATGTCTGTTATAATCTGCCCCATCTTTCCATTGCAGCCATGCAAAATGATCTTTACCATGATTTCCTCCATTGTACTTTTTACAAATTCTTGTGTAACCCTCTTCCCCGCTACAATATGTCTAAAACCTATTTAGGCCAGCTTCAGCCCATACGCCTTCATTATGTCCGCCAGCTTCGCTGCACGCCCTTCCTCCATTTCTGAAAGGGGCGCACGCGCCGGCCCAACCTGCATCCCCATTAAATTCAGGGCTTTCTTAACCGGGATTGGGTTGACCTCGCTAAACAGCGCGTCTACAAGCGGCTCAGCCTCTAACTGGAGCTTTGCCGCGCCGGCAATATCCCCTTCAAAAAACTTCATACACATATCATGCACCTGTTTCGGCGCAATATTCGACCAAACGGAAATTACACCAACCGCGCCAATTGCAAGCAGCGGTACGACAATCCCGTCTTCCCCGGAGTACATATCCAGCTTGCCGTCCGTTAAATACATCGTCTTTGCTGCCTGCGATACATTCCCGGTTGCCTCTTTTAACCCTACGATATTGTCAACATTGCGGTTTAAGTAAGCAGCTGTTTCAGGCAGGATATTGCAGCCGGTCCGGCCTGGGACATTGTACATAATAATTGGAAGCTTTACTTCATCTGCAATTTGCGTATAGTGCCCTATGAGCCCCGCCTGCGTTGCCTTATTATAATACGGCGTTACGATTAAAAGGCCGTCCGCCCCCGCTTCCTCTGCTTCTTTGGAAAGCTGGATCGCTGTCTTTGTGCAGTTGGAGCCAGTGCCTGCCACGACAGGGACCCTATGCCCTGTAAAGCGTACTGCCGCCTCAATCACTTCTTTATGTTCTTCCATTGAAAGCGTAGAGCTTTCCCCGGTTGTCCCGGCTATGATAATGCTGTCTGTGCCTTCCTTAATCTGGAAATCAATCAGTTCTTCCAGTTTGTCGTAGTTTACTTCCAGGTTTTCCTTCATTGGGGTTACAATTGCCACGCCTGCGCCTTTAAAAATTGCCATATCCTTTCCTCCTGTATTATATTGAGTGAAATAAAGAATACCAAGTTTAGCCTGTTCCGTTAAAAAACCGGCTCTAATCTTGAGCCGGCATAAAAGTATCTTTCATACGATAGCGCACCACCTTACACTTTTTTGTATAAGATGACAGTCATATATCTCTTAAACATATGCCCAAGGGAATACCCACAGGAACTATCCCCTTTCGGCGCTACCCCCTTTCACCTGCCTTCCTTTGCACCTGCTGCATCCGACGGGCTACTGATGAATCGCGCGACCTCTATCCGGTACTATTTGGTTTTCCATTATATGAAATATAACATGCTGTATATTCTTTGTCAATAGCTGCTTTAGTTCTCCGGTATTAAATGGTAAATCTCATCAATATGCCCGCGCAGCCGTTCTGGCAATACCCATCCGGTCAGGATCAAATCCATATCGTCAAGCCTTGCTTTCACCAAACCAATCAGCTCCTCTACCTCAATCAGCCCGTGATCCACAATTCCTAGGACTTCATCTAATATAAGCAAATCGCATTCACCTGTTGCTAAGACTTTTCTGGCAAAATTAATACCGTTTTTGATGTTCTTGCCTTCTTCGTGCTGTTCTTCTGCCGAGAGTGCGTTGTAATATTCTTCTGATTTCTCGAAACGGAAAAATTTGATCTCTGGTTCCAACCGCCTTAAAAACTCCATCTGCCCATCTGATTTCCCTTTTAAAAACTGAATAATAAAAACGGTCTTCCCCTCAGAAGCAGCACGTATCGCCCTTCCTAACGCAGCCGGCGACTTTCCCCTTCCTTCGCCATAATACACCTGTACGCTCCCATCCGCCATAGTGACCTCCCATGTCTTTTGTTGCCTTCAGCTTAATTCTATATTCTACTAAAATAACACAGTTTTCTTTAAAATGCAACTTTTATGTTATACAAAGGGGGATGGCGCAGCTTTCCCCCTCTTTATTCCAGCCGTTCCACCTTGCTGACCGAAACCTCATAAGCTACCCTCTTCTCCGTAATGTTTTCACCAATCTTTTTCACATATTCACGGCTTTGGATCCTGCCCCAGATCTCCACATGGCTGCCCACCTCAAAACCGGATGCAAACCTGGCATTCCTGCCCCAGCAAATACAAGGTATGTAATCCGACTTCCCATAAGAGCGGTTAACAGCAATCAGTAAATCTGCGATTTCCCTGCCAAGAGGCGTCTTCCGGTAAATTGGCTCCTTACATACAAACCCATCCAGGTAAATCTGGTTGCTCTTATATTCTTCCGATTCCTCTTCTATAAATTCCAGCTCCCGCGCAAAGACAGAGAGTACCAGCCTGTTTTTCTTTTCCTCATGCCTGTTATAGGAACGGAACTGCCCGGTTACATAAATAAGCTGCCCCTCATAATTCTGCGTAGTATCCAAAAGTCTCTCGGATACCATAATGGGGATGATATCAACAAAGTCACTCAAACGGTTTACGGAGACGTCTACCATATAAAAGCCTTCCCCATAGACCTCGTGGCTATACCGAAAATCGGATATAATCGTCCCTACAATAGATACCTGGTTGTTTTCAAAAATTTTATCTGCCATGAATTTTTCTCCCTTCCTCTTTCCCGGCTTTTGTACCGGTGAACTGTACTTCGACGGCATTTCGATTTGTTACAATAATATATGCAGCAAAGCCCAGTTTAGTACCTGGCTTCTGGCGCATATGAATGCTTACTGGATATTTTTACCATGAATCTGGCACAAAAATACGCTATTTCTGTCGATAGGTATAGAATTGTTAAAAAGAAAATCAACCGGATAAGCGCACAAAAAAACAGCAGGAAGATCCAACCGATCTTCCTGCTGTTTTTTGTTATTCTGTTATTTCTTTTTTACTCTTGCCGAAACAATCTTGCTTGCCGGGCTATAGGTTTTGCCTTTCTTAACAACTACTTTATAATAGTTCTTTCCTTTTTTTGCTTTTTTGTCTGTATAGCTCGTTTTCTTAATGGCCTTTAATTTCTTATATGTGCCGTTTTTCTTCGTTGCACGGTAAATTGTATACTCCTTCGCGCCCTTTACAGCCTTAAAGGAAATCTTAACCCCGCCCTTTACGGCTTTGGCTTTCAAATTGGTTACTGCCTTGGGCAGTGTCACGGACGCGCCTGCGCTTGCCGCACTGTTGGTATAAGAAGCGCTGCCAGAAATAGCTACTACCGTATAAGTGGATTTTTTGCCGCCCGGCGCCTTAGTGTCTACATAAGAAGCCTTTGTCACGTTGGCAATCTTCTTTGCAGCGCTGCTGCCGGATTTGCGGTAAATATCATAGGATGCCGCATTGTCAACCTTTGCAAACGAAACCGTTACGCCGGCTGCCTTACTGGTTGCCTTTACCGAAGCTGGAGCGCTTAATGGAGTTGCCACCGGAGGCTGTACCACAGGTACGTCTGGTTTATCCGAAGGCGGATTTACCGGCGCTGGTTTAGCAACAACCTTAATGTAAGCGCTTCCCTTGACATTGCTGCCATCCTGGGTCGCTGCCGTAATGTTTACTTCACCGGCTGCCACTGCCGTAATCACACCGTTTTCACTGACAGTTGCGACACGGGGATTGGATGAAGCCCATGAAATAAGCTCATAGGTATTTTCCGGTAAAACTGCAGCTTTTGCCTGCATCTTTTCTCCTACCTGAATGGTCGTATTTGGAACCGTTACGGTCAGGGAAGTCGCCGGAACCTTCGGGACTGCCGATATTTTGGCGTCCGCCCATAAAGCATGGTCATTGGAATCCGCGCCGTTTGTCTCTACGATTAAGGAAAGGCGCTTAATGCCTTTTATATTTAATTCTACCGGATAGGATTCTCCTGCAAGTACATCATTCTTACGGAAAATTTCTTTGCCGTCCCCTTTAACTACAAAGTTAACATTGGAAGCGGCTCCTGGAGACTGGCAGGCGGAAATACCAGCCTGCGCCGTAAAGCGGTCTGCCCTTACCCCGTCTAATTTGATACCAACCTCCGCAGGGGCGTGCGCGCCGATACCCTTCTCATAGGTCTGTACTGCACCATTTACATAAACCGACACTGCAGCGCCGCATCCACAGTGATCCCTGGTATTCTGGAAATATCCGCCCTGATCGACCTCCCAATCCATATCGGACGCATATATCTGTCCTTTTTCCACAATATGGATAGTATAAGTCTGCTCAATCCCAAACGGGGATAATGCATAAATCGTAGCGTCTCCCGGAACTTTCTCTGCTTGTGTCACAATTGTTTTTACCGAATTGGACATTTTAACGGGTTCTACCTTCGGAATCATGCCGTTAGGCAGGGTATTGGTCAAATATTCATAGGTATAATCTGTTTTTCCTGGTGCAAAGGAAACAAGCTCTGCCCCGTTCACCTTGATTCCGGAAAGGGGGTTGCCAGATTCCACATTTACATTACTGCGTGCCATCAGTTCCTCGTTCTGTGTCCTCTGCGTAATTGGGGAAATGCTAAATGTCTGGCTGTAAGTCGTCCCGCTTGAAATAAGATACTGTCCTAACGGGCCTGGGCCACAGCTTGCATTTCCAAGTCCTCTTGATACCAGGGCTACTGAAAGGATTGTATTATCCTGTACCGGCACCTGATACGGATGCTTGTATTGGGAATTTGCTAAATCTTCTGATTTATAATGTAATGCGCTCGCTTCCATCTGGTCTGCCGCAGATACAAGGATTCCTGTCCCGTCTTCTGCACGCAGCGCTGTCCAGCGGACACCAGTACGGTTTGCATTATCCTGCGGTTTTACATACTTGCTTTCAAACTGGTCGGTTACGGTACTTTCATACACAGCCAGCTTAGCGCCTGTGTTACGGTCGGTATAGTTCTCCTGCGGCCCATAACCATAATAAGTCAGCTTTTCGTAATCTTGTGCAACCGTCATCTTCATGCCGATTTTGGCAATATCTGTCACTTGATTGGACGGCGTGAAGGTATTTGTTACGACAATCCTGCCATCCCCATAAACCACATAATCTATAATCTGCTCTGAGTCTATGCCGGAGATCATGCCAGGTACATGGATGGAAACCGATTTGGCCTGCTTGTTTACCGTAATACCGTTTTCTTCTACGGTAAAATTATCCGCCGCATCCCTCATTGCAGCTGAAAATCCAGGATCATTGCTGACCGGGGCACGGTAATAATCCGGAACCGGGCCGTTTTCTAAGAGCGTTTTTCCGCCTACCTTATAGCTCGTAATATAACCAGTTGTTTTATCTACTACAACTTCAAAATCTTTACCGCCTGTAACAGCTGTCTTACCGGTTACTGTAACTGTATCCGCTGTCTCGTTTACTTGTGGCACCAGCATTTTGTCCGCATCCAAAACAGGCTGCGGCGCTGCATCGTCATAGGAAAGCTCAAACTGTTCAAACGCGATTTCTTCCCCTGCTTTTCCACCGTATTCGCCTGCCCATACCTGGTTCTCTTTTAATGTTACGGACATTGTAAGCACATAATCAGAACCCTTTACGGCGTTAACAGCCGGGAACTGCGAAAGCGTCACTGTCTTTTCTGCAAGCGGGGCAATGTTTTTCTGCTCCTCTGTAAGGCTTCCGCTGCCAATCAGCTTGTCGTCTTCCTTTAATGTCCAGGAAACATTGTATTTGTTCAAATTAGTATTTAAAAATTCATTGACAACACGCACTTGGCCATTTGCCGCTGCCCCGTCGTCGTAGAAGGATACTTCCTGATGAACCTTCTTTACCTCGTACAGCTCTGGTGACGGTGTACGGTCTGCATTGACAAGGCCGTTTGCACAGAAATCCCTGTCATGCACGGTTTCTCCCCAGTCGCCGCCATAACCAAAGAACATCTCGTCACTGTCATCCGCTTTTGTCAGCAGAGACTGGTCAATCCAATCCCAGATAAAGCCGCCCTGCCCATTCGGATAGCTGCGGAATACATCCCAGTATTCTTTGAAGTTCCCCAGCCCATTGCCCATTGCATGCGCATACTCAGACTGGATATAAGGAGCCTTGTTAGCCGGATTTGACACATGGCCTTCCACACTGCTGACACCCCAGTACTGGCTGGAATAGATATCTACTATGGAATCCTCGCGATTGCCCTTGGTATAGCGGTTATCCCTCTCATACTTACGCAGGCGGGAAGGATCGCGCTGCAATATCCACTGTGTGGAATTCCAGAAACAATAATTCTCATTCTTTTCATATACCTGGTATGTGGCTTCGTTGCCCAATGACCAAATCACAACGCTTGGATGGTTCTTATCCCGTTCTACCATATTCTTGGTACGGTCCATAACAGAGTTATTCCACACTGGATACCCGGACGGAATATGGTTGCTGCTGGCCCCAATATGGGATTCTACATTTGTTTCATCACAGATGTAGAGCCCAAGCTCATCTGCCAGCGCATATGTATACGGGTTGTTCGGGTAATGGCTCATACGGATTGCATTGACATTAAACTCTTTCATCAGGAAAAGATCTTCTTTAATGTCTTCTTTGGTAATCGCACGGCCGTCTATATGATCCGATTCATGGCGGTTTGTGCCGCGGAACATAATCTTCTTACCGTTAATCTGCGCCTGCTCCTGTCCGTTTTCGTTGATATCCACTTTGCCAATCTCACGGAAGCCGACCCTCTGGCAGAGTGTTTCTACAACATATCCGGTATCATCTTTAAGTTCGATCAAAAGAAGATATAGGTTCGGGGTATCTGCAAACCATTTCTTTGGGTTTTTTACTGCTTTGGATCCGGTTACGGTAACGCCTACATCGTCTGATTTTTCTTCCACGGTAGCCTTTGCCTGCGGTACATTGACCGCAATTTCAAGCGGGCTGTCCCATACTTTGGTCTTTCCATCGATTTCATACAAATCTGCTTTTACCTGATAAGTTTTCCCGGCTGCTGCAGCATCGCCTAAGTTACGGATGGAAGCATCCAGTTCTAATGTTGCATCCTTATACGCGTCATCCAGCTCTGTTTTAATGAACACATCACGGACTTCTACCTGGTTCTTAGAATACAAGTTGACGTCACGGAAAATACCGCTATAGCGGATAAAGTCCTGGTTCTCAAGGTAACTTCCTGTTGACCAGCGGTATACCTCTACCGCAATAGTATTTTCACCCGTTCTTAAATAGGAAGTGATATTAAATTCATCGGATGTATAGCTATCTTCGGCATAACCGACCTGCTGCCCATTTACATAAAGGTAAAATGCGGATTCTACGCCTTCAAAATGGACAAATACATCCCTTCCATCCCAGTCTGACGGTATGGTAAAGGTCCTCTTATAGTGCCCTACACTATTATTAACGGTAGGTGCGACAACATTTTCTCCAAGCGGAACACTCTCATAGTTCTGCCATGGATACCTCTGGTTGCTGTAAATCGGCTTCTCATATTTGAATGTGCCGTCCTCGTTTTTCTGCGCCTGGATAGAGCTTGGGACTTTGATGGTATCCCAGCCTGAAGTATCCCAATCTTCTACATAAGATGCCGTATTCGCGCCCTTTACATCCTTCTCACGGTCTGCAGGCTTTTGTGCAAATTTGAACTTCCAATCGCCGTTTAAGGACATACGGTAAATAGAACCGTCTTTATCGTCAAGCGCCGACTTCTCGTTGGCAAGCGCCTGCTCTGCCGTCTCGTATGGTGTAAAATAGGCATGTGCCGGTTCCCTGTTCACCTCAACTGTATCGATCTGGTCATACCACTCTTCCCCGGCGAAGCTGGCATCCGCGGCATTGGCAGTAACATCCCCTAACCCTGCGGGCATTCCACTGGCTACCAATGCCCCGGCGAGCAGCGCCGAGAGCATTCTGTTTCTCAACTTCATACTGTTCCTCCTTTAACTTTCCTTTTCAACACTGCAAAACATATACATTGTGCTCTTCTTATCATATAACATTTTTACACAAAAAGCTAGCTATTTTTTTGCACAAATTTTATTAAATGTTACAATTGACCCTACGGCTGCCATTTGCTGTACAGTCAACATGTAACAATAATAACTACAGGCAAAAAATTCCTTGTCTGCTTATTTCTGCCGGATACACAAATATGGAGCTTATGCTGCTTTGGCTGTGACCGTCACAAAATAACTTGTGCGTTGTCCTTTTATCATATATTATTTTTATATAAAAATCCAGCATTTTATTTACATTTTATGCAATATTATTAATCTCCTTCAAATTGAGTATCGGTATTTTTGCCAGAACAAAAGGCAGGAATGCTTCCATATACGGCACCCTGCCCACTTTCCTATTTCGTAATTTTTACATCTGTGTCAATTACTCAAGCTCCCAATAATTCCTACGTTCCCAAACCGCGTCATAATATTCACTAGCTCTGTAAACCTTCCCCTCCCTGGAAAGGCAAACCTCTGGTTCCGATCCCACATCACATGAAATTAGCAAATCCGCATCCTGTGTCCATGTATTAAGCCTTTCCCGAAACGCTGCAACATCCTCCCGGCGGTACTCTTCTTCTCTAGATACGTCTTCTTGAAACTCAAACTGCACCAATCCCTCATCCGCTATGACTGCCTCTTTTCGTTCCGGATCCAGATAAAGCACAGTATACAAATACCCTCCAAATCCCTGCCCTTCCCACATATTGCTGATGAGAAGATACTCCCGGCCATCTTTTCTGGCTATTGCTATCTGTCCATTGCCTACATGGGTATGTGCCACGTATTCACTGGTATATAGCACATCCTCTTTAAAACCCCCTTCTGCCGTCCCCTCATAAGCCCTGATATATGCGAACCCCAAACCATATATATATTCTTCTGCCGAGGAAACCGGAGCTGCCGTATCAATCATAAGGTCAATCCTGTCTTTCATTCCATCATGTGTAATATCCGCTGTGGCAGAATAAATCACTTGTTCCCCCTTTTCTTCATCTAAGTCCCATTCCCCCTTGCTTCCAAAGCAGCCCAGATAAGTAACCTCGTCACTGGAACGAATTGCAAGATCCGGAGCCGCAGCTATCCGTTTTTCTCCTTCCATTAACGCCCCCTCCTCTGTATTTGGGCTATCTGTCTCTGTATCCTGCGCCCCCTTTTCTGTTATATCTTCCGTTTCGGTACCCGCAAGGGAAAGAGCCCCGCTGCCATCCGTTTTTTTCTTACCTGGATCCGTACCCAAACCAATAATACAGGCAATTAACAGGACAGACGCTATGCAAACCGCAAATGCCGCAGGCTTTTTATACCGCATTACGTTTTTTACCCTGCTTTTGGTATTGCCTTCCCCAAATGCAAGCGGCGGCCCGTGGAATATCGTTTTGGGGACAGTAAGGTTTAAAAGCGCCGTACAGTATTCCGCGCGGATATCATCTTTCATTTGCTTCATCACCGCTTCGTCACAGGACATTTCCATATCCTTTTCCGCTGCATAAAAAGCAATCCAGACAAGCGGGTTAAACCAGTGGAGCGTAAGCGCGGTAAATGCCAGAAGCTTGATAAACGGATCTCTGCGTTTAATATGAGTTTGTTCATGCAGGATAATAAATTCCTGTTCTTTTTGGGTCAAATATTTGGGCAGATAGATTTTGGGAGAAAATATGCCCATCGCAAACGGCGTATCTATATAGCCGGAGCTATAAATATTGCCTGTTATACAGACTGCGCCAGACAGCCTTTTCTTTAAACGCAGGGTTCCCGTTATACTGTATCCTGCCAGGCATACTATACCTGCCAGCCAGACAGCCGCCGCAATCTCGCCTGCCGTATTTTCTGCGGCTTCAATGCTTGATGCTGCTGTTTCATTCTTATCCATCCCCCCCTGCTTTATGGCTTTAGCGCCTTGGGTTGTTTTATCCTCCCCCTCTAACGGCTGCCCGGTATGTATGGGAATATCATGTTTTAAGGCCGGAGCGGCTACCTGTACCCCAGTCGGATCCCACATCCCAAAGACGGACAAGGATGAAACGAAAGCCACTGGGCATAAAAGCCGGAACAAAACAACACTCCACAGCAAATAGCAAAACAGCCTGGGCGCACCCTTTAAACAGAAGCGTATGCCAAGTACCATACAGATAATAATGCCTGCTGTAACGCTCATCTCCAATACATTTGAAAAAATACCATATAATATACTATTTCCCATAAGCCCCTCCTCCCCTTACCTGCCTTTGTTTTCTTCAATAATCTTTAGTATTTCTTCAATTTCTTTTTGCGACATCTTTTTCCTGGATGTAAAGGCTGTAAGAAAACGGGGCAGAGAACCGCCGAACGTTTCTTGAACAAACTTTTCGCTTTGGCCTGCAAAGAAATGCTCCTTGCTGACCAGTGAAGTAACCTGGCCGTCCTTATTCTGAAAAAGGCCCTTTTCACAGATACGGCGCAAAACCGTATGGGTCGTGGATTTTTTCCAGCTTAACCTGTCTGCGCTCAGCTTTACCAATTCACCGGACGAAATTGGCTCATTCGCCCATATCAATTCTGCAAACTGCATTTCAACTTGCCCTAATCTGTATTCTGCCATTTTTGCTCCTTTCTTCCTGTGAGGGCTGTTATATGCCCTTTGGTTTACATACTGTAGACTTTTTATTTAGTTTACATCATGTAAACCGCTTTGTCAAGGAGAATTTCCCTTTTCTGTGGCAGATGCCCTCTTGACAAATTCGATACTATATTTTACAATATACTTAGTTAAACAAAGTATATGAGGTAACTTATGAATGACAAATACGAACGGCAAATGAAAAAAGGAGTATTGGATATGCTTGTTTTAACACTGCTTTCCTCCGAAGCTAAATACGGCTACCAAATCATCCAGGAGTTAAAAGAAAAAAGCGGGGATACATTTCTGCTAAAAGACGGAACGCTCTATCCCATCCTCTACCGCTTAGAAGACGACGGGTTAGTCACCAGCCAGTGGAGTGAAGCGGAGGGAAAACAGACTGCAAGAAAATATTATCTCATCACAGATGACGGCCGCAGGGCGCTTTACGAAATCCAGGCTATCTGGCAGCGCATTACCTGCGGGGTAACAAGAATCATGAAAGGGGAGCTTATCTATGAATGAAACACAATATGTAAATGCCATCACCCGAAGGATCCGGTGCAGCAGATCTAAGAAAAAAGAAATAAAAAAACAGCTCGCAGCAGATATTGCCTTGCGCACCCGGCAGGGGGAATCGGCCAAAGACATCATTTCCCAAATGGGAAGCATAACAGAAGTCGCCGACAGCTTCAACGAAACCATCCCGGCCAGAGAACAAAAGCTATACTCCCGGAACAAACTGTTAAAAATCCTCTTTTCCATTACACTGGCGCTCATTCTTCTGGTTATGGCCGTTTACTGGATGCTCCCCAAAGGCAATGACATTGCAGACAGCAAATATTTCAGCCAGACGCAGGTAGAAGCCGCCATGAAACATGCTGTAGAACTATTAGACGCAGGCGATTATGCGGCCCTTAGGGAAACTGCCATTACACAAATGCAATCTGTCCTGACAAAAGAAAGCATGGGGCAGGTAAAGGACGGCTTATCAGACGATTGGGGTGGGCGCAAGCAGTTTGGCACAGCTTATATTGCAGAGCTTGTCCAAAAAAATGCCCATTTTGCCGTAGGTGAAATAACGGTTACATATGAAAATATCAGCGTTACCTACCGGCTTACATTTGATCAGGATATGCGGCTTGCAGGCCTGTATATAAGGTAACAACACTAACATACATGTTACATCTTTCATATTAAAATTAAAAACAGGAGTGATCGTATGACTGTAGAAATTATTGTTTCGTTATGTGTCGTAGTTGTATGCATTTCGCCACTTATTATTTTAGGTATCGTACAATATAACAGCAAGAACCCAGTTGGCTTTTGGGCAGGCCAAGAGCCTCATAAAGCAGCAGAAATCTCAGATATCAGAGCATATAACCATAAGCATGGGATTATGTGGATTACTTATGGAATAGGATTTATAGGCTGCTTTGCGACAGGTTATTTCTTTGGGGAGGATTGGGGCCTTATAGCGGCCGTTTTGTCTGGGATAGAAGTTTTTGGGGGACTAGTCGGAATGGTAGCTTACCATAATGCGTTGGAGAAACGGTATTGGCTGGAAAATGGCCAGAAATAATTTTGTTCACATTTTATTCATCTATCTTTCAAAAAAATTTCATCCAGTGCACATGATTTTTTCACTTCTGGCGTTTATATTATAGATGGTCATAAAAAACCAGATACAATTTTTCATAATCTTTCTGCCAGGCAGGTAACACTGCCTGGCTTCCTCCCTTTCTTGGATGTATTTTGAAACCAGATGCAAGCGGCTTCAAAAATGCGTCCTATTTTTTATACTTCAAAAATCAAATCGCCATATGAAGGCATCGGCCAAATGTCCTTATCTACCATCATTTCCAGCCGGTCCACCGGACTGCGCAAGGCTTGCATTGCAGCCATAACCTCATCCCGGTAAAAGACAGCCTGTTCCCTGCCCTCCGCCATGGCGCTGCCCTGATTGGCCAGCTCCTCAAGCTTAGCAAGCGCCCCTTTTGTTTCGGCAAGCAGCTCTGACACCTCTATAAGCAAGCTTTCCTGGACGCTCACGTTAGCAGCACAGGCGCTTCTAACTGCATTGATAGAGCCTGCCAGGGCAGACGTATATTTGATCACGGCAGGAATAATCTGTTTTCCGGCAATGTCAATCATAGACCTGGCTTCTATATTAATCTTTTTGGCATACGTTTCATATTCGATTTCTACACGGGAATCCAGCTCTGCCCTTGTAAATACGCCAAATTTCTCAAACAACCGGACAGCTTTTTCTGTATTTAGGGAAGGGATGGCGTCTACCATGGATGTAATATTCGGCAGGCCGCGCCGCAGCGCCTCCTCTACCCACTCATCAGAATAACCGTTTCCATTGAATACAATCCGCTTGTGGTCTGTGGCATTTTTCTTAATCAAATCGTGCAGGGCCAGCTCAAAATCGCTGCTGCCCTCAAGCACATCACATGCCTGGGCAAAAGCTTCCGCAACTATGGTATTTAAAACAATATTGGCCTGGGCAATAGAATCCTGCGATCCTATCATACGGAATTCAAACTTATTCCCGGTAAATGCAAACGGCGAGGTCCGGTTGCGGTCCGTGGCATCCTTCATAAAATCCGGAAGTGTCTTTACACCTGTTTCCAGTATACTTCCTGTAATGCTGTGGGTAGCTTCGCCTGTGCTGATCAGCTGCTTTAACACATCCTCGAGCTGCTCCCCTAAGTACACGGAAATAATTGCCGGAGGCGCTTCATTTGCCCCAAGCCTGTGGTCGTTTCCGACATCTGCCGCAGCCTCGCGCAGCAAATCTGCATGGATATCTACGGCTTTTAATATACAGGTCAAAACCAGCAGGAACTGGAAATTCTCGTGCGGCGTTACACCCGGATCCAGCAGGTTAATCCCGTCGTCAGTTGTAAGAGACCAGTTATTGTGCTTACCCGATCCGTTTACGCCTGCAAACGGCTTTTCATGCAGCAGGCACTGTAATCCATGGCGGCCTGCTACCTTTTTTAGTGTTTCCATCACAAGCTGGTTGTGGTCGACTGCCACATTGGCTGACGCATAAATCGGGGCCAGCTCATGTTGTGCAGGCGCAACCTCGTTGTGCTGCGTCTTTGCCGAAACGCCAAGCTTCCAAAGCTCTTTGTTGACATCTCGCATATAAGCCGCAATCCGCTCCCGGATCGTCCCAAAATAGTGGTCGTCCATTTCCTGCCCCTTTGGCGGCATGGCGCCAAACAGGGTACGCCCGGTAAAAATCAAATCCTTCCGCTTTAAATATTTTTCTCGGTCTACAATAAAATATTCCTGCTCCGGGCCTACGGATGCGGTAACCTTTTGCGACGTCCGATTGCCAAACAGGCGGAGCAGGCGTATTGTCTGCTCATTGACAGCCTCCATAGACCGCAGCAGCGGCGTCTTCTGATCCAACGCTTCCCCCGTATACGAGCAAAATGCTGTCGGGATGCAAAGCGTCGCACCAGCCGCGTCCTGCCGGACAAATGCCGGGGAGGTGCAGTCCCACGCCGTATAGCCCCGTGCTTCAAATGTCGCCCGAAGCCCGCCGGACGGGAACGAAGATGCATCCGGCTCCCCTTTGATCAGCTCTTTTCCAGAAAAGCTCATCAGCACCTTCCCGTTTTCCATCGGCGCCGTAATAAAAGCGTCGTGCTTTTCCGCCGTCACGCCAGTCAGCGGCTGGAACCAGTGCGTATAGTGTGTAGCGCCTTTTTCAATCGCCCATTCCTTCATCTCATGCGCAATCACATCGGCCGTTGCAAGGTCTAACTCCTTGCCGCCCCGGATGATCTCCTTTAACTTCTGATAAACTTTTTTGGGAAGGCGCTCCTGCATCACGGAATCATTAAATACATTTTCCCCAAAAATGTCTGCTGCGTTATAGTACTCGTTACATTTTTGCATATTTTACCTCCTTGCCCGGATTACGCCTGATCCGGGAAGCTTACTTCCCGGTAGCCACGCCGCCCGCAGGCTGCTATATGCAGCTGTATTTTTTGCGGGCGTATGCAAAAAAAGGGTATCCCACTAATGGAACACCCTTGTTCGTCTCTGCACATCCGATTCACTTGGTATTAAAATACACGAAATAAAACGAAAATGCAATAGCCTTTTTGTACTTTTTCTGTTTTATACAACTTTTGTATTGTTCAAAAAAAATTTTTAGTTATATTTACAACTTATGCTTTGCCTACGGAACCAAATAATTCCATTTTCTCTTTTACGGTTGCTTTGATTGCTTCTGCGCCTGGAGCCAAAAGCTTACGCGGGTCAAAGCCTTTACCCTGCTGATCCTTACCTGCTTCGATGTATTCGCGTGTCGCTGCTGCGAAGGAGAGCTGGCATTCGGTATTTACGTTGATCTTGGCTACGCCAAGGGAGATAGCTTTCTTAATCATATCTTCCGGAATCCCGGTACCGCCGTGAAGTACTAACGGCATGTCCCCTGTGAGCTGCTGGATCGCGTCTAATGTCTCAAAGCTTAAGCCTTCCCAGTTGTCCGGATATTTGCCGTGAATATTGCCGATACCTGCTGCAAGCATATCAATGCCAAGGTCAGCGATAGATTTGCATTCCTGCGGATCCGCGCATTCGCCCTTGCCGATTACGCCGTCTTCTTCGCCGCCGATTGCGCCGACTTCCGCTTCAATGGACATGTTGTTGTCATGTGCGATCTTTACCAGCTCGGTTGTCTTTGCAACGTTTTCGTCAATCGGATAATGGGATCCATCGAACATGATGGATGAGAATCCCGCCTCGATACATTTCATACATCCGTCATAGGAGCCGTGGTCCAAATGCAGCGCAACCGGAACGGTAATGTTCATTTCTTCAATCATGCCCTTCACCATGCCGACAACTGTCTTATAGCCTGTCATATACTTGCCTGCCCCCTCGGATACGCCTAAGATAACTGGGGAATTTAACTCCTGTGCAGTTGCAAGGATGGACTTTGTCCACTCTAAGTTGTTGATGTTGAACTGGCCTACTGCATAGTGGCCTGCTTTTGCTTTGTCAAGCATTTCTTTTGCTGATACTAACATAATGTATTCTCTCCTTTTTTGTTTTTGGTTGTTTATAGTATAGCCTAAATTCTGGGAAAAAGGAAGGGGGTTTGTAAAGTTTTTACCTCTTTTTCACCATAATCTCAAGCGCCTTATGCTGGTTTTTTATATCCACCTCCCGCACTTTCCCGCCGAACTCCCCGTCTAATGTCCATGGTATCTCCTCTTCCGAAAGTATCGCAACATGATCGCTTTTCCCGGAATAAATCAAATCCGTATCGTCAATCAAATTCGTTAATGAAGCCAGTATTTCATTCAGCTCTGCAAAATTTTTGGGGCAGCGTATCAGCGTCACTTCAAATTTGCCGTCATCCAGCAGTATATTCTTACCTGTCATATTTTTAAAACCGCCCACGGAATTGGAATTTGTCACCATCCCGTAAATAAATTCGTCCTCAATGACAATATCATTATATTCAACCCGCATATAATACGACGTAATCTCTGGCAGGCTCTTGACCCCTTCCAGAAAATAAGCCGCATGCCCCAGTATGTTTTTCCATTCCTGCCTTGTCTGGTAAGAAACGGATGTAAATATCCCAAACGCCGCAACATAAATAAACGATTTATCATTAAACGCCCCCACATCGCACGCAAACTTACGGCCCGAAACGGCAATCTGCGCCGCTTTGATCATATCCCGTGGGATTTTTAATGAATTCGCAAAATCGTTTGTGCTCCCAGCCGGGATATATCCCAGCGGAACCCTCTGTCCGCATCGCATTAAGCCGCCCACCGTTTCGTCAAGCGTACCGTCGCCTCCGCTGCACACAATCAAATCAAAATCTGCGGCACGCCCTTCTGCCAGCCTCCGTGCATCTTCCTTGCCTTGCGTAGGATAAATAGTGACCTCATAAGATTCCTTTACCATAATATCTAAAATCTGCATCAGCTTTGTTTTAATCTGGCCTTTCCCTGCCTGGGGGTTAAATATAAATAACAGTTTCTTCATGATATCTTCTCACCTCTGCCCTTTGCCCCAAGTTCCGCTGCTATTTCCGAAATACGCCGCAGCCTGTGGTTAACGCCGGATTTGCCAACCGGAGGGCTTAAATATGTACCAAGCTCCTTAAGGGGGGCATCCGGATACTCAAGGCGTAAGACTGCTATTTCTTTTAAATTGTCTGGAAGGCTCTCTAGCCCTTTTTTGTTTTTGATAAAGTGGATATCCTCTATCTGCCTGACGGCTGCGCCTACGGTTTTGCTGATGTTGGCAGTTTCACAGTTTACCTTGCGGTTGACGGCATTCCTCATTTCCTTGACAATCCTGACATTCTCCAGATCCAGCAGCGCCCCATGCGCTTCCATGATGTTTAGCAAATCAACAATATTGGCCCCTTCCTTGACATAGACCACCTGGTTTTTCTTGCGGGCAACAGTTTTCGCATCCATTCCAAAGCTGTTTATGGTATTTTTTAGCTGCAGCGCCTGTGCCGCGGTGTGGCAGACAATTTCAAAATGATATGCTTTTCTGGGATCGCTTAAAGAACCGGAAGCCAAAAACGCACCGCGGATAAACGCCCTCTTGCAGCAAGGCTGCTGTATCAAAAGCCCGTCTACCGTTTCTGTATTACAAAAGCACATATCCTTTTTATCCCACATTTTTATGCTTTCCAAAACCTTTAGAGCCGTATCCCCCATAAGCCCCCCTTCGGGCTCCTGAAGGCCAAACAGCAAAGAAAGCAGCAGGCGGTACTTATGCCCCAGCAGGGCATGCTCCGTGCCAGCCCGAAGCCGTACACCGCCTTCCACTAAGCTGATATTTCCCGCAAAACTGATAATGGCGGAAAGCTCCGCAAGCCGGCAATGCCTGCCTGCGCCTGCCCGTTCCGCCAGCTCTTTTTTGATCTCACCTGAAAATGACATTTTAATTCCTCAACACATCTTTCTCAATATCCCTGTGTTCTATTTTAAGCCCGTATTCCTTACAGTTGGCAAGCTGTTTGTACAGCTCGTTCGCCAGCGTAACGGAACGGTGCTTGCCGCCAGTACACCCAATGCTGATCACAAGCTGGTTTTTACCCTCTATGATATAATTTGGAATTAGAAAATTCACCATATCTGCCAGTTTTATAAGGAACATATGGGCTTCTTTAAACTGCAGCACATAATCCTGGATTTCCTTGTCATTGCCGCTTTTTTGGCGCAGCCCTTCAACGTAAAACGGGTTAGGCAGAAAACGCACGTCAAAGACCAGATCCGAATCCGCCGGAATCCCGTATTTAAACCCAAACGACAATATGGTTATAAACAAATTTTTATAATCCTGCTGTTTTACAAAAATCTTATCCAGCTCCGCCCACAGCTCACGCGTAAGCATCCTGCTGGTATCTATAATATAATCCGCCCTCTGGCGCAAAAAATGTAACCTGCTGCGCTCTTTTTGCAGCCCCACCCCAACACGCTCCCCGCCGGAAAGCGGATGGCTGCGCCTGGTTTCCTTGTAGCGTTTGACCAGTACCGCATCCTCTGCATCCAAAAATAAAATCTCCGGTAATTTGCCCCCCTCAGTCAGGCGGTTTAATACGGCGTGCAGCTCGGATAGGGAGTTGCCGCTGCGTATATCGACGCCTATCGCAAACTTCTGCAGCTCATCCTGGCTGGATTCCGAAAGCTCCACAAACTTTTCAATCAGAGGTATCGGAAGGTTATCTACACAATAAAACCCAATATCCTCCATCATTTTAAGCGCCGTACTCTTCCCCGCCCCGGACATCCCGGTCAGTATCACTAGCTTCAATCCTAATCCCCCTGTTTTATTCCACTGTTAAAACCAATCTGCTAAAATTCACCCAGCAGCTTCACTTCTGTTTCTAGTTCCACACCAAAACGCTCTTGTACCGTCCTTTGCACATGCCTAATCAGGGCTAAAATATCAGCCGCGGCAGCGCCGCCC
>OFGF01000413.1_pt1 | contig 37836 bp, 39 predicted proteins | sample 1521711 | NCBI WGS metagenome assembly OFGF01 (sample SAMEA3504092, study PRJEB24116) | mouse gut metagenome | biome: mouse gut; feature: mouse-associated habitat; material: faeces | place: Denmark | collected 2011 | reverse complement strand
TGCTATGAGCAAGGCCCGTGCTGCTTTGGATTGGGAGAAACAGTTTGAGCTGGCGTTGGATTCGGAAAAGGCACGACGGTATCGGGCCGAATCCACACCGGAGCATCAGGACAGTTGCACCATGTGTGGGAAGATGTGCTCTATGCGTACTGTAAAAAAAGTGATTCAAAATGAGGATATCAATTTAATTTAAGTAACAGTAAAAATATTATGAAAAAATGCAGCTAATACAGTGTCTTGAAAAAGAATGTATTAGCTGTTTTTGTTGTTTCAGATAAAGTAATGTAGAATTGCTGTGTGTTAACTTTCATTTTTTACGCATAGTTTTATATGGCTGTGGCATACTACAGGCAAAAGGAGGCGGAATCAAATGGAACAATGTATAGAGCATGCATTACAGAACAGGGAAAAGCGGTTGAAGAAATTGCAGGAGATGGATGAAAAAACAATGGAGGATTTGCTGCAGGAACTGCGTATTGAGCATCAACATTTAATTGCTGATGAGGCTGCTGGTGCAGATGGTGCAGAGCAACGCTATTATCAGGATTTACTGGAACAGAATGAAAATCAGTCGTTGCTGATTCAGAAGAAAATTGACAGGATGTATCAGCAGCAAACAAAATTGGTGACGCCTAAGGCGCCGTTGACGAAAAATGTGATTCGCGCTTTTTTTGTAGGTGGCATGATTTGTTTGTTGGGGCAGATCATTATTAATTTTGTAATGGTGCGGTACGGTTTGGATTTTAAGGCGGCTTCACCATTGGCAAGTATCAGTATTGTAGTGATTACTGCCATTCTTACCGGATTTGGCATCTATGATGAGATCGGGCGTTTTGGCGGAGCTGGTTCTATGGTACCCATCAGCGGTTTTGCCAATTCAGTGGTGTCAGCTGCATTGGAGTTTAAACGGGAAGGAATGATTTACGGTATCGGTGCCAAAATTTTTACCATTGCCGGACCGGTTATTTTGTATGGCACAGTGGCTTCTGTGATCATCGGGTTTATTTATTATTTAATGGGGTGAGCATATGGGCAAGCGCATGGGAAAACGCACAATTGTGTATGAAAAACCAATTGCCATTCGCTCCTGGGCCACTGTAGCGGGGCGAAAAGAAGGCAGAGGAAAGTTGGCTCAATACTATGATTTTATTTTAGAGCATAACCAATTTGGTGAAAAATCATGGGAACGGGCAGAACAAAAAATGCAGCAATATGCCTTAGAACTGGCATTGGAAAAAGCGAATTTAACGGCGAGTCAGTTGGATTATTTTTTAGGAGGAGATTTATTAAATCAAATTATCGCAACCAGTTATACGGCGAGAGCGGCAAATATTCCTTATTTTGGTTTGTACGGTGCATGTTCCTCTTTGGCAGAAGGGTTTATTTTGGGCAGTTGTCTTTTGGACGGCGGCTTTGGACAGCGAACGGCAGTGTGCACTTCCAGTCATCATGATGCAGCAGAACGGCAGCTGCGCTATCCCACAGAGATGGGCGTGCAGCGCACTCTGACAGCACAGTGGACGGTGACCGGCAGCGGCGCCTATATTCTGGAGCAGGGACAGGGTGCTTGGCAAGTCACAAAGGCAGTTCCGGGAAAAATCGTGGACAGAGGAATCAGCAATAGCTCCGATATGGGTTCGGCTATGGCCGCGGCGGCAGTGGATACCATTGCAAGTTTTTTACAGGATACCGGAGGGTTAAATGATTTGGATTATATTGTAACTGGGGACCTGGGCAAGATTGGCTACGAAATTTGCAAAAAACAGCTGCAGGAACGGGGATATGATGTGGCAGGGCGCTATTTTGACTGCGGGATGCAAATTTATCATGAAGAGGACCAGGATGTACACGCCGGCGGTAGTGGCTGCGGCTGTTCAGCAGTGGTGTTGGGCACAAAATATTTGCCGTTACTGAAAAAACAAGGCAGAGGAAAGTTGTTGTTAGTTGGCACTGGTGCTTTGTTGAGCCCATTGACAGTGCAGCAGGGAGAAACCATTCCTGGAATTGCACATGGGATATTGGTTGAGTATAAAGGAGAGGGTGTATCATGACACAGGGGTTATTGACGGCATTTGTCGTAGGTGGTTTGATTTGTGTATTGGCACAGTTGATTATTGAGCTGACCCCCTATTCTATTACACCGGCACATATTCTAGTAGGTTATGTAGTAGGAGGCGCAGTACTCAGTGGATTGGGTTGGTACCAACCGTTGGTAGATTTTGCCGGGGCCGGAGCGACTGTGCCATTGTCAGGCTTTGGACATATGTTGGTGCAGGGTGTAGTGGAAGCGGTGGGCGAAGAAGGCCTAAAAGGTGTGTTTACCGGAGGGCTCACAGCATCAGCCTTTGGAATTACAGTAGCGTTACTTATGGGGTTTATGGTGGCATTAGTATTTAATCCCAAAGGATAAAAAGAGTGACGTTCCTGTACAAGTTAAATTATTTTGATATGAAAATATAGAGAGTAAAGGTCAACAGCAAAAACCGACCTTTACTCTCTATATATTTATATAAAATAATTGTCATGTTTGCTGTTGGATATCAATTTTTATTTCGAATATATTTTTGTTATATGCAATCAGACCTTCATTTTTCATTTTTCCCAGTTCTTTTGATAGAGCACTGCGGTCCAAATTCAGATAATCTGCTAGCTGCTGGCGGTCAAAGGGGATTACAAATTTATTATTTCCCTGTGTAGAAATCTGCTGTGAAAAGTAAGACAATAGACGTCCTCGGATGGTTTTAGGCGATGTGTGCAGGCTGCGTCGGGAAAGCTGCAGATTTTTTTCTGCACTGATCATGACCAGATTTTGAATCAATCTGTTCTGACTGTTAGAGAGAGAACAAGGTGCAAAAAGTCGCGGAACACTTATAAATAAAATATCGCAGTCTGTATTCGCCATTGCATCTACCATCATCGGTTCCTTGGGGATACAGGCATAGGATTCGGCAAATACATCGCCAGCAGGGATGATGCCTAGGATGCTTTTATTCCCCCAGAGATCTGTATGCTCAATCCGGACATTTCCAGAAAGAATAAGACCGATATCAGTCACAATGCTTCCTGCAGTGAGAATCGTGTCTCCTTTTTTATAGTTGCTTGTTCGAAAATCCAGCTGTTTGGCCAAATTGAAAACATCTTCTTCTGAACATCCCTGAAAAAGAGCTGTTTTGGCGATAAAATGCAAAATAATAAAAACCTCACTTTCGTGGTTATAACCACATACTTTAAAAAAATAGTATAGTATAATCAGCAACATAAAGTCAAGAAAGAGACATTTTGAAAATGGATAGAGTTCGAACTATATGGGAGGAATGAAGATGATCAGAAAGATTATAAGAATTGATGAAGACATGTGCAATGGCTGTGGGGCATGTGCTGTGGCATGCCATGAAGGAGCGATTGAAATCATTGAAGGGAAAGCAGTGCTTACCCGTGAGGATTATTGCGACGGTCTGGGCGACTGTCTGCCAAAATGTCCGGTTGATGCGATCAGCTTTGAGGAGAGGGAAGCGCCTGCCTACGACGAGGCTGCTGTGATTGCCGCCAAACAAAAGAAAGCGGCGGAACAGGAAAAGAAGGTCCCTCATACAGGATGCCCGGGTATACAGGTGCACCAAATGACGCATCCCAAAAAGAAAGAGATGCCTGCCCATACACTGGCAGGAGTTTCACAGCTGGGTCAGTGGCCCTGCCAAATGAAACTGGTTCCTGTAAACGCCCCTTATTTTGATGGTGCCAAATTGCTCATTGCAGCGGATTGTACGGCATATGCCTATGCAAACATTCATGAAGATTTTATGAAGGGAAAAGTCACCTTGATTGGCTGCCCCAAATGTGATGGGGTTGATTATAGTGAAAAACTGACAGAAATAATAGGAAATCACGACATCAAAAGCGTTACAATCTTACGGATGGAGGTGCCATGCTGTGGTGGGCTTGAGACGGCTGTCAAAAAGGCTTTACAGGAGAGTGGAAAATTCATTCCGTGGCAGAGGATAACAATATCCATTGACGGAACTATTCTGGAAGATTAGAAAAGGAGATATGTTATGTACAAAAATATTGAGAAACAGATGAAATTACAATTGAAAGAGCAGGTTGCTTATCAGCCTGGTCAGGTAGTCAGTAAAACTCTTGTGCAAAATGATAAGGTCAGTATGACTCTCTTTTCCTTCGACAAGGGAGAAGAAATCTCCACCCATGCTGCAGGCGGAGACGCGATGGTAACTGTTTTGGAAGGAACAGGGCGCTTCACCGTTGGCGACGAGATTTTCCTGTTGAATGAAGGCGAAACGCTGATCATGCCGAAGGATATTCCCCACGCGGTCTATGGCGAAGAACAATTTAAAATGCAGCTTATCGTTTCATTTTGATGCTGTGATGAAAACAATTGTACAGGATACCTTATCTGTTTTTTGCAAATCGTATGATTAGAAAGAAAAAGCCATTGCCGTACCGGTTATTATCAACTGGTACGGCGATGGCTTTTTTCTTTATGTTGAAATCATTCGCATGGCAACTGGATTCCTACCAGGCAGCCGCCCTGACTCAAATTGGAGAAATGAATCACACCATTGTGGGCAAGAATAATCTGCTGTACAATCGTTAATCCGAGACCGTGGTCATGGTGCTGTTGCGGTTTTGCTGCCACACGCAGACTGCGCAGTACTTTAATGGGGAAGCCCTGTCCGTCATCCTGTATTGTAATCTGATATTGTCCATCGGTAATACGGGCATCAATCTCAATGGAACAACCATTGGGATTGTGACGAATGCTGTTGCCGATGAGATTTTCCAATACACGTTGTAAAAGTTGTTCGTCCGCAAGAATTTGTGTAGCTTCTGCCTCACTGCTGATGTCAACCTGGATGGGATAGTCATTGCCGGGATGTTGGTTCAAATAAGACACGGCAGTTTTGCGAATGAGCACTGCTGGAGAACAGTGCATCAGAGAAAGAGGATATGCACCGTATTCCAGTTTGGATGCCAAATTGAGATTTTCAATCAATTCTTTAATGCGTTCGCTTTGCAGACGAATCATTGCTGCTTGCTGGTGCTGCTCCTGGGACAAGGTATCGTCGTCCTCCAATTGACTGGCATAGCCCATAACAATGGAAAGCGGTGTGCGGATATCATGAGATACACCAGAAATCCAATGGGTACGGGTTTCATCTCTCTGCTGCAATTTTTTTTGTTGATGTAAAAGCATGGAGGACGTATTATTCAATTTACGGTTGAGATCGCCGGCAATTCCCTTTTCTGGCAGATGGACTGGCTGGCGGATAGAAAGCGCTGTGATTCCCACAGACAGCGGCTTCAGCTTACTGTAAAGCCAAAAACCAAAGCAGAGTGCCAACAGTAATGCCAGCAGAGCGTTTAGCAAAAAGAAATTGCGAAAAAAGGCCGGCATTTGCTCCATAGATTGCTTCGGTGCAATCATGGAATATTTCCAATAGCTGCCCTGAGGATTGCCCAACACTAAAAGACCGTCAGAGCGTGTCCACACTGTGACAGGATATCCATCCAGATACCAACGGGAAAAAGCGGCCACATCATTTAAGCTATAACTGTGCTGCAATGTTTGCGGCAGCTGCCAGCTCCAAATAATTTCCCCTGAATCATCCAAAAGCATGGCCCAACTGAATTGTTCTTCCAGATATGTCATGCCGTCGGGCGTAAGGACGTACTGCTGTCCTTCCAGATACAGATTGTTGGAGATGGTTCGATAATGGGTGGGATAATATTGCGGATGCTCGTTGAGCCAATACAGCGCAAAAAACACGTTAAAAAATAATAACAAAAAGGCCACGAGAGAGGTCATCAAAACCGAGCGGCTGATAATTTTATACAGGCTGTTCATGGAGACTCCTTTCGCACCAGTTTGTAGCCCAGACCACGCACAGTGAGCAGATATCGGGGATGGGACGGGTCTGGTTCGATTTTTTCCCGCAAGCGGCGAATGTGTACCATTAAGGTATTTTCATAGCCGTAGGCATCATCATGCCATACTGCCTGACAAAGACTGTCGATTGTGACAATGTTGCCGCGATTTTCCCACAACTTTTTCAGCAAAGCAAATTCTTTCGCGGTCAGTGTTTGCTGACCGTGAGAGGTGGATACCGTACCGCTGCCCCAATGAATGGTGGTATCGCCGAGCTTTCCTACATCCGAGTCTGCCTGCTGCGGTTCGGGGGAGCGATACGTACGGCGCAACACAGCAGTCAACCGCAATACGAGCTCTTTAGGCAAAAAAGGTTTTGTAATATAATCATCAGCTCCCAAGCCCAGTCCTTGCAGCCGGTCGGCATCCTGATCCTTTGCAGAGAGAAATAACACAGGAATATCTTTGACGCTGCGCAATTCCTGTAAAAGAGAGAAGCCGTCCCCATCGGGCAACATAATATCCAGGACGGCAGCATCCGGGCATTGGCGGCTGAAAACCTGTCGAGCTTCCTGGCAGCTGGAAGCCGTCACGATATTCTGGAAGCCTGCCTGTATGAGAATATTGTGTATCATTTGCAGCAATTCTTTGTTGTCGTCAACCAATAAAATTGTCAGTTTATATAATTCATGTTCCATATGCGCATCACCTATCAGTATTATAGCGTATTTTGGGCATAGATGCAGTATTTGCGGTGAAAAATTAAGGAAAATGTAAGGGAGAAAGTATGGAGCGAAAATGCCAAAATCCGATCGTTTTGATACGATCTTGAGTTTCCGTATTTTTTCTGAAACCCCTGTATTCATGCGGGTTTCGAGGCATAATCGTCTAACATTTCACAAAGCGTCTAAAATGCTGACATTTCAAGGCGTTGCTATCTGAGTGCCTTTGATTTTTGCGGAAACTCAAGTTTGATACGATGTATTGTTTTTTCTCTGAAAAGGATATATACTGAAAAAACAAGAAAAATCGAAGTTGAATTGGGGGTATAAACAAATGAAAATCGGAAAAATAAAGAAAGCACATATAACGATGGCGATTGTTTTATCAGCGATATTCTTATTTGCGGGTTGTGGGAATGATACAACAAGAGAAGGAAAGATAGAGTCCAATGACCCAAAAGTACCATCTGGTGAAACGGATATTTATGATTATGTTTTATCCCAATACAATGATATGGTTCAAAATGATTTTTACACGAATCTTCGAGGTTCGGATATCTGGGACAGCAGTTTTGGAAAAGATATTGGTCTTGAAATTCGCACACATAAGCAGGATGTTTATTACACATTTTATGATATAGATGGAAACGGGACAAAGGAGCTTATTATTGCGGGAGGAGAAAACGCTGTATCAAATCCTACATTTTCTCCATGGAATTATGACTTATATGGTTGTGATGGAACGAATGTGGTCCATATTTTCCGGGAAATGGAATTTGGTTATAGAACGAATTTTTCACTCTATGAAAATGGAGTGATTGGCGTATTTTACAGTAGTAGTGCCGCCGAATCCGGCGTTGACTTTTATAAAATAGGTGATGATGGATTTACTCCAGAACGAGTTGATTCTTTTGCTACAGTTGGTCATTTGGAAGGAGATAAGCCTGTATTTACCTATACTAAAAATGAAAAAGAAATTACAGAAAGTGAGTACAATGCCGATATTCAAAACTATGAGGTTGCGCTGACAACAAAACTGAATTGGATACAAATTCAATAAAAAATATCTTAAGAGGTAGCGGAAGGCCTAGAAAAATCGCTAGTCATAAAATATTGTCATTACAAAAAACTGAATAACCACTACTATATAGAGTGGCATATTAAGACAGGAGATCAAAAAAGGGTTTCCTGTTTTTTATTTGAGAAGAAGAAAAGAATATGGGCCTTTATCAGTAAAGACAGAGAGGTATGGTATTTATATATTGCAAACGACCGATGCAACTCATATTTATCCATAGCCAGTTCCTATGTTATATGATAGATAAATAGTATTTTACGTATAAATAAATTGAACTTATAATAAATTATACTCATTTTTAAAGCAAAAAGTTTTTTGAAAGGAGGATAGTTCAAATCTAAACTTTGGGGAAAGAAGGAATATAAAACGTATACAAGATCTATAAAAGAAGGGAGAAATTATGATGGGCAGTTCTATAAAAGAAAAGAAAAATAAAGTATGGATAGCAATTGTAGTTGGTGTAGTTTTTTATTTCTTATTTCAAATGATATCTTTTCCAGGTTTAACCGCAGAAGGACAAAAAGCAATTGCCTTTACGATTATTATCGTATTTTTTTTAATGGGAGATCTTTTTCCGTTGTTAATTATATCGCTGTTAATAGTTATTTTAACGCCGATTTTGGGAATTATCCCACAAGGTGAGGTATTTGCTAATTTTACAATTGGACCGATTTTCTTTGTTTTAGGTGTGTTTATTTTGGCGGAAGGATTTACACAAACGGGGTTTGGATATCGATTATCGCTTTATGTGAGCGGTCTGTTTGGCAAAAAACCTGAAAATGTTTTATTAAGTTATATGTTAGCCAGTGGACTAGTTTCTTCTGTTCTGGCGGACATTCCCACAGCAATTATTTTTGGAGCATTGGCAATGGAAGTACTGAAAGACAATGATTGCTTGCCGGGAAAATCGAATTTTGGAAAGTTGTTAATGATTGGTGTACCGATGGGTGCAACGATTGGCGGGATTGGGACACCGGCAGGTGGTGTTGTAAATGTACTAACTATTAATCTTATAAAAAGCATACTAGATATAGAAATTACATTTGTACAATGGACGATAGTTTGTTTCCCGTTTGCATTTTTAATGTTGTTATTAGCATGGTTTGTTTTGTGTAAAGTGTATAAACCAGAAATTTCGGAAGTAAAAGGTTTGGAGAATTTAGCTCAAAAACGTCATGAATTAGGAAGCATGACAAAACGTGAACAAAAATATTTATTTATTTTTGCTTGTATGATTATCTTATGGCTGACCCAAAGCATACATGGATTAACATTATGGGCGATTGCTATATTGGGAACGACATTGTTTTTCCTGCCTGGCATCAATATCTTAGAATGGCGCGATGTGAAAAACAACATTAATTATGAAATTCCTTTCTTGATCGGTGCTATGAATGTAATTGCTTATTCTTTGACCTCGTCTGGCGCGGCGGAATGGTTTGCATCATATGCGTTAGGCGGCTTGGAAAATGTATCGGCTTTTTCAGTGTTAGCAATTGTTACCGTTATTGGTATTGTCGCACATTATATATTGCCTGCATCTTCCGCTGAAGTAATGGTGTTGACACCAGTTGTTTGTATGATTGGATAGCAAGTAGGTGTTGATCCGGTGATACTTTCTTTAGCGATTTGTTTGACAGCACATTGTTCTATGCTTTTGCCATTGGGTGATACAATCTGTTTGGCAACGTATTCTTATAACTACTGGTCTGTTTGGGATATGTTAAAGCCGACATTGATTTTAGCGGTTTTATGGGTCCCGCTTACAATTGTGATTTTACAAATAGCAAAAATATTAACTATATTATAAATAATTAAGGAGTTGATAGTATGCCACCTGTGATTGATGAAGCAAAATGCATTAAGTGCACGAAGTGTGCGCAAATCTGCTGTGTTGATGTGTATGGTCCGGCAGAGCCTGGTGAGGTTCCAACTGTGCGTTTTCCAGAGGAATGTTGGCATTGTCGAGCTTGTGTAATGGACTGCCCTGCTGGTGCTATTGATTTGCGGTATCCATTGCCATATATGTTGCTATATGAAGATTCTAAGACGAACTAGGAGGGAAAATATGATTGAGATTGATAAAACGATACTAGATTGCGATGTATTGGTAGTCGGAGGCGGCATTGCTGGTTTAATGGCCGCTATTGCTGCCGCTGATCAGGGTATAAAAGTGATAGTTGCAGAAAAATGTGATACGAGAAGAAGTGGTTCTGGATGTACAGGTAATGATCATTTTATGTGTTATATACCAGAAGTGCATGGTTCAGTCGATGATTTTTATCAGACGATTAAAATGAGTCAGGCAGGTCGTATATTTGATAAAACATTGGTAATGAAATTTATTAACCGTAGTTTTGAAGTAGTGCAGGATTGGGAAAAATGGGGCATTGAGATGCGTCCTACAGGGAAATGGGAGTTTTTAGGTCATGCATTTCCAGGCCGCATGCGAATTCATTTGAAATACAATGGGGAGAATCAAAAAGCTGTTTTAACACAAGAGGCACTGAAGCGCGGCGTGAAGATAGAAAATAAAACAGCTATTACAGATTATCTAGTAGACGGCGGAAAGATTGTTGGTGCTATTGGTCTTGATATTTCTAAGATGCAGCCTAAAATGAAATTATTCCGTGCGAAAAGTGTAATTTCTACTACAGGGAATACAAGCAGATTATATCCATCCATTACAGGGGCGTGGATGTTTAACACGGCAGATTGTCCAAGCTCTGCTGCAAATGGTAGAGCAGCGGCTTATAGGGCAGGTGCAGCACTGACAAATCTGGAATTGCCAACATTATTTGCAGGTCCTAAATACTTTGTCCGCAGCGGTAAGGCAACATGGATTGGTTTGCTAAAGGATTCAAAGGGTACAGCATTAAGTCCTTTTATTAATAAACCTAATAAAGAGTTGGGTGATGTGACAGCGGATATTTGGCCAGGCGTATTTACTGATAAATATAAGGATGGAACAGGTCCTGTTTATATGGATTGCAGTGAAATAGATAAGGCAGACATGGATTATATGATGTGGGCTTTCAAGTGTGAAGGGGTTACTTCTTTGGTAGATGCAATGCAAAAGCAAAATATTGATTTGCATAAGCATATGGTAGAATTTGCGAAATATGAACCAACTATGTTCGGGGCCGGAATAGAAATTGATGAGAATGGTTCTACTAGTGTTTCTGGTTTGTACGCGGCAGGAGATGAAGTTGGCAATTTCAGGACGGGGGGAATTCCTGGTGCTGCGGTTTATGGAAGGATTGCTGGAGAAAGTGCTGCCGCATATACAAAAAATATAGAGCTTTCTTCAAATATTGCACAGCATCCGCTCGTACAAAAACGCCAAGAGTTCTTTAATGAATTGTTAGAGCGCAAGACCGGTGCGACATGGAAGGAACTCAATACGGCGGTACAGCAGATTATGAGTGACTATGCCAGCGTAACGTTTGTGCGCTCAGAAACATTATTATCAGCAGGATATAAGTATTTATGTGATTTGGAGCAATATGCCTATCAAACTGTAAAATGTGAAAATTCCCATGAACTGATGCGTGCGTTGGAGTCTTTTGACTTATTGTTATTTGGAAAATTACTTTGTCTGGCTGCCCGTGAACGAAAAGAAACCCGGGGAATGCACAGGCGTTCCGACTATACTTTTACAAATCCATTATTAGACGGAATGTTGCTTACTGTAAAACAGGGAAAGGATGGAGAAGCAGAATTGAATTGGCGTGCAACTTATTAATTGTCTCCTGAAAAATAACTGAAAAAAATTTGATACAATATCTACGGCCAATGGGGGAAAATTCCCTCACGGTTATAAGTATTTTATACGGATTAATTTTAAAACAGTACTTTGATGTATAAGTACTGTTTTTTATTTTCCATAATGTGTAACAAAAAATACAATGCAATGCACGTCTATCTATAGCTGTTTCCTATGTCACATGGTAGATAAATGATATTTTACATAGAAATAGCATTATACTATAATATAACTATAGAAATTTATTATTTAGAATTCAGAAGGGGGAAGGACAATATGCCACCAGTTATTGATGAGGAAAAATGCGTTGGTTGTGGGACCTGCGCGCAAATTTGTCCGTTGGACGTTTTGAAATACCATAAGGAGACACGAACGGTGACGGTGCGTTATTCAGATGAATGCTGGCACTGCCGGGCTTGTGCTATTGACTGTCCGAAGGGTGCAATTCAATTGCGGTATCCGTTATCTCATATGTTATTGCATATGGATGCGCCAACAATCAGAAGGGAGGAATTAGAATGAGTTTGAAAAGACGCAGTGGGATTATAAAAAGTGATGTTTTAATTGTCGGAGGTGGAATTGGTGGTATGCAGGCGGCTATCACCGCCGCAGATGAAGGGGCTACGGTCGTGGTAGCGGAAAAGGCGGATACCTGCCGTTCCGGTTCTGGTGTAACTGGCAATGATCATTTTATGTGTTATATTCCTTCCTATCATGGGGAAGATTTTGACGCCATCATTGCTGAAGTGACCGATACGTTGGTGGGTCCTCTGTAGGATTTGGATTTGCTGCGGCTGATGATGGGGCGTTCCTTTGAGGTGGTACAGAAGTGGGAATCCTATGGCATCAATATGCGGCCTTACGGCGAGGACTATGCTTTCTATGGTCATGCCATGCCAGGACGGCGGCGGTATCATTTGAAATATGATGGGCAGCTGCAGAAAAGCGACCTGGATTGGTGTGTTGGTAGATTATTATGGCCGTCCGGTAGGGCCTTTTGTCAATAAACCGACCAAAGAGCTGGGCGATGCCACTTCTGATATCTGGCAGGGTGTGTTCCAGGAAAAGATGGAAAACGGTTCTGGTCCGGTATTTATGAATTGTGCGGAAAATACGCCGGAAGATACAGAATTTATGATGAAGTCCTTTTACAGTGAAGGGGATACTTCTATTGTGGATTATTTGCAGCAGTATCACATTGACTTGAATCAAAGCATGATAGAGTTTGGGACTTATGATTATGCGCTGTGCGGCCGCGGTTTGGACATTCAACTGAGCGGGCAGACCAGTCTGGAAGGACTTTATGCCGCCGGGGATGTATTGGGCAATGTGCGGGGCGATATTACCAGTGCGGCAGTGTTTGGTATGATTTCTGCAGAGAATGCCGCAGCCTATACAAAAACTGTAGACTTTGAAGAAGTAGAAAATCATCCGTTGATTCAGGAATCCATGGATTTATACAACAGTTTGTTGGATAGAAAGGTGGGGGCCCATTGGAAAGAAGCCAACTCTATGCTGTAGCAGATTATGAAGGACTACGTGGGGATGAAAGTGCGCTCTAAAACATTATTGAAGTCTGGCTTGAAATATCTGGGTGATTTGAAACGATATTGCAAAGAACAGATGAAGGCTGAAAATACCCATGAATTGATGCGCTGCCTGGAGGTTTTGGATTTATTGGATGTGGCAGAAGCAATCGCGATTACTTCTGAAAACCGCAAGGAGTCCAGAGGCGCTTATCATCACCGTTCTGATTATACCTACACTAATCCGTTATTGGATAATAAATTCCAGACTATTGAGCAGAAAAACGGTGAGATTATCCTAAATTTCCGTGATAAAGTGCGGTAAAATCTGAGGGGGGAACAAGAATGGCAGTATCTACAGTAAAGAAAGATACGTTTTCGGCAGCAGATGGAATTAGGTGGGCGATTTCTTTAGGCGTTCCAGCGGCAATCTGGTTTTTGACTCCATTTGATGCTGTGTTGCGGGCTTATTTAGCGATTTCTCTGGGCGGTATTCTATTCTGGGCCTTTCAGGTAATTCCTGAACCCATTACGGGATTGCTAATTCCTATTTTGTTTTGCATTGTTGGTGTCGTGACGCCGGATATTGCCTTTACACCGTGGTCTATGATTTTGCCATGGCTGGTATTGGCAGGAATTATCATGGGTGATGTGATGGCCAGCACGGGCTTGGTAAAACGTATTGCCTATAAAATTTTATTACTTACAGGCTGTTCGGGCAAAGGTCTTTTGATGGGTTGTTTCTTGATTGGGATTTTTTTGCCGCTGATCGTTTCCAGTACTTGGGCAAAATTATTGATTCTTGGTCCAATCGGGATGGCCATTTGCAAAACCTGGGGGTTGGAGCGAAAAAGTAAAGCAGCTACAGGGATTATGGCGATGATTTTGTTTGCATCTTTGTCTTCCTGTCATTTATATATGTCCGGTGATGACGCCATGATTTTTATTGCTTCATTATTTTCAGAGGTAACCAATGGAGCAATTACAGTAGATTTTTTCCGTTGGCTGAAATTAATGTGGCTGCCCGGATTTGGTTGGCTGGCTATGTCGATTTTGACACCCTATTTGATGTTTGTGCGCCCAAATCGGGAACAATTGCATGATATTTCAGATACCATTCGTACAGAATATCACGCTATGGGGAAATTATCGGCAGACGAAATCAAAACGTTGGTGATTGTACTTTTGATTCTATTGAATTTTATGTTGGAAACTCGAACAGGTTTGAATTCCGCTCATGTGATGGTGGTGTTGGTGTCGCTGTTTTTTGCACCGGGGATTAATCTGATGAATCTGGAAAAATTGAATCAGTTAAATATTTGGATTATTTTCTTTGTGACAGGTGCATTATCTGTAGGAATTTGCTCTGGGCCGTCTGGCTTCGGCGCCCTGGCCGAGGAAACACTCTTACCCATTTTAACCAGCGTGGGAGATTATGGGCGTGTCCTGTTAAGCTATACATTCGGTGTTTTGGCTAATTTCCTGATGACGCCGCTGGGCGCGCAATCTGCTTTTGAACTGTTGATCGGGAATATGCTGTATGGGGCGGGGCTTGACCCTATCAGCGGGATGATGAGCTTTCAAATGGGGTTGGAGATGTATCTGTTCCCCTATGAAGTGGCTATGGTCTTGTTTTTCTTTGGCTTGGGTTATATGGAAACCAAATCAACAATCAAAATGTTTGCTGTCAGAATGGTGCTCTCCTTTGGACTCATGCTGCTGGTGGCAGGATATTGGGATTTCGTAGGAATGTTCTGAAACGTAAAAATTTTTCTCATGAAATAAGCGCATAGACAGAAATGAGATTGCCGTGCAAAGGGACGGCAATCTCATTTCTGAATTTACTTTGAATGCGCTTGTACTGTGTTTAGAAAAGATTTGTAAAGGCCAAGGTTTCTAATTGCTGCGAATCCAATACCTGCAGGTTTTTCTTCTCCAATTGGATGATATGCTGCTCTTTTAAAAATTTCACAGCGTGTGCAACAGATGTGCGGTGCACACCTGATAAGACAGCAAGAAGATTTTGCGTCAGTTTGATGGATTCCAATGGTTTGTAATATTGGCAGGCTAATTGATAGTAAAAAATTGTCTGATATATTTTTTCAGTGGTAGAGCAAGCGAAATTCTGTAGTATGGTGGCGTTGGCAGAGCGAGAATCAAAAGCTGCAAAACGCAGAGACATTTCTAAGAGCTCTCGATGCTGCTGTATCAATGTAATATAGTCGGAATAAGGAAGGGCGATGGTTGTCACATTGCTGTATGCGCTTACTGAGTAAACGGTGGGCTGTTGGTGAATCGCAGCGGCGAAAGCAATGGGATAGCAGGGAAAACAGAGTACGCCTTTTTCCAATCCATTGACGTTGCTGCTGCTTTCTAGGACAATGCCTGATTTTAATAGTTGTACAGTTTGGGTTTGTTCTTCAAAGGACATAAGAGTTGAGCCTTTTGGGTAATGCTGCAGTACGCCGCAATTTTCGAAAAACGCTAAATACGGTGTAAAATCAATGTGAAACAATGGCGGAATGATAAAGGGCGCCATGGACAAATAACGGTCTGTTTTTTCTGTACGCATATAATTGCTCCTTCCTTTTTCAATACAATAATCATAACAGAAATTTTTCAAAATGTAGTGGCCACTACTTTATATAAGGATATTTTATTGATAGAATAGCAATATCGACAGGGCCTTGTATGAGATGTGGATGAAACAGAAAAAGAAAGCAAATGTATTTTGAAAAAGAGAAGGTGTTATGTTATGCAAGCAGAAACAGGAATAATGGACAAGCGTATACTGATAAAATGGATTCTTGTTTTCGGTATATCAATTTTATTTTACTTGTTGCCGTTAGATTTAGATCCAGGTATTCACAAATTTTTGGCAATTACAATTTGGGCAGTATTGGCATGGATGACCACGATACTTCCCATCGAGGCGACAGGGATGGCGATTCCCTGTTTGTATGTACTGACAGGAACTACAACTGGAGATGTTGCTTTTGCTCCTTTCAGCAATACAGTCATATGGGGAACTGCGGCAATGATTTTACTGGGCGTTGCAGCTGACAAAAGCAATATCGCCAAACGAATGGCGTATAACATTCTACTAAAAATGGACTGTGACTTAAAAGGTTTGGTTTGGGGCTTCTCTTTGGGAGGTTTGGCATTATCTTTCATTATCACAGACTCTTTTGCCAGAGCAGTGATTTTCACGACTATCGCTGTGGGCATTTGCCGTGCATTGGAAATTCCTTTTAAAAGCAAAGAGGCAACTGCCTTGGGTTTGGCTGCGTTCTTCGGTATGAGCGGTCCGTCCATTATGACGTTGACCGGGGGAAATGGTGTACAGCTAATTTCTGTATATCGCAATGTAGTAGCGGGTATGGATGTGTATCAGATGAATTATTTTAGCTGGCTGCTGCACAATCTGGTGCCAGGGCTGGCCTGGACCTTGTTAGGTGTATTTTGTATCTTAAAAGGCATCAAATTGGGCAATGGCCGTTGCTTTGACGCCAGAGAAGAGCTGGAAGCAAGGCGGGATGAATTAGGTCACATGACGCGGCGGGAAAAATGTGTGCTGGTAGCAATGATTCTTTTGATTCTGGATTATATTTTTGCGGGAAACTTTGGACAGGACCCATTTTTATTGGCAGCTTGTGCTATTCCGATTCTGTTTGTTCCGCAGATTGGGATTTTAGAGAGAGAAGATTTTGTTGATACGGCGGATTTCAATATTTTGTTTATGATGGCCGGTGCAATGGCCATTGGCACGGTAGGTGGCAGTGTTGGTGTTGTGCAGATGGTAGCTGACTTTGTGGGGCCGGTTTTGGGAAGCTCTTCTGTTGCCATGGTATTTGGTACCTTTGCTATCGGTGCTTTCGCCAACTTTATCTTGACGCCGCTGGCGATTATTTTCAGTCTTTCGGAAATGTTTGCAAATTTGGCATTAACCTTTGGTTTTAATCCATTGCCGGTTATGTATGCGCTGAATATTGCGACAGATGTATATGCCTTCCCCTATGAATTTGCCATTTTGATGGTTTGCTTCAGCTTTGGGATTATGGAATACAAGACTACGGTAAAGGTCTTGGTAATGCGGTTTGTCGGTGCATTTTTCATGGTTGGCATTTTGTGCATTCCTTATTGGTTCCTGATGGGATTATTGTAAGGTAATAATATACAAATAAGAAATAAAACTAAAACAGCAAAATTTATTTCACTGAGAAAATCTTAGAAGACAGAACAAGGAGGAGTTTTTTATGGCATGTCCAACAGTTTTTCCTACGGGGGTTACAATTTATAATCCAGAGAAATGTTACAATGGGTATACGTTATTTAATGCACCAGATTTAGGTGCGGTGTTGATTGATATGAATGGCGGAGAAGTAAAGCTGTGGAGTAAATTAAGAGGTTTTCCCAACAAACTGCTGAAGGGCGGGTATGTATTGGGCTCTTTGGGAGAACGCAGCGATAAATACGGCTACCAGGATATGACTGACGTGGTGCAGGTGGATTGGGACGGCAATGTAGTTTGGAAGTTTGATAAGCATGAATTTATTGAAGATGTAGGAGAGCAGCCGCAGTGGATGGCCAGACAGCATCATGATTTTCAGCGGGAAGGAAATCCGGTGGGATATTATGTGCCGGAGATGGAGTGCAAAACTGACGGCGGTACGACCTTAGTTCTATGTCATGAGAATCTTGTGAACAAGCAGATCAGCGATAAAAATCTTTGCGATGATGTTTTTCTGGAAGTAGATTGGGAAGGCAATATTATTTGGCAGTGGCATGCCAATGAGCATTTTAAGGAAATTGGCTTTGATGAGGTACAAAAGAATGTGTTGGCACGAGATCCGAATATGCATGACTGCGGAGGCGGTATGGGGGATTGGTTGCACATTAATTGCATGAGCGAGCTGGGGCCGAACAAATGGTATGACAAGGGGGATGAACGGTTTCACCCTAAAAATATTATTTTCGATTCTAGAGAAGCCAATTTTGTGGCCATTATCAGCAAGGAAACGGGAAATGTTGTCTGGAAAATCGGACCTGATTTTTCAACCAGCAAGGAGCTGCGTCGGATTGGAAATATTGTAGGTCCTCATCTATCACACATGATACCGAAAGGCTTGCCGGGCAATGGCAATATCCTGATTTTTGATAATGGCGGCTGGGCCGGCTACGGCGCGCCGAGCACTAATTCCAAACGAGGATTGAAGGTAACCCATCGTGACTATTCTCGTGTCTTGGAGATTAATCCCATTACGCTGCAGATTGTTTGGCAGTATACGCCAAAAGAAGCGGGGTTGGTCATTCCATTCAGCTCCAATCATTTTTACAGTCCACTAATCAGTGGTGCGCAGCGGCTGCCCAATGGCAATACCTTGATAACTGTAGGTATGAGCGGACGACTGATGGAAGTGACACGCAGCTGTGAATTGGTATGGGAATATATCAGTCCTTATTGCTACATGGCATATCCTACATTGAATGAGGTTTACAGGGCGTATCGTTATCCATATGATTATGTGCCGCAGTTAGAAAAACCAGAAGAGGTTGCCATTGCAAAAGTGGAAATCAAAAATTTTCGTGTTCCTGGCGCCAAACCATGCGGTACAGCACTGGCAACAGAGATTGCGGGTACTTGGGAGTATACGATGGAGCAGGCAGACAACTTCTGCGTACAGGCGGAAGAAGCAGAAGAGGAAGAGAATGAATTTGATGATGGTTTGAGTTTTAATTGTGATATAAAATGAAAAAATTATGCAAAGGGCCTTAGGGCTCTTTGCCTTTTGAGGTGATATGATGAAGTCTTATCCATATCAATGGCGAGCGTTATGCTTAATGGTATTGGCTTGGGGATTTGCCGGACTGGTGCATAATTGCGTAGCATTTTTGTTCCCTTATTTTTCTGTAGAATTTCAATTAGACACGGCGCATAATGGATATTTAGCAGCGGTATTGGCTTTATTCTGGACCTTATCTATTTTAATCTGCGGTCCCAAGGCGAATACGTTAGGGCAGGTACAGGTTATGGTGCCGGGATTGTTTTTAGGTGCGGTTGCCTTGGCGGCATTGGCTCTGTCACAAAAAGTGGCTATGTTGTATCTTTTCACAGCGGTCGCTGGCTTTGGCTGCGGCTCTATTGTGTCCTCCAGCTTGTCCTTTTTGGCGGAGCAGAGTGACCCAAAAAATCGCGGACTCTTTTACGGAACGGCGCAGTCCAGCTTTACCCTGATTGGTTCTGCCGCTGGCTCTCTTGTGTTTACACGGCTGGCTGCTTCGTCGGCAGGATGGCGCGGATGTTATTTGCTGATGGCGGGGTTGATTTTTTTTGCTGCCGTGTTGATCTTTACATTGGGACATAACATTCCTCGCAGAGCAGATGTGACAGCACAGACGGAGGAACGACAGAGTTTCAGAAAATTGCTGGCGTATAAAAATGTAATCTTGAGTACGGTGTTGGCATGTCTGGCGATGATGTGGTATTTTACGGTAGCTGCCTTTACCATTCTTTATCTTATGGAAACAGGAAATATGACAGCTGTGGCGGCAGGTGCTATTTTTGCAGGATTTGGAACGGGTGGATTTATTGGAGAGTTTGGCGCGCCGTTGGTATCCGATCGCCTGGGGCGTAAGCTGACGGCGCTGGTAGCTACTGCGGCAGGGACATTGTGCTTTGCAGCTTTTGTGTTATTGGATTTGCCTGCGGGGATGATGACATTGGCCATTGCTGGCGCCTCTTTTTTTATGTCTGGCGCGATGGCAATTTTGAATTCTGTTGTGCCCAGCGAGTCGGTACCCTCTTATTTGGTGGCGACTGCCACGGCATTCACACCAGCGGCCGGTGAATTGATGGGCGGCGTGGCTGCTCCTGTCGCGGCAGGCGTGTTGTCAGGCGTGTTGGGCACTGCGCAGGTGATGTATTTGCTGATTGGGTTACCTATATTAGTTTTTATAGGAGTTTTGTTTTTAGAGGAAACAGCGCCAGCGGTATTGGCACGAAAAAATAGTAGATAAAAAAATTATGCATGGAACGTCTTTTTTAGAGCTATCGTGTGTTATGATAGCTCTATTTTTTTATTAAAATTTGAAATATAAGATTTAAGTAGGTTGCTGTTATAGCCAGCACACAAAATGTTGTGCAAGAAATGGCGAAAAAGAAGGGCTAAATGAAGAAAAATATGGTATACTAATATTAATAAAAATTTTTAATGATTTAATAATAGATAACGAGAGGCGAAAAACTTGGTTACGTATTATGGCTTGATGGATATCGGCTCCAACACTATTCATGCGGTGGTTTACGCATGGGATGGACAGAAAAAGAAAAAGGTAGCTTCAAAAAAAGAGTTTGCAGGGTTGATTCAATATGTGGAAGGAGGAATTTTAAATGAAGAAGGTGCAGCAAGGCTTTGCAATGCAGTACAACAACTGAGTTTGCTGTTTTGTTCCTATCAATGTGAGGAGGTGCTGTATTTTGCTACAGCTGTTTTGCGTGTCATAGAGAATCAGAAGGAAATATTGCAGCAGGTAAAGAAACAAACAGGAAAGGAAATTGTTGTCATATCAGGACAGGATGAGGCATATTATGATTTTATCAGTTTGCAAAATTGCTCAAAAAGGCCTTGCGCTTTGGGACTGGATCTGGGCGGCGGCAGCGGTCAGGTATTTTATTATACGCAGAATGCTTTGGAGGCAAGCAGCAGCTATCCGATAGGTTGTTTGTATTTGTCAACACAATATGTTTCAGGCATTTTGCCAACTTTGAAGGAACGCAGTGAGATTCGAAATCAGGTTAAGGTGCAGTTGAAAAATGGGCCAGATTTTTGTTGCCTGGGGATAGATACACTATATGTGATGGGCGGTACTGGTAGAGCTTGCCTGTTGTTAGCAGAAAATTTGCAGGATGTATCTGTGCGAAAGGCAAAAGCTTGCCTGACTATTGGACAATTGAGAGACCTATTAGAGCTGATTCAGGAATCAGAAGAAGTTCTTATGCAGTTATTGCCTGAACGTTTGTATACCATCGTTCCTGGATTATTGGCGATTTTGACAGTGGCAGAATATGTTGGCGTGACAAAAGTAAATATTATAAAGGAAGGCGTTCGGGAAGGAATCTTACTTTCCCTGGTAAAGAAGGTGTAAGAAAGACGGTGAACAAAATGGCAAAAACACAACAGGGAAATGCAGCGTCTATGGAGATAATGCCAGAGGAAGAAAGGGGGGGCATGCCAGTGAATACGGTCCAGTGCCGCTACATTAATCGCGAAAAAAGTTGGCTGAAATTTAATGAGAGAGTGCTGGAAGAGGCGGAGGATGGCGGCAATCCCTTATTGGAAAGGTTGAAGTTTATAGCTATTTTTGCCTCAAATTTGGATGAATTTTTTATGGTGCGAGTGGGCTCTTTGTTTGATGAGTATGCTGTGGATGAAACGATAGTGGACAGTAAGTCGGGGATGACAATTCAACAGCAGTTGGATATGATTTTTAATGAAGTCTGCCGTTTATCACAGAGGCTGGGAGATGCATATCAAGAGATTATTTCAGCGCTGAAAATTTACCATTATGAGCAGATAAATTTCTCTACCGCGGAACCTTGGCTGGTGGAAAAAATGGACAGGTATTTTCAGACGGAACTGCTGCCATTATTGTCACCGCAAGTAATCAATCACCGCCATCCATTTCCTTTTTTTAACAATAAAGAATTATATATCGGGGTGCGTTTGAAAGGGCAGGAAGAACATGTAGGAATTGTGCCTGTATCGCCTTGTTTTCCTCGTAAAATGACGTTTCACAGTGCAGATGGACAGCAACATTATTTTACCCTTATTGAGGACATGATTGCCCATTATATGCCGCAGATTTTTAATGAAGCAGTTGAAGAAAGTTTTGTATTTCGGGTAACGCGCAATGGCGACATGGATATGGAGGATGAGGTCTATGATGAAGAAATAGACTGGCGCTTAACTATGGAGCAGCTTTTAAAACAGCGCAATAAACAAGCTGCAGTGCGATTGCAATTATCTAGACCGGTGCGAAAGGAAACATGGCAATATTTATGTGACAAGCTGCACCTTTCTGAGCGGGAAGTGGTCATAGAATCTGTACCGTTGGATCTTTCTTTTTGCTTTGATGGCTTTGAAGGCCTGAATCAAAAAAGAGAGCTGCATAACGAACCTCTCTATGCTTTACAGCCAGCAGGATTGGAGCGGGGGTGTTCTATGATTGGGCAAATCGCTGAAAAAGGCGATTTATTGCTATGTCATCCTTATCATAGTATGCGTCCTTTTATTGATTTGTTGGAACAGGCGGCGACGGATTCTTCTGTTATTTCCATTAAAATTACATTATATCGCCTGGCAACGAACAGTCGCATTGTCAATGCGCTAGTACGTGCAGCAGAAAACGGAAAAGAAGTATTTGTTGTGGTAGAGTTGCGGGCGCGTTTTGACGAACAGCACAATATTGATTGTTCTAAAAAGCTGGAAGAGGCTGGCTGCACGGTGATTTACGGTGTAGAGCATTACAAAGTGCATTCTAAGCTGATGGTGTTGACTTATCGAAAACATAATAAGATTCAATATATTACGCAGATTGGAACAGGGAATTATAATGAAAAAACAGCAAATCTTTATACAGATTTATCTTTGATTACAGCGCATGAAAAAATCGGTCGAGAGGCAGTAGAGGTATTTAAAAATTTGTCATTGGGAAAATTTATAGCGGATACGCATTATTTGCTGGTTGCGCCCAAATGTATGAAGCAACCATTGATGGAACTGATTGACAAGGAAATCCATTATGCAAAGAAAGGAGCGGCAGCATGTATTCTTATAAAAGTCAATTCTTTAAGTCACAAAGAATTGATTGACAAATTGATTGAAGCGTCTCAGGCAGGTGTGGAGATTACATTGCTGGTGCGGGGAATTTGCTGTTTGCAGGCAGGCATCCCTGGAATCAGTGACCACATCACGATTCACAGCATCGTAGGTCGGTATCTTGAGCATTCTCGGATTTATAGTTTTGGGGAAGGTAAGCGGCAGCAGATGTATATTGGCTCTGCTGATTGGATGAGCCGCAATATGGATTATCGCATAGAGGTTGCAGTAGAGATTTTGGACCACAATGTAAAGAAAACGTTGAATCAAATGTTGCAGTTATATTTATCAGATAACAAAAAGCTGCGTACTATGGATGAGCATGGCCATTATTGCAGAGCGGAGCGCATGGAACAGGAAGCGGTGGTGGACAGCCAAATTCAGTTATTCTCTTACTTTGAAAAAAAAGCACAAAAGGTCCAAAATAAGAAGACAACGCAGAAGCGTGAACAGAAAAAACGTAATAATCATAAAAAAATAGCTAATGATAAAAAAGAGAAGGAAAGAAAAAAAGTGAAAGAAAAGCAAAAAAAAGAGCAGTATGGTTTTATTCGCAAAAAAGATAAGCGGAAAAAATAAAAAATCAAGTTATGTCGGTTTTTGAGAAGGATTTTCTTAGGAACAGGCATAACTTTTTTGATTGTCTTGCGGCAATTTAGGTTACAATGTAGATATCATAATGTTTTGCGAAATTGAAAGACATGTGCGTGCATATTGCAGGATGGGGATGTCTGTTTTTGTACACAGTATAAGTTTATTTTGCAGAGATGACGCAGGTTTTTTGAAAAAATATGGTTTCTTCAGCATTTTTATGGTAAAATAGAAGAATTAAATTAGTTGATTGCTGAATCTCAAAAGGAGGCAGAAGTCTTTGCAGCAGTTTGAAGATAGAATTATTTTACAGGATATTGGACAGGCACAACAGATTGGTGGCTTAGCGGATGAAAATATTAGACTGATTGAAAAACGTACCGGCGCTTGTATTGTGGCGCGAGGACAGGAAATCCTGTTGGGCGGTTCAAAAGGGAGTGTAGCTGCTGCCAAATTGGTATTGGATTATCTGATAAAGCTGTCATACAAAAAGGAATTGACGCATAGCGATTTGCAGTATGCTTTGACATTAGGAAGCGATGATTCCCATGAAAAAATTGCCGATTGTTTAGGTGAGGTGATTCACAGCACCAATCGAGGCAAACAAATTCGTGCTAAAACTATTGGACAATACCGCTATGTGAAGGCAATTGAACAAAAGGATATCACTTTTGGGATCGGCCCTGCTGGGACAGGGAAAACCTATTTGGCTGTGGTAATGGCCTTGAAAGCCTTGAAAAATAAACAAGTAGAACGGATTGTGTTGACAAGACCAGCAGTGGAGGCAGGGGAAAAGCTAGGATTTCTACCAGGTGATTTGCAGGATAAGGTGGACCCTTATTTACGGCCGTTGTATGACGCGCTGTATGATGTATTAGGACTGGATATGGCTCAAAAATATATGGAGCGGCAAATTATAGAAATCGCGCCTCTGGCATATATGCGGGGGCGTACGTTAGATGATGCCTTTATCATTTTGGATGAAGCACAGAATACGACGCCGGAGCAGATGAAAATGTTTCTAACCCGTATAGGATTTGGCTCCAAGGCAGTTGTTACAGGTGATATTACCCAAGTTGATTTGCCAAAACACAGTCAGTCGGGACTACTGAGAGCGGAGGAGATTTTACAGGAAATTGACGAAATCAGTTTTCACCATTTAACGGCGCAGGATGTAGTGCGTCATCCGGTAGTGGCACGGATTATTGCAGCTTATGAAAGGGCTGAAAGTCAACGAAAGGATTGAAATATGGTTGATTTTAAAAAAGTTTATACGAGTATAGTTGATAAATATTTTCAGGAAAAAAGGCGCAGAATGGCAGTATGGACAGGACTGTTCTTTTTGATTTTCCTGCTGATCCTATCCAGCCATTTTGTGCCAGGACGTACCAACTGGGAAGTAGGAAGTGTATCCAGCCAGGATGTACAAGCTGACCGTTATTTGACTTTTGTAGATGAAGCCGGTACGTTGGCAAGGCAGCAGGAAGCACTGGCTACCTTTCAAGACGTTTATAAGATTGATTTAGAGAAATTTAACAGCATTACGATTGCAAGTATTTCTGACTCTTTTAACCGTTTGGAAGAGATTGCAGCAGTCAATAAAGGCGATACTGAAGTGACGACAGTAGATAAAATTGCGCAATTACATGATGTATTTGAATTTACTCTAGGACCTGATGAATGGGCAGCGTTGGCCAATCTTTCGGAAACTGAGATAAAATGGCTTTATGATAAGGGTATTGATTATGCCATTGATGTGATGAGCAAAGGGGTAGCACAGGAAGAACTGGAAAATGCCCGAGAAAAAATTATTCAATCGGTGCGTAATGACAGCTATATCACTGGTGCAGAAGAAAAATTTTTATTGGCAGTGCTGAATAAGGCTATTCTGTATCCCACTTATGTATTGGATACAGAGGCTACTGCTGCCAAGCGAACGGAAGTTTTAGCGACTGTAGAGCCGGAAAAAATTGTTGTGCAAAAGGGAGAATTGGTTGTACGCAAAGGAGAAATCCTCACAGAGCGGCAAAGCAGCATTTTAAATCAGCTTGGCTACAGTCAATCGGTATCACCAGGTTTGGTTGTGTTGGGACTGGCATTATTGATTGCAATTTTAATGGTGTTGGCGCGTACCTTTGTACAATATACAACGCCAAAAGTTTACCAGGATGAAAAACAAATGGTACTTTTGATGCTGCTAACTGCGGCGACGTTATTTTTATATGATTTGTTTTTAGCTTTATCCTTAAGTCCCGTTACAGAACGGGCGGCACAGGTAGGGTATCTAATTCCAGTATCTATGGGGACTATGCTCATTACCATCTTGTTGGATGTGCGGCTTGGTGTATTTATTGATTTGATATTGGCACTTTTTGTAGGGTTATATACAGAAAATTCCGCGTTTGCCATTGTTGCATTAATCGGCGGGTTAGCGGGCAGTATGGGAGTTGCTACTCTGGGGCAGCGTTCGGATATTTCCAGAGCAGCGTTTGGAATCAGCGGTATTAATGCCTGTACTGTCATTGCCTTGGGGATGATTATCAATCAGACGCCTGATGTGATTTGTTTTGGCGTATTGTTTGGCGTGTTCAATGGGCTTATATCTTCAATTTTTACAATGGGGCTTTTGCCTTATCTGGAGAATATCTTCGGGATTACAACATCCATTAAATTGTTAGAATTAGCCAATCCTAATCAGCCGCTTTTAAAAAAATTGCTGACGGAAGCGCCAGGTACGTATCATCATTGTATCATGGTAGGCAATTTGGGAGAAGCTGCGGCAGAGGCCATTGGCGCCAATGGGTTAGAAGTGCGCTTAGGAGCCTATTATCACGATATCGGAAAGTTGAAGAGGCCGTATTTTTTCTCAGAAAATCAGTTTTCGGGAAATAATCCTCACGATAATATTACACCGCAGCTCAGCACATTGATTATCACTTCGCACGTGAAAGACGGTGTGGAAATGGCGAAAGCAGCCAAGCTGCCGCCGGTGATTATCCAAATGATTGCGCAGCATCATGGGGACAGTTTGGTATCTTTTTTCTATTATAAGGCTAAGGAACAGGACAATGAAGTAAAAGAACGAGATTTTCGCTATGAGCAGTCCAAACCGCAAACGAAAGAAGCAGCGATTCTAATGATGGCCGATACAGTAGAAGCGGCAGTGCGCTCTAAAAAGAACGCTACGCCAGGACAAATTGAGGGCTTTATTCGCACATTAATCAAAGGAAAACTCAATGATGGTCAGTTTGATGAATGCGAGTTGACATTCCGTGATTTGGACCAGATTGCAACAGCTTTTGCTCGAGTTATAAATGGTATTTACCATAAAAGGATTGAGTATCCGTCTCAGACAAGTATGGGGGGTTCCCATAAACAGGAGGGGAAAAAATAAGATGACAGTGATCATTACCAATGAACAGGATAAAGTAGAGATTGCCGCGGATTGGTCGCAGCAGATTAATGAGGTTGCTGCTATTTGCCTGCGGGAAGAGGAAATCCCGGAAAGAGCAGAGATTGATCTGCTTTTTGTGGACAATGAAGCAATTCGGGAATTGAATCGGGAATATCGAGATAAGGATAGCGCCACAGATGTGTTGTCTTTTCCTATGTATGAGGCAGATGAACCAATAGACGATGAAGAAGAAATTCTTTTCGGTGATATAGTAATCTCTTTAGAAAGGGCTCAGGAACAAGCAGCTGAATATGGACACAGCCTGAAAAGAGAAGTTATGTATTTATTAGTGCATGGGTTGCTTCATTTAGCAGGATATGACCATATAGGGGAAGAAGATAAAAAGCAGATGCGGGAAAAAGAAGAGAGATTACTTGCAAAAATCGGAGCGATTCGTTAGAAAAAATAGCAGATGACAATCGCACCGTGAGAAAAAATAATTATTTTTGGAGGTTGGTTTTGTTTGGATACAGATGGTAGTATAACGCAGTTGATCTTTTTAGCAGTTCTAATTTTTCTGTCAGCACTCTTTTCTTCAGCGGAGACTGCGTTTTTATCGACGAATAAAATTCGTTTGCGCAATTTGCAGGAAGAAGGAGAGAAAAAGGCGGATCTGGTTTTGTTTATGTTGGATAACCAGAACAAACTGATTTCAGCCTTATTGGTAGGAAACAATATTGTGAACATCGGGTCATCTGCATTAGCCACAAAAATGGCCACAGAGGCATTTGGCAATGCTGGTGTGGGAATTGCAACCGGTATTATGACGCTTTTGGTATTGGTTTTTGGGGAAGTGATTCCAAAGAATTTGGCGGCAGCCCATGCAGAAACCTGGGCTATGTTTATTGCACCTTTTATTCGTTTGGTAAGTTTTGTGCTGACGCCAGTTGTCTTTTTGCTGACAAAGCTCTCTGATTTTGTTGTGCATTTCAGCAAATCAGACGACGAGGAAGACCCGACAATCACAGAGGATGAATTTAAAATTTTGGTGAATGTGGGTCAAGAGGAAGGTGTCCTGGACGAATCAGAATCGGAAATGATCAACAGTATTTTTGAATTTGATGAGACTGTGGTAAAAGCCATTATGGTACCTCGTATTGATATTGTGGCGGTGGATGTGGAGGATTCTATCAATGAAGCGCTACGCATTATTGTAGATGGTGGACATTCTCGGATTCCTGCTTATGAAGAAAGTATTGATAATATTGTGGGAATTCTCTATGCAAAGGATATCTTTGCCCATTTAGATGCTGATTTTGATACGATGAAAGTGAAGGAACTGTTGCGTCCTGCTTATTATATTCCTGAAACAAAAAAAGTTAGTGATTTGTTGAATGAACTGCGCCTGAAAAAAGTTCATATGGCCATCATTTTGGATGAATACGGTGGTACCAATGGTTTGGTGACCATTGAAGACCTCATTGAAGAAATCATCGGCGATATTCAGGATGAATATGACGTGGAGGATGATCTGATCGTGATGCATGGGGAGGATCATTTGGTAGCTGATGCCCGTGCGCCTATAGGCGATGTGGAGGATGCCTTTGATGTGGAGCTGGATGAAGAAATTTTAGAGGACAGTGAAGCGGATACCATCGGCGGTTTGGCATTTGAACATTTAGGCGGGATTCCTGCAGTTGGTGATGAAGTGACAGTGGGTCGATTCCTGATTCGTATTGTGGATGTAAGCGGAAGACGGATTTCCAAAGTGGAAATTTTGTTATTACCGCCAGAAGAAGAGGAGACAGAGGAAGATGACGAGTAACTGCGCAGATTTGCAATCTTGGGCGAGTTTGATTGCAGCAGCGTGGCAAGCACGGGAATATGCTTATGCGCCATACTCTGGATTTGCTGTGGGAGCTGCAGTAGAAACGAAACATGGAAATATATACAGTGGCTGCAATGTTGAAAATATCAGCTATGGTTTGACCAACTGTGCTGAGCGTACGGCGATGTTTCACGCCGTCGCTCATGGGGAAAGGCAGATTGTACGCATGGTGGTTTGCGCAGATACGCCGGAGCCTGTGATGCCTTGTGGCGCCTGTCGGCAGGTTATGCAGGAGCTGTGCCCTAATGTGGAAATTTTGTTGATAAATAAAGTAGGTCAAACACTGCAAACTACCATGCAGCAACTTTTGCCCAACGGGTTTCAGCAGTTTCCACAACAGAAAAACAAATTAAAGGAGACGAAGCAAAAATGAAAACGGGTTTTGTGGCATTGGTGGGACGACCAAATGCCGGTAAGTCTACGTTGCTCAATCAGATTTTAGACCGGAAAATTGCAATTGTATCTGACAAGGCACAGACGACACGGCATCGAATCACAGGAATACTGACCAATGAGATGGGGCAGATTGTGTTTATGGATACGCCGGGGATTCATAAGCCGCGGCATAAACTGGGTGAGCGCATGGTGGAAATCGCCCAGAGCTCGTTGTATGATGCGGATGTAATTTATTATTTGGTAGATGTGACCAATGACTTTGGGGCAGGGGAACAATATATCTTGCAGCAGCTGCAAAAAACGCAAGCACCGGTATTTTTAATCTTGAATAAGATTGATCGTCTAGAAAAATCCGGTGTACTGGCTTTGATTGACCATTGGAGAAGCCGGATGGATTTTGCAGAAATCTTTCCTCTGTCAGCGAAAAAAGGCGATAATGTAGAACGCTTAGTGGAAACAACCTTCAGTTATTTAGAGGAAGGTCCTCAGTTTTATCCAGCTGATTCGGTGACTGACCAGCCAGAGGAAATCGTAATAGCAGAGTTGATTCGGGAGCAAATATTACTTGCGACAAGGGATGAGATTCCGCACAGTATTGCTGTGATTGTGGAGCAGATGAAGCTGCAGGATGACGGGAAAATTTATGTTGGTGCTACCATTTATGTGGAAAAGGACAGTCAAAAAGGAATTATCATTGGTCGTGGCGGTATGATGCTGCGGAAAATCGGCAGCAAGGCGCGCAGAGAGATAGAATACTTGTTAGGTGAAAAAGTATATCTGGATTTATGGGTGAAAGTGAACGAGGATTGGCGTAATAAAGAAAGCGCAATCAAGTCATTCTATTTCGATGATGACAGCGACGAATTTTAAAAAACTGACAGAGGTTGCAATATATCTCTGTTTTTTTGTTTATTGTGGGCGAGATGTGAAAAAGAAAAGAAGGCAAGAACAATGATTTGTAATAAAATGAGAGTGGGGAAAGAGCTGTCCGTTGTGGATGGATTTTTAATTTTATTGTGCACATTTTTGTTCATGAATCTTTTGGTCGGCAGTGGAATCCTTCCTGTAAAATTTTTTGCCGACAGACTTCCGGGAAGTAGCACTTCGGTGAATATAGTTTTGGTGCAGCAAGTGATACAGAGCTTGGTTATGGTTGGGTTGATAGGATTCTTTCTGCGGCTGCGGGGTAGCTCCTTGGGGCAAATCGGATTGCGTCCTTTTCGGCAATGGCGTTGGATTGGGTTATCTTTATTATTTGGAATTGTCACCTTTTTTGTGATGCTGTTGGTTACGGCTTTCTTGGTAAGGTTATTTCCCCAGTGGGCCAAACCGCAAACCATCACCGAATTGATTATGCAGGCGAAAACCGACTGGGAGTGGTTTGCTATCATTCTGATTGTTTGTGTGCTGGCGCCGTTCAGCGAAGAATTACTGTTTCGCGGTTATATCTATCACAGTCTGCGTCAATACAAGACTGTGGGATTCAGTATCATCATGACATCCTTATTATTTGGCTTTATGCATTATGACTTGTTTCGCTTACTGCCATTGACGCTTGTGGGAATCTGTTTGAATTTAGTGTCCATTCGTTCCGGGACCTTGTGGGGTTCTATCGTGATGCATGGAACATGGAATTTTATGATGACTGTGTTGATGATGACAGGGTGATTTGAGAGAAGAATTGAGATTTATATGCAGAAGTTTGTTGCCGGTTAGAGATATTAGAATTGGAGTGAATAAATTTGAATGTAGGAGATCGGATACAAGTAACCATTACAGGAATTTCCCATCAAGGATATGGAATTGGTCGCTATGAAAACTTTGTGGTGTTTATACCTGGTGCTATGCTGGAAGAACAGGTTGAAGGGGAAATTATAGAATGTAAAAAAAGAATGGCTACAGCGCGCTTGGTGAAGATTATAGAACCGGTAGCGCAGCGTATTGAGCCTCAGTGTGTGCAGAGTAGCCGCTGCGGCGGTTGTGAGCTGCAGCATTGCAATTATGCCTATCAGTTAGAAGCGAAGCGGAGAATTGTGCAGGACGCCCTTACACGTTTGGGACAGGTGGAGGTAACTGTAGAGCCTACATTGGGTATGGAAAACCCATGGCGGTATCGCAATAAGGGTATTTTTCATGTGGACTACAGCGATGGAACGGTGCGTCTGGGCTTTTATGAGTATGGCAGCCATCAGTTTGTGCCGGCAGCGGCTTGTCAACTTTTTAGTGAAACGGTAAACGGGCTAGTGGCGTTTTTGGAAGCGCAGATTCAAAACAGCGGAAAGGCCTATTATATTCAGAAGGTAATGATTCGCGAGAGTCGTTGCAATGGGGATCTGATGGTAGCACTGGTCACAAAAGATTCTGCTTGGCGTTTGCCTCAATTTGCCGAACAACTATTGCAATATCCCCACGTGGTGTCAGTGTATCATAATATCAATACCAATGAGAAGGTAATGCTGGGGCGCACTTTCCGTCTGCTGGCAGGACAGTCTACTATAGAAGACACCGTTGGCATGCTGCATTTTCAAATTTCACCTCAGTCTTTCTTCCAGATTAATAATGGGCAGGCAGAGGTGCTCTATCAAAAAGCCTTAGAGTTTGCCCAATTGACCGGTAAAGAGCAGGTGGCGGATGTATATTGCGGGATTGGTACGATTTCATTGTTTTTGGCCCAGCAGGCGGGACAGGTGATTGGCATCGAGTCGGTGGCACAAGCAGTGCAGGACGCAAAAGAAAATGCCAAAACAAACAACATTACAAATTGTAAATTTATAGCTGAAAAAGCAGAAAACTGGTTGCCAAAATGGGTGCAAAAAGGCAATCAATTGGATGTAGCCGTTGTAGATCCGCCGCGAAAAGGCTGTGAAACTTCAGTGCTGGATGCCTTGGTTACCAGCGACGTACAACGTATCGTGTATGTGTCCTGTAATCCCTCCACCTTAGCACGGGATGTGAAATATCTGGGCCAATACGGGTATCAGGTGATGAAAGTGCAGCCAGTAGATTTATTTTGCCAAAGCTGGCATGTGGAGACAGTTGTAATGCTTTCCCACAAATAATAGGGGTAGTATCGATGTAAAAGTCGAGTTCGGTGAGGTTGAGAAGAAGGTAAGATTTTTGCTCAGTACAGGGGAAATAAAAGTGAGGATGAATTATTACATCCGACATCTTAGCAGTTATCGATGCAGAGAAAGGTAAGTTTAAATAATTTGTCGAAATTAACGATTAAGATAAAGATAATAATTGAGTAGCGTGATGAAGGGGGGAGCGTATTATGAGAGGCAAAACAATTCGACATTTTTTGATTGATGGACAGGTGGATGGAAGATGGAGCAGTGAGCTTTCTAATTGGACAGGCAAAGCGTATAAAATACCACGCACGTATATTAATCAATGTTCTGACAGGAAAGATTTAGGCAAGACAGGTGTATATTTTTTAATTGGACGCAATGATGAAACAGATGTAGAACAAGTATATATAGGGGAAGCTGAAAATATATTAAGCAGATTGAAGCAGCATCTTTCTGAAAAAGATTTTTGGACAGAATGTGTGGTATTTGTTAGTAAGGATAATAATTTGAATAAAGCACATATAAAGTATTTGGAAAATCACTTATATCTCTTGGCAAAAGAATCAAAAAGATATGAAGTGATGAATAGTAATGTGCCGACAGAAGCATCAATATCTGAGATGGATTGTGCGGAGATGGATGAGTTCATTGATAATATGCGTTTAATATTAGGCGTATTAGGGCATAAAATTTTAGAACCTTCCATGAACAGAAAGAGTAATAAGAATATTGTGCTTTTTTATTTTCAGGAAGCAAGTGGCAAGCCTGTTTCAGAAGGGTTTGTAGTATTAAAAGGCTCAGAAATTGCTAAAAATGTGGCATCGTCATTATCGAGGTCGATTATAAATAAGCGACAAGTGTTGATTGACAAAGGAATTGTTGATGGAAATTTTATTTTCACACAAGACTGGATATTTTCAAGTCCATCACTTGCAGCCAAAATAGTAGCAGGATATAGCGTTAACGGCAGAAATGTCTGGAGAGATAAAAATGGAGTGTCGTTAAAAGAAAGAGAAACAGAAGACTAAGTTTTGCGAGAAACAGATAACGTCGCTGAGTGCATCATATTGCCGTCGTAGGCGAAGGTATAGGAAAACAGAAAAGTGTAAAAAGCAAAAATTTTCCGAGAGTTGGAACAGTTTTGAAAATTTGTTTCAACTCCCGGATTTTTTGTTTGCTGTGCAGTGCGTTAGAGAAGTTTTGTAGATACGATTACTAAATAAGAAAAACCTTTGAGTCTGCTGTTAGAATCCATCTCGCTTCTACTTGTTATCATGGCGGTGCTCACAGTCGTCTTTATGTGTTTTGATGGGAATTTTCGTAAGCACGGCGAATTTCCTCAGGCATGTCTTCTGGTTTCATACGTGTAACGCGGTCCTCATTGCCATCTTTTAAGGCTTCTTCATAATACCAGCATTTAAAATTCAGCATATCGAGCACGCGGTTCATGCGGACGAGTTCGGCTTCTACCTGACGTCTTTGTTTTAGAAATAGATTGAGACGCTGGGGATAGGTTTCGCTTCCCTGGATGCACCAGTCCATAAACTGTTTGATATCTTTAATTTCCAGACCAGATTTTTTCAGGCATTCAATAACCCGTAGCGCATCAATTTCTTTTTCACCAAAACGGCGAATTCCAGAAGTGCGCTGTATTTCAGGAAAAAGTCCTTCTTTATCATAATATCGCAGGGTAGAAATAGGAATATGGAATCGTTCAGACACCTGGCCAATGGTGTACATCATATCACTCCTCAAAAATTCAAAAAATATATTGACCTAAAGTTAGGTTTAGATGCTATAGTAATCTTATCAGATAGAAATCATACTGTCAATTAGATTCTAGGAGGAATGAAACGTGGAAGAAAAATTGAATTTGACTCAGGAATGGGATAAAGTTTTTCCAAAAAACGAGAAGGTGGAGCACAGAAAAATTACTTTTCACAACCGCTATGGTATTACTTTGGCGGCTGACTTGTATATGCCAAAAGGCGTAGAGGGAAAGCTTCCGGCTATTGCGGTAAGCGGCCCATTCGGAGCGGTGAAGGAACAGTCCTCCGGTCTGTATGCACAGGCGATGGCGGAGAGAGGCTTCTTGACTATTGCTTTCGATCCTTCTTTTACTGGTGAGAGCGGCGGTACTCCGCGAAATGTAGCCTCTCCGGATATTAATACCGAGGATTTTCAGGCGGCGGTAGATTATTTGTCCGTGCAGGACAATGTTGATGCAGATAAGATTGGAATCATCGGGATTTGTGGCTGGGGTGGAATGGCGTTAAATACAGCAGCTCTTGATACGAGGATTAAGGCGACAGTGGTCTCTACAATGTATGATATGACCCGCGTCAATGCAAAAGGTTATTTTGATTCAGAGGATAGTGAAGCTGCTCGCCACGAAAAACGCAAAGCACTCAATAGGCAGAGAACGATTGATTATAAAAACGGAACCTATGCAAGAGCAGGCGGGATGGTGGACCCTCTGCCGGAAGATGCGCCGTTTTTTGTAAAGGATTATCATGCGTACTATAAAACGGAGCGGGGTTATCATGCCAGATCGTTGAACTCCAATGAGGGGTGGAATGTGACTTCTACATTGTCCTTTCTGAATATGCCCATTCTGCAGTACAGTCAGGAAATCCGCAGCGCAGTGCTCTTGATCCATGGGGAGAAAGCCCATTCCTGCTATTTTAGCAGAGATGCCTTTTCAAAATTGACGGGGGATAATAAGGAGTTGATGATCATTCCTGATGCCTCGCACACAGATCTTTATGATAGGATGGATGTGATTCCCTTTGACAAGATGACGGAGTTTTTCAGAAAGTATATGGCGTGAGGGAAGATTTTTAGAAAGACTGCATAATTTTTATCAGCAGTTGTTATAGAGAAAATAGAAAATAAAAAGATGAGAGAAGCACAGTTCTGCAGAGAAACTCTGTAAAGCTGTGCTTTTTTGTGGCAATGGCTTCAGGAATGTTCAACTGCTGGGAATATTTTACATATTTCTATTCTAGTATGCTGGCCTCAATTGCACCAAAGAAAATGGGAATATATATTGGTAAATGAGAGCGAAAATGGGTATGGTTTTATGGCAGGGTATGGAGAAGGAGAGTAATCGGCTGGGCAAGGGAGCAGATTCCCCCCTATGCAACAAAATGTTATACCGGGGGGCTGAGAAGATAAAAAATTAAAGATGGCAAATGTGTGACAAATCTGCTACAATAAAATAAAAATAATCTATATGATAGATAAATAGGGGATGGGACGGATGAAAAAGGTTACCAATGTGTTTTGCTCCAAGAAAACAGGCAGCGAGTGTACCTGCGGCTGCAGCTGCGGGACTTGCAGGGATTGGCTGGGAAGATTTAATTCGGGCTTAGCGGGATACTATCTAAAGGAGCTCTTGGAGGATCCATCGAAGCTGGAGGAGTTTGAATCGACACAGGTGGGGAAATGGTACACGGACAAATCTCTGGCAGCGCGAGTGTATCGCAAGGAATATTTGCAGGCGGACTGATGGTTTTCATCGGGAAAATCAGCGCACTTCAAAAAATATTTCTTTAACAGACGGGTGTAAAAAATACGGCAAACCCTTGACGGAATGGGCAATATCGGGGATAATAAATAAAATGTGGACAAAGATGGACAGAGGATAAGAAGGGAGTATTTCTATATGAAACCAGTAGTGGCAATTGTTGGTCGACCCAACGTGGGAAAATCGACATTGTTTAATCGGCTTACCCGCACCCATTTGGCGATTATCGAGGATTACCCCGGTGTGACCCGGGATCGTCTTTATCAGGATGCAGAGTGGAATAATCGTGTATTTACGTTGATTGATACCGGCGGCATTGAGGTAAACAGCGAGGACACCATTCTTTCCAAGGTGCGCAAGCAGGCGCAGGTCGCCATGGAAGAAGCGGACGTCATTGTTTTTATGTGCGATATCAAAGCAGGGGTAACCATTGAGGATATGGAGATTGCCCAAATGCTGCGGCGGACAAAAAAAGAAGTCATTTTGGCAGTAAACAAAGTAGAAAATTTTGAGAATACGGATGATCTTTATGAATTTTATCAGCTGGGCTTGGGAGAACCTTATCCTATCTCTGCCAGTCATGGTATGAATACTGGAGATTTGCTGGATCGCCTGATGGAATTGTTGGAACAGTTTGACGGGGATGACTATGAACCGGATATCATCAAGATTGCAGTCGTTGGTCGGCCCAATGTGGGCAAATCTTCACTGACCAATGCGATTTTGGGACAGGAACGCTCTATTGTGAGCAATATTCCCGGTACCACACGGGATGCCATTGATACGAGTTTTGAGCGCAATGGCCAGCGCTATGTTATTATAGATACGGCGGGGATGCGGCGCAAGAGCAAGGTGGCGGAGACCACCACGGAGCGCTACAGTGTCATCCGTTCTTTGCGGGCTATTGACCGCAGTGATGCGGTGCTGATGGTAATCAATGCGGAGGAAGGCCTGATTGAACAGGATAAAAAGATTGTGGGCTATGCCCATGAGCAGGGAAAGGCCATTATTTTGGTGGTGAATAAGTGGGATCTCATCGCCAAGGATGATAAGACAGCCTCTGTCATGGAGAAAAAGATTCGCAGTGAGCTGTTATTTTTACAGTATGCGCCTATGGTTTTTGTGTCTGCGGAGACCAAGCAAAGGGTTAGCCGTATTTTAGATTTGGTAAATGGGGCTGTGGAGCAGAATGCGATGCGGGTGCATACCAGTATTCTGAATGAGATTGTCCGGGATGCGATGCAGCTCAATCCGCCGCCTTCTGATAAGGGAAAGCGGCTGAAAATTTATTATGTTACACAGAGCGGTGTAAAACCGCCCACCTTTGTATTTTTTGTGAATGAACCGGAATTGATGCATTTTTCCTATGAGCGGTTTTTAGAGAACAAGATTCGTGAAAATTTTGGCTTTGAGGGTACACCAATCTGCATTGTTGTGAAAAAACGGTCTGAGGAGTGAAGACGATGAGATGGGTTTTGGTGATACTGTGCGCTTATTTTTTGGGCGCTGTTCCCTTTGGCTACATTGTGGGACGGGCAAAGGGTATTGATATTCGCCAGCATGGCAGTGGCAATGTAGGGTTTACCAATGTGTGGCGTACACTGGGCATTGCACCGGCGGCGGTGGTGCTGGCAGGCGATATGGGAAAGGGCTGGCTGGCAGCTTGTATTGGTTTTCAGCTGGCAGGAGAGACAGGGGCGTTAGTTGGTGGTCTGGTGGCTATCATAGGTCATACGCTGAGCTGCTTTATTCATTTTAAAGGCGGTAAGGGCGTAGCTACCGGAGCCGGTGTGGTGCTGTACATGTCACCGGTGACCATTGCGGTGTGTGCGGCGGTGCTGATAATCTTGTGCGCGACGACCCATTATATGTCAGTGGGCTCTATTTGCGCAGCATGGCTGGCTCCTGTGATGCTCTATGTTACCTATGCGCCCATCCAATACACTCTGGGTATAGGTGCGGCAGCTCTGTATGTGATTTATCTGCACAGTAAAAGCGGTTAAAAATGTAAGGCATGTCCTCGGCAGAAATTCCCTGTCCGTGGTCAAGAATGGAGATAGTTACAGTTTTGTATGACAGAGCAGCCTTTATTTGGATAGATGCTTTTCTTTCA
>OFGF01000412.1_pt1 | contig 37852 bp, 30 predicted proteins | sample 1521711 | NCBI WGS metagenome assembly OFGF01 (sample SAMEA3504092, study PRJEB24116) | mouse gut metagenome | biome: mouse gut; feature: mouse-associated habitat; material: faeces | place: Denmark | collected 2011 | reverse complement strand
CCCTGCCATAGCGGCGGCAGGATTTACAGACAGGCTGTCTTTGGGACATATCGCAAGGCACTGCATACACTGAATACATTCCCTGGAGACTACTGCGTCATTTTCGGGTATCTCGATTCCCATGCTGCATGATCTTGTACAAAGTCCACAATTCGTGCAGGAATCACTTTGGCGTCTTATTTTATAGAGCCTCTTTCCAGATACTACAGCAAGCAACGCCCCCAGCGGACACAGATACCGGCAGAAAAAACGCTCCACAAACAAAGAGCCGGCAGCTATTGCTAAAAGCAGCGCAAATCCCACCGTAGGTATAGATGAGGAGACGAGAGAAAAATTTCCTGAAACCAACATCCCAAACACGCCCCAGGGATTCCACGAAGAATCTACAGGCAGAGCCAGTAACCACACGCCTGCCGTTATCAATACAAGGATCACATATTTCAGAAATTTCATTATGTAGTCAAATCGTTTTGGAATCTGTACTTTCTTTAAAATAATCCGTTTTGAAAAAAAGAAAATAAGCTCCTGAATCATTCCAAAAGAGCAGAGAAAGCCACAGAAAAAACGTCCCCATAGCATAGTAATCAAAAATACCATGAAAACAAGGATTATCTGTGGAAACAACCCGTTAAAAGAAAAACTGCCATCCATAAATGCTGTCAGTAAATCTCTTACTGCTGAAAACACCATGATAAACAATCCCGGAAACAGGATAAAAGCGGCAAACTGAATCAGGTGCCGGATCAATTGTGTGAAAAAACCTCGCTTCTTACTCAAAAACAACTACCTCCCAAACATAATTCATTTACTCTTCAAAAAAAATTTCTCTTGCAATCCGCATGTGATCTTTATCTCCCCGCTGCTGCTTATGAAAACAGCCTCTATTCCATGTTTTTCCAAAAGAGGCAGACCGCTTTTCTCACCCAATACGCATATGCCCGTTGCCAGCGCATCCAGCGCCATAGCGCCGTCTCCGACCAAGGTTAGGGACAGCAGCCCTGAATCTGCCGGCCAGCCCGTGCGTGGATCAATGATATGATGGTACCGCCTGCCGTCAAGAAAGAACCCTCGCTCATAAGTGCCGCTGGTTATAACAGCCTTGTTTTGTACCACAATATCAGCCATCGGCTCGCCGTTTTTTTGATATGGGCTTTGAACGCCGATCCTTTGTTCCCTGCCGATGGCAATCACAGTTCCACCAAAATTGACAAGGGCGTTACATACCTTGTATTTCTTGAGAATTCTCAACGCCTCATCAGCCGCATATCCTTTTGCGATGCCCCCAAGATCGATCTGCTGGCCTTTGCGGCGCAAAAATGCAGTGCCTGCTGCCTTATCCAATATCAAATCTGAAAGCCCGATTAGCCTGCGACATTCTATGATATCCGATTTTAACGGAATTTTAGCGGAACGGATCGAGTTTCTCCAGAGTCGGTCCATCGGACCCGACGTAATGTCAAACGCTCCCTGTGTTTCTTTCCCATAAGCTAATGCACGGAAAAGAACAAAAAAAGTATCTTGATGAACAGCCACCGGTTTTATACCTGCCTGCTGATTGATTCTGAAAATATCGCTTCCTGGTTCAAAAAATGAAAAACGCCGATGCAGCTGCAGCGCACGTTCTTTTACCTCTTCTGCTATATCTGGATCAAAATTGCCGTAGAGCGTAACCATGTTGACCGTGCCAAACGCTGGAAAAATTTTTTGTAACACTTTGTCTCTCATATGATTCTCTGATTTATTCAAAACCCTAAGAAAAACCTATTATCAACAGTAACATTGCGAAAAACATAAAGCAACTTGAATAACGGAATCTCAAAAATGATTCATAAGATGATGCTACTTATATTATCAGATAATTATGTATTAGTTGTGTTCAGATTTAAAAAAACGTTGTTAATCGTATTTCAAGTCTACAATCCATCTGATAAGAAAAATATTTTTACATTTTAGTGTCGAACGGTCTTTGCTATACAATAAAACAAGAGGCTGTCGCACTAAGATATCTACTTGTTCAAACGGTTTATATCGCAAAGCAATGTAAACAAATATCTTAGTGCGACAGCCTCGCACCTATCTATGTAAAAATAATTTCTTAAAAATTCTGAATTTGCATTATTGGTTCCTATTTCTCAAAAACAACAAAACCACATTCATAAGGATGATCACAATACATACTTTCTTTCTTTTCCGTGCGGTATAACAAGATTTTCAGTAGAATCAGAAAATCTCCACCACCTGAAAGAATCATGATTTCTGCCAAAAAAAATAACAATAATTGATTTGCGATCACCGCAGCCACTGCCACTCCGCCCCCTAAAACCAAGGTAGGCATAGCAACCCCTAACAGATACTGCCACTTTCTCAATGGCTCTGAGCAAGTGCAGTATGGAGAAAAACTACTCCAAATAAATCCAAAATCAATCGAGCGAAAATGATTTTTTGCAAAAATGCCCCAAGTAATTCCGTGAATTATCTCATGCCCAATCGTTAGGCATAGTATTAGCACAAAGGCTGCTACGACAAATCCTAAAGAAAGCACCTCTAAGTCAAAACCGTTCACATAATCATAGACCCAAAATATGACAGCCAGAAATGGTAACACGCTCAAAGGCCCTAGAACATTCGCTTGTCGAATGTCGATAATCCTATTGATCATTTTATATCCTTTTTGCTGCATTTCTGAGTTTAATTTTTCAAAGTCATCTTTACGTTTCAATTCTTTTTCTGTTAATTTTCTTTTATCTTGATCCATAATTGCCTCCATTCTGTGCGCTTTTCAGCACAAACAGGTAGTTCGGAGCTATCGCACGAATCTATAGATTGTAATTCATGTTAGTGTGACAGCCTCACTTAATTCACTCCAAACTCCGATTTGTGTTTTCAATTATATCATGTTGACTTTTGGCTTACAATCATAAAATGCAGGTCATCACAACTTTCATAATTTTAGTATACAGCCGCACCATGGCTTTCTTTTCCATTTCCGCCATATCCTACTACTTCCTATCGATTCATTTGAGAATGCCTCTTCCTGGCCTTTTGGAAGTACTTAAAATTCTATTCCTATAACGCTAGAATTCATTTATAATTATCAACTGAGAAAACATTAAAATTTGGTATTGACTCTCTCGTAACGTAACGGTTTACGATTAAGCGAAAGGAGGAAAAATGAAAACCATAAAAGACATGTCAAAGATAAGCGGAGCAAGTATAAGAACGTTGAGGTATTATGATGAGATTGGACTACTAAAGCCAACGAAATTAACGCAAGCCGGTTATCGGCTTTATGACGACAAAGCGTTAGAAAAGTTGCAGGAAATTATGTTTTTTAGAGAATTGGAAATTCCATTGATGGACATTAAAGTAATCATCGATAACCCCAATTGTGATAAAGAACAGGCTTTATTCACTCAAAAATCTTTATTGGAGCAGAAACGAAATCGGCTAAATGGGATTATTGAGTTAATCACAGATGTAATGAAAGGAGTCAATACAATGAGTTTTGGAGCATTTGACAATGAGGAAATGCAAAAAATGGTAAACCATGCTTTAGAATGCATGTCAAAGGAAAGCCTTGACGAGCAAGTGCAAAGATACGGAAGCATCGAACAATACAAAGAACACTTGATATCCGGCTTTGCCAATGAGCAGGCTGCCGCAGACTTATTGAAATGGTATGGCAGCAAAGAAAAAGCAATAGAAGCAGTGATGCAGTCAACCGGGAATGCCGAAGAAATAAAGCAGGAACAAGCAGAAAATTCTAAAATCTACAAACAATTTATGGCGGCAAAAGAAGCTGACAATATGAATATGGCACATTCCGCTGTTGAAATGCTTGCCGAGAATTATAAGACAATGTTTGCGCTTGATAATGCGAGAAATATCCTGCTCGACCTGGCAAAGGAATATTTACAAAATGTGAAACTTGCAGAGGCAACCGATAGACAATTTGGAAAAGGCTGTTCTAAATACGTCGCACATGCGATTCAACATTATTATGGCGTATAATATGTGTCAAAACGCAAGAATGGATTGTTTTCTTCACTCAATGCAGGCTGAAACGCCATGTAACGGCATTTCTGATGCTGCTCGCCATCCAACAGAAAGGTAAATCCCATTACACATTTCGGATTACAGTCGTAAGGATTGACAAGCCGTTTGCAGACAGACGCTTTCTTTATTTCCTTTTTAACCTTTTCGGGCAGTGTGTCAAGAAAGCTGTGGTATTCCTGAATATGTTCGGGATAAATGCGCAGCTTCATCCCCGTTTTTCGGGATACGAATGTTGCCAAAGTCCTTTTGCCGCTGTTTGACACATAGGACACAACATAACCGCTTTTTTGCAATTTCATGTCGCACTTACAGCCGTTCCCTGTCAGATACTCGTTAATTTGGCTTACAAAGCTACGAAAACGCTCATCAACTGTTTCCATAAACATATTAAATTTCTCGTCCATAAGTCCCTTAGCTATCCCCTTTTCTTTACCACGGGTATCCATACCTCATATTGTGCGTTCTGTGGATCTGGGTTTAAGTAAACCTCAATATCGGGGGCGTTGGCATATTCATATCCAGAGGTCGGAAGCCACTCTGTTATAATCCGCTGCTCCAATTCCTGTATCGACTGGTTTGTACCTGTTCCAGAAAAGACTGCCCAAGTAGACGCAGGCACGGTATAGTCTTCAAATTCATTGCTTATTTTTGTACTGGAAACAGCAATAAAATACTTCCATTGTTCCTCGTCATTGCAGGCGCTCACGCCTAAAAGTGCCTTTAATGGCGTATCCATCATTGATGCCAATTTCTGTATGGTTCCATTTACAGACGCCTCCTGCCACATCTTAGGCACAACCATAAAATTATTCTCGATCTCCTTATCAAGCGGTGCGGATACACCAATGATGCGGAATGCTTCTTTAGTTTCGATTCTATAATTCATTTCTGTCGCTCCTTTTACAGCAATTCTAAACACAATCGGGGAAAAAGATTTTACAGATACGCCCCCGTCCTTCAAGGACGAGGGGGCTATCCCGTGAAAAGACTGAAACGCCCTGTTAAATGCAGTCGGGGAACGGTAGCCGTACTTCTCTGCGATATCAATAATTCGTTCATCCCCACCCTGCAGGTCTACTGCCGCTAAAGACATTTTTCTTCTTCGGATATACTCTGCCAGAGGGATGCCCGCCATATAAGTAAACATCCTTTGGTAGTGATAGGCGGAACAACAGGCAATCCGCCCAAGCTGTTCATAGTCGATTTCACCTGTCAAATGTTCCTCAATATAATTCATGCTTTGGTTTAATCTGTGAACCCATTCCATGAGATACCTCCTTTTCGCACATATTTTGTTTTGTGGACATAAAGCAGTCCTTATTATTATAAGGCATATCCTAAAATTTTTCCTCTCTATCCTTGCACAAAAAAGAGAGGCGGAGATCTAATAATTGCTATTTGCTTTTCTGGCTTGGCTGTACAAATCATGAACAAGCGAATTATATCTATAACCATTCGCCGCATGGCCTGCGGCAAAAATTCTTGACACCCTGCCGGTTCTATGGTATGCTCCATATATGAGTTATTTGAGAATCTTGTAATCTTTACAGTTCAGGCAGTTTCTGCCAATGACTCAAATGATACCATAGGGATTGGCAGGGGCTGGAACAGAATTATGTTGCGGAGAGGATAGGCATGAACGTATTGAACGGTATCTGCCTGTGGATGATCATAGGGATTATGGCTGCAGCGGGAACGCACTGCCTGGCCCGCAGATATCCGGCGCTGGGGCGGATATTTGGCAGGCATTTTATGCCTTACGGGGAAAAGACAATTTCGGGAGAGGGCTGTGCCGGTAATATGAGAGACAGCCGCCGGGAGGACCGGGCTGCGGTAAAACGGAAAAACGGCCTGACGGTTCTGCTGATTTTGTATGGACTGATTGCCATACGCAGCATCGGCTTTGGCAGCATCCCCGGTGGTTTTAACCAGGATGGGGCCATGGGAGCGGTGGATGCCCTGGCCCTGGCCAACTATGGAACGGACCGCTTTGGCAGCTGGCTCCCGGCTCACTTTCAGGCATGGGGATATGGGCAGATGAGCGTACTCCTTTCTTATCTGACCGTCCCGTTTATCTGGCTGTGGGGACTCAACAGTGTCACGGCCCGGCTGCCCATGCTGCTGGCCAGCATAGCAGGAGCCTGGGCACTGTACGGGTTGATTCGGGATATTTTTGGCCGCAGGACCGGAACTTTGGCGCTTTTGTGCGCGGCCATAGCTCCATGGCATTTTATGCAGAGCCGGTGGGCGCTGGACTGCAATCTGTTTCCCCATATGTTCCTGCTGGGACTGTTTTTCCTCAACAAGGGTTTGCAAAGGAGCCGGTATCTGTATGGATCCATGGTTTTCTTTGCCCTGTGCATGTATGCCTATGGGGTATCTTTTTATATGGTGCCGGTATTTTTATCGGCGGCCTGCATTGCGCTGCTATTGGCGCGGAAAATAAGCTGGAGACAGGTACTATTGTGCGCGGCGGTGTATTTCGGAATATCCTGGCCCATCTATGGAACCATGTTGATTAACTTTATGGGTTGGGAAACGGTGACTCTGCCCTTTACTACCATGGCATATTTTCCTGACAGTATGCGCTCCGGCGACATTGTATTTTTCACGGAGCAGCCTCTGGCGCAGCTTTGGTCCAATGCCCGCACGCTGTGGCGGCAGGTTTTTCTGCAAAAGCCCGATCTGCTCTGGAATGCCATAGATGACTTCGGCACCCTGTATCAGTGTTCCATGCCCCTGGTGCTGGGAGGAGCCGGGATTACAATCCAACGCGCCGTCAAGGGAGAGGGAGCGCAGCGGATCTCCTGCGTCCTGCTGCTGATTTACTGGGGCGCCGCCCTACTGACAGGTTTGTTTATCAACAATGTGAATGTCAATCGGATCAATATAATTTTTTACTGCCATATAGCTTTCGCAAGTATTGCCGTGTATACCATTATAAAGGAGTGGAAACACCTGGCGGCAGTTTTTGCGGCAGTTTACGGTCTGCTGCTGGTCCTGTTTCTTAATCAGTATTTTACGGATTGGGCCCAACGGATGGAGACGGCCTTCTTTGCGGATTTTATTGAGGCGGTGGAGTACGCCGGGGACCTGGAGGCGGATTATTACTATATAACGCCGGATTCCCAGTCCGACGGTTCCTGGTGGGTGAGCCAGATCCTGACCATGTACGCGGTGAAGATGGATGCGGCGTATTTTCAAGGCAGAACGGACGTGTTTCGGGGAGCGGAGATATCCTATGAGAATCGGTATCATTTTTATCATGCCGTAGGAGAACTGATTCAGGACAATGCCAATATTGTCTATGTGGTCAGGGGGGACCGGATCGGGGATTATGAACCGGCCCGTTTTGCCAGAAGGCAGTTCGGCAATTATTATGTGGTGGTTCCCTGGCAGTATGTCAGATAACACATCAAAGGAATACAGATGTTATAACTTTCCTATGGCCGGCGGGCGGCGATGTTTCCCGTCGGCTTATTAGTTTTGGCCCCCCCGATAGGGGGTTTTTAATTGCGCCGAAACGGGTCTTGAAACAGTATTATCGGCGCAATTAAGGTATGGACCATATGAATGTCAATATATTTTTATCGAATATCAATAAAAATATATTGACATTCGAAAGAGAAGGTGGTATTTTATGGATAGAAGAGGAGCAATAAAGCGGAGGGACAAAGAGATACTCTGTAAACAAGCGTTATTGCAGTGATGTATGGAAAAGAACAGAAGGGGGCACAGGAGATGAATCGGGTTACAATCATCAGGATTACAAAATATCTGGTGGACTTTATGTTTGGAGCAGGCGTTCTGGCCACACTGACGCTGCCCTGGAGCGTTAAGTGGGCCGGGCGGTATCTGGAACAGCTGGCCGTGAATTACGGAGAGATTGTTACCATCTATTTTGTATTGGGAATCCTGGCTTTGGCTATTATATGGGAATTGCGGAAGATGTTCAAAACCGTATTGTCCAGGAATTGCTTTGTACGGGGGAATGTGGACAGCCTGAAGCATATGAGTTATTACAGCGGTCTGATCGTGCTGATGTCCGTGGTGCGCAGCATCGTTTATACCACCATAGCCATGTTGGTGGTGATTCTGGTCTTTGTCATAGCCGGATTATTCTGTCAGGTGCTGGCTCAGATTTTTGATGAGGCGGTCAGTTTTAAGGAAGAAAATGATCTGACGATCTAGTGCACTGCCTGTTTTGGATTAGCATTCAGAGTTGTTATAAAAAGGAAAGAGGAAACCATGTCAATCATTATCAATCTGGACGTCATGATGGCCAAACGAAAAAAGGGACTGACAGAACTGGCCGGAGAAGTGGATATCACCCTGGCCAATCTGTCCATACTGAAAAACAATAAGGCAAAGGCGGTGCGCCTGTCCACGCTGGATGCCATCTGCAGGGCGTTGAATTGTCAGCCGGAAGATATCCTGGAATATGTGGAAGAGGAAGAAACAGAACAGTGACCCGGGGCCGGTCTTTCTTTTGTGCTGCGCCATTTTGAAAAGGGAAATTGAAAGCAGAAACTGATAACTAAAAACAGAAGGAGTGAAAAGTGATGGAGAATATGCAGAACAGTATCTGGCAGGAGCCTTCAAAGGGCACGCTGCCCCAACAGAATCCAGGCGGCCCTGGTATCCCGCCGGTGCCGCCCAAGAGCGCCAATTCCAGTATCCCGCCGATGCCGCCTCAGAGCGCCAACACTGGTATCCCGCCGATGCCGCCTCAGAGCGCCAACTCCGGGATTCCACCCGCACCGCCGCTTTGCGCCGTGCCCGGAGGCCGGCCTCCCTATCCCCCCATGGCCGGTCCCGTCCCCATGCCTGGCCCGATTAAAAAACCGGACACTCCGGAGACCAAGAAGATAAAAGAAAATTTCCAGATTTTCGGTCTGGCCTCTTTCCTGTACGCCTGCCTGTATGCCTTTTGCATGTACCGCAACAACAGCGGGGTGACATACCCTTTTTTCGTGGCAGGAAGTCTCTTTTATATTTGCTTCTGCTTTGCAAAACTGGGGATTTCCTTAAAAAAAGAAAGCATATTCTACGCTGTCAGTATGATGCTCCTGGGGGTATCCACTTTCTGCACCGATGATGGGCGGATCATCTTTTTCAATAAGCTGGGTGTATTCCTGCTGACAGTCAGCTTCCTGCTGGCCACTCTATATGACACACGGAAGTGGAATCTGGTTAAATATTTCGGCTCCATCTGTCAGACGGTGCTTATGGCCATCAGCGAACTGGACCGGCCCTTCAAGGATGCCCACTGGTATATTAAAAACAAGATGAAAAGCAGAAACAGCAAAGTGCTGTATGTGGTGTTGGGACTGGTGATTGCCCTGCCTATTTTCATGGTGGTGGTGCCGCTGCTGATCAGTGCGGACGCGGTGTTTCGGAATATGACAGAGAGACTTCTGGAGCATCTGCGTCTGGGAAATATTCTGCTGGTGCTGTTCATGTGGGCCTTTATGTTCCTGGCCTCCTACTGTATCTTAAGCTATCTGTGCAAAAAGAACATAAGGCAGGAGGTGAAGGACGGCCGCAGGGGAGAACCCATGATTGCCATTACCATTGCCGCTATGCTGACGCTGCTGTATCTGGTTTTCAGCGTGATTCAGATCGTCTATCTGTTTATGGGAAATATGACACTCCCGTCGGGATATACCTATGCCAAATATGCAAGGGAAGGCTTTTTCCAATTGCTGGCAGTGAGTGTGCTGAACCTGATTTTTGTGTTGGTGGGCCTGGGATGCTTCAAGAAGAGCAGGGTGCTGAAAGGGATACTGACAGTGATGTCACTTTGCACCTATATAATGATTGCTTCCAGCGCCATGCGGATGATTATTTATATCAGATGGTATTATCTGACTTTCCTGCGGATATTTGTGCTGTGGGGATTGGCGGTGCTGTTCCTGCTTTTCACGGGCATCCTTCTTTCTATAATAAAAGAAGACTTTCCCCTCTTCCGCTATGGCATGGCAGTGGTGACCCTGTGTTATATGGCGCTGTCCTTCAGTCATCCGGACTATCTCATTGCCAAAGTCAATGTGGCCAGCATGGATCTGGAGACCCGCAGTGCTTTCTTCCAGGGGGAGCCCTATGACGACTATCAGTTTTTAAGCCGTCTCAATGCGGATGCCGCCCCGGTGTTGCTGGAGTGGATGGCGGAGGAGGGATATGACTTGAATGCGTACTATTTGGAGAATCCCTTTCAGAAAGCCCGAGAAGCCGGATTTTCTTCCTGGAAACGGGAGGGCTTTGGCTACTCTTATTTGACCCGCCTGAAAGAGCGGAATGCTCATAACGGAATCAGGACATTCAATGTCTCAAGATTTCTGTCGGAATTCCTGATTCTTTCAGAAACCACCCAGGGCATGTAATAAGGTATGCCTAAAGGATCCTTGTGGTCCATTTGGAGCAGTCCCAGACCTCTGTGGCCAGCCCTTCATAAAACTCCGGCTCATGGCAGACCATGAGAAGGCTGCCTTTGTAGTCGGCCAGGGCGCGCCGCAGTTCCGCCTTGGCGTCCACATCCAGGTGATTGGTGGGCTCGTCCAGCAGCAGTACATTGGTTTCCCGGTTAATCAGCTTGCACAGTCGTACCTTGGCCTGTTCACCGCCGCTTAAAACCTTGACTTTGCTCTCGATATGCTTGGTGGTGAGACCGCATTTTGCCAGCGCGGAACGCACTTCGTACTGGGTAAAACCAGGGAAGGTATTCCAGATTTCTTCGATGCAGCTGGTGTTGACATTCTGGTCCATCTCCTGTTCAAAATAGCCGATCTGCAGATAATCCCCCTGTTCCACGGAGCCGGACAGGGGTGGGATCAGCCCCAGAATGCTTTTCAGCAATGTGGTTTTGCCGATGCCGTTGGCCCCTGTGAGGACGATTTTCTGCCCCCTTTCCATCTCCAGGTCCAGGGCGCTGGAAAGGGGCTCCTGGTAGCCGATAACCAGGCCGTGGGTCTGGAAAATAGTTCTGCCGGGGGTGCGGGCCTCCCGAAAACGGAATTCCGGCTTGGGTTTCTCAGACGCCAGTTCAATCACTTCCATTTTATCCAACTTTTTCTGCCGGGACATGGCCATATTGCGGGTGGCCACCCGGGCCTTGTTGCGGGCCACAAAGTCCTTCAGGTCGGAAATCTCCTTTTGCTGCCGGTTGTAGGCGGCCTCAAGCTGGGCTTTTTTCGCCGCATAGACTTCCTGGAACTTGTCGTAATCGCCCACATAGCGGGTAAGCTGCCTGTTATCCATGTGGTAGATCAGGTTGACCACGCTGTTCAAAAAGGGGATGTCATGACTGATCAGGATAAAGGCATTATCATATTCACTCAGATACCGTTTCAGCCATACGATATGCTCTGCGTCCAGGTAGTTGGTGGGCTCGTCCAGAAGCAGGATGTCCGGTTTTTCCAGAAGCAGTTTACCCAGCAGCACCTTGGTGCGCTGGCCGCCGCTGAGTTGTGTCACGTCCCGGTCCAGGCCGATGTCTGCAAGTCCCAGCGCCCGGCCCACTTCCTCCACTTTGGAATCAATCATATAGAAATCATGCTGGGTTAACAGTTCCTGCAGGGTTCCGAATTCTTCCATATAATTTTCCAGTTCCTGATCGGAAGCCTCCGCCATTTGGTCACAGAGCCCGTTCATACGGGCCTCCATCTCATACAGGAAATCAAAGGCGGAGGAAAGCGTGTCCCGCACTGTAGCGCCTGCCTGCAGCGCCGTGTGCTGATCCAGATAGCCCACCCGGGCGTTTTTGGCCCATTCCACCCGGCCTTCGTCCGGCGTCAGCTTTCCCGTGATAATATTCATAAAAGTGGATTTTCCCTCGCCGTTGGCCCCCACCAGGCCGATATGTTCTCCCTTCAGCAGCCGGAAAGACACGTCCTGAAAGATCGCTCTGTCTCCAAATCCATGGGTCAAATGTTCTACATTTAATATCATAGCGTTTCTCTGCCTTTCAAAATAATTCAAATGAAATAATTCTAATAAGGAATTCCCTGTGCAAGTATACAGGAAATCCGCGGCCTTGTCACGCACAAAATATGCCGCTGGAAAAATTAAGAATTTTTAAGGATACATTTTCCACAAAATAGGATATACTAATGTCGTTATCAAAGTGATTTTAATCACTTGTCACTTGCACTTAGTGACGGAAAGGAGTATTATGAAAAAACTAGCAGTACTTTTATTGACAGCCACGCTGGCTCTCAGCCTGCCTGGCTGCGGCAACGGGAATGGGGAAAACGGCGGCAGCCAGGAATCTTCTACGGAATCCGTTTCCCAAACCGAAACGGACCAGGAGTCCCAGCCGGGAACGGACCAGGAGTCCCAGCCGGGAACGGACCAGGAGTCCCAGCCGGGAACGGATCAGGAGTCTCAAACGGGAACAGATCAGGAGTCTCAGCCGGAATCTGATCAACCGTCAGCGGATCCTTCCCAGGAGGGCATCAGCGAGCAGATGGGAGCCATCCGCCAGGCAGTGGTGGACGCGCTGGGCGACAATTACTGGCCGGATACCCTGATTACGGCGGAGTATCTGGAAGGCAACGGCCTGACCAGCGAGATGTACACCGACTTTTGGGGCGAGATGCCCATGATCAGCGCCAATGTGGATACGATCATTATAATCAAGGCTGCTGAGGGCCAGCTGGAAGAAGTGCAGAAGGTATTGAACAGCTATCGGGACGCAAAGGTGAATGATACCATGCAGTACCCTATGAACATCGGCAAGATTCAGGCGTCTCAGGTGGAGACAGTGGGCGATTATGTGTGCTTCCTCCAACTGGGTGCGGATACGATAGATCTTGAGGAAGAAGATTCCATCCTTCATTGCCAGGAGCAGAACGGAATGGCGCTGGAGGCCATAAAGTCGGTGGTGGGGCAGTAAGCATTGCTGCCGTATTGCTGTAAGCCAGGAGTATGGGGAATAGAGTATGGTATTTAGCAGCATTACTTTTTTGTTTCGGTTTATACCGATCTTTATGATCCTGTATTTTGTGACTCCCCGGAGGATGAGAAATATCATCCTCTTTTTGGGGAGTCTGTTTTTTTACGCCTGGGGAGAGCCGATCTATGTGCTGCTGATGCTCTTTTCCACTCTGTCGGACTATGTGCACGGCAGACTGATCGGCGCATGCAGGAGCAGGCGAGTGGCCCGGGGACTGCTGATCTCTTCCATTGTGATAAATCTGGGAATGCTGGGATTTTTCAAGTACAGTGATTTCCTGATCGGGACTGTCAACCAGTTGTTGGGAAGCAATCTGCCGCTTCTAAAGCTGCCTCTGCCCATCGGCATTTCCTTTTACACCTTTCAGACCATGTCTTATACCATAGACTGTTATCGGGGTGAGGCCAAGGTGCAAAAGAATCTGCTGGATTTCGGCGTCTTTGTGACCATGTTCCCTCAATTAATTGCAGGTCCCATTGTGAAGTACCGGGATGTGCAGGATCGGCTTCATGAGCGGAAGGCGGATATCACAGCCATCAGCTATGGCTGCCGCAGATTTGTGACAGGGCTGGCCAAAAAGGTCCTGCTGGCCAATAATCTGGGTCTTTTGTGGACGGAAATCTCCGGTGGGAATATGGGCGGCACCACGGTGTTGGGGGCGTGGATGGGAGCGCTGGCCTACGCTTTTCAGATCTATTTTGATTTTTCGGGATATTCTGACATGGCCATCGGTATGGGCGCCATCCTGGGATTCCATTTCCCTGAGAACTTTAATTATCCCTACATGGCAAAGTCTGTCACGGATTTCTGGCGGAGATGGCATATCTCCCTGAGCAGCTGGTTTCGGGAGTATGTATACATTCCCCTGGGAGGCAACCGCAGGGGGATGCCCCGGCAGCTTTTTAATATCCTGATTGTATGGATGCTCACCGGCATCTGGCATGGGGCCGGATGGAACTTCCTGCTGTGGGGGCTGTGGTTTGCCCTGTGGCTGATTCTGGAAAAGCTGGTGCTGGGGCGGGTGCTGAAAGTTCTGCCCTCCATGGTGGGCAGACTGTATACCTGGCTGGTGGTATTGGTGAGTTGGGTGTTCTTTGCCATTGAGAGCGGCAACGGGGCCATGAATTATCTGTATGTGATGTTCGGGCAGGGCGCAGCCGGGCTGTATGACTCCGCCACATTGTTTACCTTGCTGGAATACCGGGTACTGCTGCTCTTTGCGGCACTGGCGGCCACGCCGTTGGCCCACCGGCTGTCGGAGGCATTTTTCCGCTCCACGGGAAGCGGAGTGGTGGCGGTGCGCAGAGTGGCGGAGAAGCTGGTTCTTTCGTTATTGCTTCTGGCCTCCATCGCCTATATTGTGGAAGCCTCCTATAATCCTTTTCTGTATTTTCGTTTTTGACTCCCTGGGCATGAGTCCCGGAAGCGTAATCCGGAACCGGCTGTGAAACCTGTTATAAGGCGATATTCGGTCCGCCGGGTTCACAAAATCCGGTTTGCGGGAGAGAGGTAAATATGAACTTGGAGAATGAAAAACTGCATGCAGGCATGACTGTGGCTCTGTTGGCTCTGGTGCTGCTGGTGTTTACCGCTGCGGACCTGTTGAAGGCGGACCGGCTGTTTTCGGAGACGGAGAACCGGGTACTGGCCCAGAAGCCGAAGCTGAGCCTGGAAGGTATACTGAGCGGCAGCTATGAGAAAGAATATGAGGCGTATGCCACAGATCAGTTTATCCACAGGGATACCTGGGTAATGCTCAAGACCCGCATGGATATTCTGCTGGAAAGAAAGGCTATCAAGGGCGTGTATCTGGCGGAGGACGGCTCCCTGATTGAACAGCATCTGCCCCAGAATTATGACCAGGCCATGGCGGATAAGCGGGTGGGGCTGCTGCGGGAACTGACGGAACGATATCCTCAAACCCTGGTGATGTTGGCGCCAACTGCAGACAATATCCAATCCTACAAGCTGCCTCCCTATGCGGTGAGTTATGACCAAAGGCAGCTGGTGTCACAGGTGAAGGAAGCGGTGGGGGAGGAACGTGTCATTGATCTGTTCCCCATCCTGGAGGAGCACAGGGAAGAGCCTGTTTATTACAGAACGGATCATCACTGGACCACACTGGGGGCCTATTATGCCTATCTTGAGTGGGCCCGGAAGGTGGGGTATCCCCCCCGCAGCTATGATCCCAAAGATCTGCAGACGGTGTCCGATACTTTTCTGGGCACGCTGCATTCCCGGATCAATCTGCCCATGGAGGCTGACAAGATCCAGATATTTCCCAGAACCAACAACCGGAAAGTGAAAATCACCTACGATTTTGCCAAAGAGGACGACAGCTACTATGTGCCCTCCTACCTGGAAGGGAAAAACCAGTATGGGTACTTTCTGGATGACAACCATGCTTTTATAGAGATTGAGACGGCATATGCGGCCAACGGCAAGGAGTTGTTTATCATCAAGGACTCCTATGCCAACTCTCTGATTCCCATACTGGCCCCTCATTATGAAAAAATATATGTGCTGGATCTGCGCTACTACAACGGCAGTTTGTTTTCTCTGATGGAGCAGTATGTGACCCACAGCAGGGTGAGTGTGCTGGTGGTGTATAACTGCATACATTTTCTGGAGGATTTTTCCTACAGGTAAAGGCCCGGATCCGGGGATGGAGGGCATGGCTATGGTAAGGGGGAAGGGTATGGCAATAAAGGCGGTTATATTCGACATGGACGGCGTCTTGTTTGACACGGAAAAGCTGTGCATGGACAGTTGGATGGTGGTGGCGGAAGAATGGGGAATTCCTGATATGGAGGCTTTTTTCCCCACCTGTATCGGCAGGAATCTCACGGATACCCGAAGGCTGTTCGCCGGGTTTTACGGGGATGCCTACGATTACGAGGATTTCCGTAAGCAGGCATCCGCCTGGTTCCACAGCCAAATAGAGAGAAACGGCGCCCCGGTTAAAACAGGCGTCAGGGAGATATTGGAGTATCTGCGCCGGGCCGGATACCCGGTGGGACTGGCCTCTTCCACCGCCCGGCCTTCCGTGGAGGATCTTCTTGAGAGAGCGGGGATCCGGGGTTTTTTCCGCACGCTGACCACGGGAGATATGGTGGAACATTCCAAGCCCTGTCCCGATATCTATCTTCTGGCCTGCGGGAGTCTGGGAGCGGAGCCGGCGCAGACCATGGCCGTGGAGGATTCCCCCAACGGAATCCGGGCGGCCTGGGAAGCCGGCATGATACCCGTGATGGTGCCAGACCTGATTCTGCCGGATCAGGAGATGCGGAATAAGAGTGCCCTGATCTGCGGGGATCTGTTGGAAGTGATGGGGTATTTGGACAAAGGTTTTTGAGTAAAGTAGGAGAGGATGTACATATGGCTGATTTGGGCATTCCCAAGAATACCATTGCGGTACTGCAAAAATATAATTTTGTATTTCAGAAAAAGTTTGGGCAGAACTTTCTGATTGATCCCCGGGTGCTGGAAAAGATCGTGGACGCGGCCCGGATTACCCCCCAGGACTGTGTATTGGAGATCGGGCCGGGTATAGGCACCATGACCCAATATCTGGCGGAAAGCGCCAGGGAGGTGGTGGCAGTGGAAATCGACAGGGCGCTGATCCCCATTCTGCAGGACACTCTGTCCGCCTATGACAATGTGACTGTGCTGAACCAGGATATCATGAAGGTGGATGTGGGGCGGATTGTGGAGGAGCGCAACCAGGGCAGGCCCATCAAAGTGGTGGCAAATCTTCCGTATTATATAACCACTCCTATCATCATGGGCCTGTTGGAGAACCATGTGCCCCTGCAAAGCATCACGGTGATGGTGCAGAAAGAAGTGGCGGAGCGGATGCAGGTGGGGCCCGGCACCAAGGAGTACGGAGCCTTGTCCCTGGCGGTGCAGTACTATGCCATGCCCGAAGTGGTGGCCCATGTGCCCGCCAACTGTTTCATGCCCCGGCCCAATGTGGACAGCACCGTGATCCGGCTTACCAGATATCAGGAACCGCCGGTGAAAGCGGCGGATGAGAAGTATCTGTTCGCGCTGATCCGGGCCTCTTTCAACCAGCGGCGTAAAACCCTGGCCAACGGCCTGCTGGGGGGCATGGGCCTTCCCAGGGAGCAGGTGGTCGCGGCCCTGGAAGAGATGGGACTGCCCGCCTCCGTCCGGGGGGAGGCGCTGACGTTGGAGCAGTTCGCCAGACTCAGCAATCTCTTGAAGAGATAGAGCGCTGTCTATTGCTCCGCAGCAACTGCGCAACACCTGATCCATAGCAATAGAGGGCAAAAGCATTCTGGGATTTTGCCCTCTACGGTTGAAAAAGAAATGGGGCCATGCCATTTAGTGTTAATGCAGACAATATTTTCAACTGCCGTTTATTGGGTTTTAGATCGGAACCCGGCCCTATTCTGAACATAGTCTGCAATAACTTTTCGACAGCATTCTTGATTTTCAGTACATTAGTTTCCAATTCAGGTTTTCCGTATCCTTTTTAATAACGGCTTGGAAACGCATCGTCTTCATGCAGTGTTGGAACGACCAAGGATGGATCATGAAATAATAATTGGTACAGTCTCTTCATTAAATCATAGAAATCTTTTTGTTCTGATATACTGACCTCTGCACTTTGCGCCGGTACAAATTCCGGAAACATTGTTAAATATGCGTTTAATATCCGCTGCTCTAAATTTGCATATTCCATTTCATTTCCTCCCGCTGGTAATATATTATCCTGAAGATTTGTGTGACTTTCTTTTTAGAGATTATAGCATAATTGCTGCCTGATTTCCACTTAGTTTAAGGCATAGTAAATATGCAAAGGCTCCGGGCAAGTTTTAGTTGCGGTTTATAACAAAATCGTTTATATATAGATATAAGAGGAGGTAATATAAATGATTTTGACATAATCCAATCAAGAAGGATACAAACAATGACTGGCAATCATAAGGTATAGGAACTTTTTGTTTGAGAATGCCTTTCGGATTGTCAACAAAGTAATTTCGAAAGCAGGAGGGAAGAATTATGTGTAAAAAACTGAAAAAGAAGGTAATTTGTTTCGTTTTAATGTCAGTGACATTAATCGGGAGTGCATTGACCGTATATGCGGATACGCCGGTGTGTGGAGGAAATCACAGCTATTCCAAGGTCAGAACACTGAATTCAGAGAGTTCGCAGGCAACTTCTCATCATCATGACGGGAAACTTTGCTTTTATTACTATGTGCATGAAAGAGTCTTGGAAAGGTGCACATGCGGGGCTGAACGGGTAAATAAAATAGATTATATCGTACACGAAAAAACGGATATAAATGTATAAAGAGCAAAGCAGGAGAGGGGTAGGCTTATGGGCATAAAGAGATGTATTTTAATACTATGTATTATTCTCCTGCTGCTGCCCGGCTGTGGGCGGCAGAGAGACAGCACAGGATCAGGGCAGGGGGATCCGGCGGCAGAGAAGGCGCTTATGTATGTGGACGAGACTTGGGATGCGGGTATCACTCCTGGATATGTGCCCCAGACTGCCTCTTTTTTGCTTGCGGAAAACAATTTGTATTTTCTGGACAGGACAGGCGGCTTTTGCAGGAGTGTTTATAAAGTTTCGCTGCAGGAGCCGCAGGACCCGCCGGAGTTGGTTCTGCAACTGGAACAGGGTTCTATTGAAGCTATGGCCGTGGATGAAAAGCAGGAGCCTGTACTGACCATAGCGGGCATAAGCGGTGAGGGGCAGCGCTTTCTGGCGTCCTATGACGCCGGCGGAGAAGAATTGTGGAGGCAGTATTGGAATGATACTTTTTCTGCCGAGGGTCACAGTCAGGCAATTACGCGTCTGGTCCGGGGCGGAGAAGGATATTTCTGTGCCCTGGGGGCACAGCGGATCTGGATTTTTGACAGCGAAGGATGCGGACAGGGGGAGATTGTCTGCCCGGGGAGAGAGTATCTGGATCTCTGTGCGGACGGGGAAGGCCAGGTTTATGTCACTTATCAGGATAGCCAGGGCAGGCAGAATATTCTCGCCAGGGTGCAATACCAAAACCGAAAACTTTCCGGGGAAGTGGAAATCCCCTTTGACGGATCTATGTGGGCCGGCGGGGACAACTGGCTGCTTATGTGGGGGAATGGATATCTGAACGCATATTCGCCGGCCCTGGGGGAGACGGTAGAAGTTCTGGACACTGCCGCAAACAGACTCAATAGAAATGAAATACAGGACATAGAGGTGCTGCCCGGGGGTGAAGCGCTGCTGGTGAGTTGGGAAATGTTAAACAATAATGCCCCGGTAACGATGGCCCGGCTGCGCGGGTCCCGGGAGAGAGAACTGACAGAGGAGGATAGTGCCAAGACCCTTACTCTTGTAATGCTGCAGGTGGTGCTGCAGATACATGAGGAAAGTTGGCGTGAATTGGCGGCGGCCTTTCACTTTTCCCACAAAGAGTACCAGGTAGTGCCGGAGGGGATTGCCATGGAGGGGGCGGCGGATATTTATGCGGCCATGAACACCCGGCTGCTGGCGAAAGAGAGTGCGGATCTGATTGCTCTGCTGGACTATCAGGACATAGAGCGCTATATGGCCAAAGGCTATCTGGAGGATCTGACCCCCTATCTTGAGAGGTCGGAACAGTTGAGCCGGGACAGGTATCTCGGTTCTGTGCTTCAGTGTTATATGGTGGGAGATGCGCTCTATAGTATACCGGTGAGCTTCAGCATATTGACATTGGGCGGAAGGGCCTCCGAACTCGGAAATGAGCCCGGATGGACGGTGGATGAGTTTCTGGACTGGCTGGAAGAGCATCCCGACGTTCAAGCGAAAGAAGGACTGTCCCCAAGCAATGTTTTGAATTATTGCCTGATGGGTGGAATGAACCTTTATGTGGACCCGGAGAGCCGCCGGGGCAATTTTCAGGGAGAGGATTTCTGTGAACTGCTTCGGAGAATCCATAATCTGAAGTTGGATGAACGGGAGCACTGGGAGGACTGGGGGGAACTGCTGGAGGGGGAGACCCCTGTTCTGGACCGGCTGGACGTGCAGGGATTCCTTCATTGTGGGTGCACGGAGGATGAGTATGGGGAAGAGATCGTATACAAAGGATATCCCACTGGGGACGGTACTCCCTGCTACTTTTTCCAGGGTTCCTGTTTGGCTGTTCTCAGCAGAAGCGCGGATAAGGAAGGGGCATATGCCTTCTGGGAATACTATCTGACCCATCGACAGATGGGGGAGGACTCCTTTTACACCAATCTGGAAGCTCTGGAAAAAAGTATGGAAACTGCCTCTGATTTATATATTGCGGATGTGGAGGAGGAAGGACGTTATACGGCATACAAGTCCCGGGGACTGGATGACTGGTGTGACTGGTATCCGGCCATGACCCTGGAACAGCGGGACAAACAGGTATCTCTGCTGGAATATGTGAGAGCGGATCCGCTGGAAAACCAGACTATACGGAATATCATTCTGGAAGAGGCTCAGTGCTATTTCGCAGGGGATAAATCGTTGGAAGATACCTGCGAAATCATACAGAGCCGTGTACAGACGTATCTGGATGAGACAGCATAGTAAACGCGGCGTTTTTCCATAGCCGATATATAGTCGGGCCCTTCCGGGGCCCGGCACAATATCTAGTATTTTTTCTCCTTTTTCCCACGATTATTTTTGACATACTTCTCCCACTATGATACACTTAATACAACTGTTTAGTCCGATGCGGTCAAGAGGTATAGACCGTGATCGGACGTTTGGCGTGTATTGTTGACTGGATTTTATATATGTATACAATTGTGAGATAGCATGGACATGACCGGGCCGGAGGCCGGATTACGGTTATGCGGGAAAGAGGAAACTTTGGATAAAAATGAGTATCGGATAAAGGCAGATGAGATAAAAACGTTGATTGCTCAGGGAGAATACCAGCAGGCGGCGGAGATTGCGGATACCATTGACTGGCGCCGGGTTAAGAGCGTGATGATGCTGTGTACAATCAGCGATCTGTATAAGATCAACCGCAGATATGAGGACAGCCGGGATATTCTGCTGCTGGCTTATGACCGTCATCCCGGAGGGCGCACCATTGTATACTCCCTGTGCGAACTCTCTATCAAAATAGAAGACTATGTGATGGCCATAGAGTACTACAAGGAGTTTGTCCAGATCGCGCCCAGGGATACAGGGCGCTATATCCTGCAGTATAAGCTGTATCAGGCGCAGGATGTGAGCCTGGAGGAGCGCATTGCGGTGCTGGAGGAATTGAAGACCAAGGACTATCGGGAAAAATGGGCTTATGAACTGGCCTATCTATATCACAGGGTGGGACTGGCCACCAAGTGCATAGAGGAGTGTGACGAACTGATCCTGTGGTTTGGGGAAGGCAAGTATGTGGTGAAGGCCATGGAGCTCAAGATGCTTCACCAGCCCCTTACCGATGAGCAGCAGGGAAGATATGACAGCCGCTTCCAATCGGAACCTGTCTATGAGGAGGGGGAGCCCTATTACGGAGAGTCGGAACCTGTTTACGAGGAGTCTCAGGGGCAGGAGGACTATTATTATCCGGAGACGGCTTATGAGGCGGAGGAGCAGGGCATGGCGGAGGAAGCCCAGTCGGCGGTGCAGCCGGAGGATGTGCTTCATGCCCCTACGATCCGTATTCCCTCAGAGGAGATCGAGATTCAGGTCAAGACCATGGATGTGGGACAGTATAACACCATCAATCTGCAGAAGGAACTGGCCGAAGGGCTGCGGGAAGTGCTGGAGGATGAGGAACCGCAGGACGCCGTTACCCGCAGCATTATAGCGCCCATGATGGAGGGGGACGGGAATATGGCAGACAACCTTTCCGAGGGACCGCAGGAGGAGCAATTTCCTGAGGAACCGTATTCGGAGGGGGTGCCGGAGGAACAGATGGAGACGGAAGTCTTCTTTGGCGCCACCGGTGAGATTGGGGATTTGAACCGGGAGCAATCCGGTGCGCTGCCCCGGGAGGAGTTGACGGGAGAGGAAGTTTATACGCAAGACGACAGAGGGGAATATCCTGCGGAAGAAACCTCCGGGGAGGAAGAGTCCACTGATGGGAATCTGGCGGGAGAAGACATGGGGCGGCAGGAGAAAGAAAGGACGTCCCGGACCGGGGAACCGATTCCTGCTAAGACATCGCATTCTGAGGAGAAGCCTGCAGGAGAGAATGCGGCAGAGGGGACTTTGGAGAGCGCGGAGGATCAGACGGCCGCCATCGTCATGGAGCAGCTTCGGATGCAGAATCTGGGCATAGAGCCTCCCAAGGAGATGGCGGGAGTATTGTCCATGGAATCCGACGGGCAGATCAGCCTGGTGGTTCCTGAGTCGGAGAAGGTTGAAAAGCAGATCACAGGCCAGATGCGGATAGAGGATATTCTGGCGGAGTGGGAGCGCATGAAGCGCAATAATGAGGAAAAGCGCAGGGAGGCAATTCATCAGAAGGTACTGCGGCAGACGGGGCCTATGTTTACGGCTTTTGAGGAGTCCATTCGGGACGGGTTGCTGGAGCAGTTGGAACAGGGAGCGGAGCCGGAGGAGATTCTGGCTGCGGCCGGGAAGGCAGCTGACACGGGGGAGGCTGCCGCCGAAGATGTGGCGGAGGAATCGGAAGAAGCGTTCATTAAAGAGGAGTCCGAGGAGGATTTCTACGGAGAGGAATCCGAACTGGAGGAACAGCCGGGAGACGAGTCCTGGGAAGAAGAGCAGGAAGAGGCGTTCTACGAGGAGGAATCTGAGACGGGAGGATCGCTGGAGGAAGAATTCTTAGAAGAGGAGCCGGAGATGGAAGAACCGGCGGAGGAAGCGCCTTACGAAGAGGAGCCTGAAGAAGGGCTACTGGAGGAAGCGCCCTACGAAGAGGAATCCGAAGAAGAAGGGCTACTGGAGGAAGCGCCCTACGAAGAGGAACCCGAAGAAGAAGGGCTACTGGAGGAAGCGCCCTGCGAAGAAGGACTCGTAGAAGAAGGGCTGGCGGAGGAAGCACCCTGCGTAGAGGAATTTGAAGAAGAACTGGTAGAGGAAGTACTCTACGAAGAGGAAACCGTGGAAGAAGGGCAGCCGGAGGAATCCCACGAAGAGGATTCCAATGTGGAAGAAACCGACCGGGCCCGTCCCACGGAAGAGGAGTCCCGGAAGGAGAGACCCGTTGGAAAAAGGCGCAGAGAAAAAACTATACAGAAAGAACCCATACGAAAAGAATCTGCACAGGAGGAAGAGAATGCGTCACAGGAAGCTCCATCCGGCAGGGAAAAGCCCCGGGTGCGTGCGCTGACCCGGGAAGAGAAGGAGCTTTACGGCAGCTTTATCCAGAGCAGATCTTCCAAGGAGAAACTGATCGCCGCCATTGACTCCATCAGCATGGCGTCCTACACCGGCAATGTGGTAATTACCGGTGACGAGGGGATGGATACCATGACTCTGGCCAAGAACATGATCCGGGAAGTGCAGATGACAGACAGCAATTTTTCCGGTAAGATTGCCAAGATCTCCGGCAGTTCTTTTAATCAGCGGAATGTGACCCAGACGCTGGACGGCCTGGCCAATGGAGCCCTGATCATCCAGAAGGCCTCTCAGATGGATCGGGAAACGGCGGATGCCCTGTATAAGGCATTGCAGCAGGAGAAGTACGGGCTGATCGTCATTATGGAAGATACCCGCAAAGCAATGAACAAGTTCCTGGGCGTATATGCCAAACTGGCGGAGTGCTTTAACGCCCGCATGGACATGGAAGCTCTAAGCAATGACTCTCTGGTGGCATTTGGCAAGAAGTACGCCAGGGAGATGGAGTACTCCATAGACGAACTGGGCATATTGGCTCTGCATACCAGGATCGCCGAGATGCAGACCAGCGACCATGTGGTTACCATCAAGGACGTGAAGGGAATTATGGATGAGGCCATCCGACATGCCAACCGCAAGTCCATGGGCCATTTTGTGGATATTTTGCTGGCTAAAAGATATGACGAAGAAGATATGATTATCTTGAGGGAAAACGATTTTATATATTAGAATAGAAAATATATAGAAAAATGGGGAGGTATGGGTATGGCAAAGGCGAAAGCGGAGATGCCCGAAAAGGAAGCGGTGTTTATCTCTGAGGCAGATCAGTATCTGTTTGCTCAGGGGACGCACTATGACATTTACAAAAAACTGGGGGCCCACCCGTCCAGAGAGGAAGGGGAGGACGGAGTGTTCTTTGGCGTGTGGGCGCCCAATGCGGCCAGCGTCCATGTAATCGGAGAGTTTAATGGCTGGAATGAGGAGAGCCATCCCATGGAAAAGCTGGGACCCGGCGGAATCCACAAGCTGTTCGTGCCCGGTGTCCGGGAAGGCAGTATGTATAAATTTCTGATCACTGCTCAGGACGGACAGAAACTGTACAAAGCCGATCCCTTTGCCAACTATGCGGAGTACCGCCCGGGCACGGCTTCCAGGGTGACGGATCTTTCCGGCTTTGCCTGGGAGGATGAGAAGTGGATGGCGGAGCGGGACCAGAAGGATGTGCAGAAGCAGCCCATGGCGGTTTATGAATGCCATATCGGCTCCTTTATGAAGCATCCTGACGGCACCAAGGAAGGATTTTACAATTACCGGGAGTTTGCGGACCGTATTGTGGAGTACTTAAAAGAGATGCGTTACACCCATGTGGAATTAATGGGAATTGCGGAGCATCCTTTCGACGGTTCCTGGGGCTATCAGGTGACGGGGTATTTTGCACCCACTTCCCGTTACGGCACGCCCAAGGACTTAATGTATCTGGTCAATCTGCTGCACAGAAACAAGATCGGCGTGATTCTGGACTGGGTGCCGGCTCATTTTGCCATGGACGCTCACGGGCTTGGCTGTTTTGACGGCCAATGTATCTTCGAGCATCCCGATCCCCGCCTGGGCGAGCATCCCGACTGGGGCACAAAGATTTTCAATTATGGCAAAAATGAAGTGAAAAATTTCCTTATCGCCAACGCCCTGTTTTGGCTGAAAGAATTTCATGTGGACGGAATCCGTGTGGATGCGGTGGCCTCCATGCTGTATCTGGACTACGGTAAGAAAGACGGACAGTGGCTGCCCAACAAATACGGCGGCAACAAGAATCTGGAGGCCATAGAGTTTTTCCGGCATATGAACTCCGTGATCCGGGGGACTTATCCGGGCTTTCTGACCATTGCGGAAGAGTCCACGGCATGGCCTAACGTGACCGGGGAGATCGGCGGGGAGGGCCTGGGCTTCACCTTCAAGTGGAACATGGGATGGATGCATGATTTCTGCGAGTATATGAAACTTGACCCTCTGTATCGCAAGGGAAATCACTATGCCATGTCTTTTGCCATGAGTTATAATGAGAGTGAAAATTACATATTGCCCCTGTCCCATGATGAGGTGGTACATCTGAAATGTTCCATGGTGAACAAGATGCCCGGCTATCCGGTGGACAAATACGCCAATCTGCGGGTGGGCTATACCTTTATGTTCGGACACTGCGGCAAGAAACTGCTGTTCATGGGTCAGGATTTCGGACAGGAGCGGGAGTGGAGCGAGGAAAGGGAACTGGACTGGTATCTGTTGGGGGAGAAAAATAATCAGGGCATGCACAACTATGTACGGGATCTGCTGGCGCTGTATCGGAAGTTCCCCTGCATGTATGAGAATGATAATTCCTGGAAGGGATTTGAGTGGATGAACGCAGACGACGCGGATAAGAGCACTTATTCCTTTGTGAGGAAATCCGAGAGCGGGCGGGGGAATCTGCTGTTTGTGATGAATATGACTCCCATGTGCTGGAAGGAGTATGTGGTGGCGGTGCCCAAGAAGAAAAAGTATAAGTTGGTGTTAAACAGTGACGATGTCTGTTATGGCGGTAACGGCAATGTGGTTTCGGAGGAACTTACGGCCGCAGCCGAGCCCTTCCATTACCATGACTATTCCGTCACCCTGGATCTGCCGCCCTATACCGCAGTGGTGTACCAGTTCTGACGTTGCCGTTAAGAAAAATATTTTTTGACCGAAATAATAGGTGAGCGCCTGTGCGCCCGCCTATTTTTCTTTTCGGGACAATATCGCAGGCCGGATACGAGGGATGCATATGAAAATAAATTTTGAACATAACGCTAAATCAAACGGCCCCCGGGAGACGGGGCTTTCCCCGCGGCAGCAGGACCGCACCCGGGGGCAGGCGGTCAGGGCCAGAGGCTATGGGGCCTATGTGGACGGCAGGGACAGCATTCACCCCGGCAATGCTTTGGGCAGCCGCTGGAACCGGAAGGAGCCGGCCGGCCAGGGTAAGACTCTGGCGGAACTCCAGGCCCAGGCAGGCGTGGCGGATGTACAGCAGACTCAAAATCAGATGACAGTGATGGCACATACCATGTCCGATGAGGATTTTGCCAAAATGGCGGAGGAAGGATATGATCCCAGCCAGATGGACCCCCGGGATGCCGTGACCATATTGGATAAAATTAAGGCGGAACTGGTAAAGGCAGGACGCCGGGTGGCGGGGTATACGGACACGCTGGATATGGATACCCTGGCGGCGGCAGTGGGCGATATGGGCTTGGCCCAGGCATTGCAGGAGAGTTTTGAGGCCGTGGATATTCCCTTGTCCGCGGAGAATGTGGAGAAGGTGCTGCAGGCTCTGGATCTGGCCGAAAGCCTGGGGATACCGGGGGAGGCAGACTATTATTACATGGTCCGCAGCGGCATGGAGGCTACCATCAGGGAATTCTATCTGGCGGGGGCCAGCGGTTCCGCTCTGGAACAGGAGCAGCAGGCCGAATACTTTGACGAGGAAATCAAAGGATATATGACCCGTAACATCTCCGGGCAGTCCCAGGAGGGGGAAACTGTTTCCATATCCGGAGAACAGACGGGGGAGGAGGAATCGGAAGAAATTCAGAGGCTGCTGACTTCTCTGGGATGTGTCGGGACCCGGCAGGAACTGGAGGCCGCGCAGTGGCTGGTCAGGCGGGGACTTCAGGTAGATCGGGACAGCCTGCGGAGAACCATGGAGATCCAGGGGGTATCTTTCCCTCTGGAGAAGGAAAACGCAGTACAGGCCGCCGCCGCCGCCATTGCGGACGGGCATGAGGCCATGGAAGGCAATCTGGCGGATCCCAGATCCGTGCGGCAAAAGGCGTATGACCTGATGGTCTACTACCAGAGCAGCGATGCTGAGCGGCGGATCAGCGATCACAGGCTGTTGGAGGAGATTCGTCTGCGCATGACGGTGGAGACCAACGTAAAGCTGCTGGAAAGCGGATTTTCCATAGATACCAGACCCATAGAGGAGACCATCGAAGCCCTGCGGCAGGCGCAGCAGGAACTGGCCAGGGAATTTTTCCCGGACCAGGGGATTACGGACCAGGAGGCAATGAATCGTTATCGGCAGCTTGAGGACGCCTGGCAGGTGGCGGAGGAATTGCCTGATCTGCCTCTGGACACCGTGGGCCGCTGGCGGGAAAGACTGCTGGAGGAAGCCGCTGAAGAGGCTTCGGAGGATCGGACCCTGTCCCGCTTCCACCGGGAGGGCAAGGCGCGGCAGGCAGAATATGAGAAGGCCGGACAGCGTTATGAGGCTTTGTGGACGGCACCCCGGGCGGATTTGGGAGACAGCATCCGCAAAGCGTTTGCCAATGTGGATGATATTCTGCGGGATCTTGGCTATGAAACTACGGAAGAGAACCGTCGGGCCGTGCGGGTGCTGGGTTACAATCGAATGGAGATCACACCGAGGCATGTGGAGGAGATCAAGGCGGCCTGCGCCACGGTGGAGGAAGTGGTCAGGCGTATGACTCCCGGGGCGGTGCTGCGGATGATCCGGGACGGGGTAAACCCGTTGGAGCAGAGCCTTCCCCAACTGCAGGAATATTTTGAGGAACAGGAGCGGGGACAGGACACCCGCCAGGAGACAGAGCGCTACAGCCGTTTCCTGTATAAACTGGAAAAAAAGGGAGACATCACCCCGGAGGAGAAGAGTGCGTTTATCGGCTGTTACCGACTTCTGCGCCAGATCGAAAAGGGGGACAGTGCCGCCATCGGCAGCCTGGTGAATACCGGGGCGGAGATGAATTTTTCCACGCTGCTGTCCGCGGTGAGAAGCCGCCGGGCGGGGCATATGGACACTTTGGTGGACGATGCGGTGGGCAGCCTGAGCCGTCTGCAGGACGGAGGTGTCCGGATCGACGAACAGATCAACCTGGGATATGCCAGAGAGTGGAACCGGGTATTGGAGGAGGCAGTGGAGCAGGCGGAGGATCCCGTTTCCGGGGAAACAACGGCGCAGGACGGCGGGGATCTTCGGCAGGAATATGCCCGGTCGGCGGCAGCCTCCCAGGAGGTTTATAAGGAATTGGAGCGGGCAGAGGAAGCCCCCACAGTGGCCAATGTACTGGCGGCACGGGGCATGGAAGAAGAGATTCAGAAACTCATGGGCCGCTGGAATGGGGGCAACAGACACCGGGAAAAGCCGGGGCAGCTGTGGCAGCGCCTGCAGAATCCTGAAGAATTCAAGGAGGCATATCAGGAGGCTGTGGAGGCTTCGGAGGAGGAGACCCAGCAGCAGATTCTGGAGGAGACGGACAGTCTGGTGGATGTGCGCTCTCTGCAGTTGATGACCGCGCAGCTGCGCCTGATGGGCAGTTTGTCCCGGAGGGAAGAGTACTATTTTCCCATGGAATTAGATGGGGAACTGGCGGCCGTCCATTTACAGATCTGTCATGGGGAACAGGAGAAAGGCGTGGTGCGCATCGAGCTGACCAGCGGTTCCCTGGGCAGCCTGAAGGGCCGGTTCCAGGTCAGGGACGGTGTTGTGAACGGCTATTTTGTGGGAAATCAAAGGGAGGCGGTTATGAATCTGCGCCGCTCTGCCGATATATTTGACAGTCACCTGCCGGAGGGATTGCGATCCGGTCAGGTAGAATATGTGCATAACGCGTCAGGGAGGACGGCCATGTCCTGGGACGGTGCAGGGACGGCGGAGGCGGTTTCGCAGCAGAGTCTGTATGCGACAGCCAAAGCCTTTTTGCAGACCGTGCGGGATGTGGAAAAGCAGACGGAATGGAATCCGCAGAATTCATAACAGCAGGAGGATTCAAATGAGAATCAATTACAATGTTTCAGCTATGCTTGCCAACAATGCGCTTGCCAATAATGACAACGCCCTGACTGCGTCCCTGGAGAGGCTCTCCACCGGCCTGAAGATCAACCATGCCAAGGACAATCCTGCAGGGCTTGCCATGGCGAAGCGGATGAACGCCCAGATTAAGGGGTTGGAGACGGCCAACGACAATGCGGGTGACGGAATTTCGGTGATAGAGATTGCGGACGGCGCCATGACCGAGGTCAGCGCCATGCTGCAGCGTATCAATGAACTGACAGTGAAGGCGTCCACCGGCACCGTTACGGACGGCGACAGAGAGATCGTACAGGAGGAGGTGGCTCAGCTCAAGGAAGAGATTGAGCGTATATCCGCCAACACCCAGTTCAACGGTCAGAACCTTTTGGACGGCACTTTTGACGTAAAGGGTTATACCAACGATGATTATATTAAAGTCAATACTTTCAGCGAAAAGACCCCCAAGGGGACCTATACGGTGGATTCCATCACCTTTGCGGACGAAGTCAAGAACGGCGTTGTCACAGGCAACAAGCTGGTGACGGCGATCACTCTGGGCGGCGATTTCCCTCCCGGCGTTGAGGCTGTTCCCGACGGTGTGAACGAGATCGTGGCGGAGAACGGATTTGTGACCATAAAGGGCAGCAACGGGTTTGAACTGAAGCTGGATCTGAATGACGCGCCGAATGGTACCGTTACAGATCTGAAAGTGGAGATCAGCGATGTGGGTCCCATGCGTCTGCAGGTGGGGGCCAATGAGGGGCAGATACTGGCGGTGGAAATCCCTCCTATTTCCCTGCGCAATATGGGTATTGAAAGGATAGACGTGAGCACCCAGGCAGGGGCACAGGATGCTCTGAACCGTATGGACGGGGCCATCGGATTTGTATCCCGGGTCAGGGGTAAGCTGGGTGCTTATCAGAACCGCCTGGAGTCCACGGTGAACAGCCTGGACGTGTCGGAGGAGAGCATGACGGCTGCCTATTCCCGCCTTATGGACGTGGATATGGCGGAAGAGATGACCCAGTATACCACCAACCAGATACTGACCCAGGCCGGTACTTCCATGTTGGCTCAGGCCAACGAGAGACCCTCCCAGGTGTTGCAGCTGCTGCAGTAAATGGGAGAAATAGGGATATGCGTTGCTTAAATAAAAGGAGGCAGTAGCATGACATCGGAGTTGAAGAGGCAGTTTACTTTTCGCGTTTCGCAGGCCAATCCCACTGAGATGATCGTGATTTTGTATGATATGACTTTGCAGTATCTGACCGATGCCGGAGAATCGGCTGGACGGGAAGAGATCGCGGAATACCGGGAGAATGTGCGCCGGGCCAGGAATTGCGTGAGCGAACTGCTTCAGTCCCTGCATTTGGAATATGAGCCAGCGGCCGCCCTGCGGAAGTTGTACCTGTACTGCCTCCGCAGACTGTCCCAGGCGGAGGCACGCCTGCACCCGGAACTGCTGCAGGAGGTGGAAAACATTCTTACGCCGCTGCGGGACGCCTATAGCCAGATTGCGCCCCAAAGTACCGCAGGGCCGGTCATGCAGAATGCGCAGGCCGTGTACGCCGGTCTGACTTATGGCAAAAATACACTAACCGAGAACATGGCTGACCAGAGCATGAATCGGGGAATGCTCGTATAGTCCCCGTAGCCGTCCCACAGGGGCGGCTTCTTTTTTGGCCTCATACTCCTCCTCGGAGAGGGCGGCCAGATGTTTGTATCGTTTTAACAGCGCGTTAATTTCATAGATATAGCAGTCTACCATGTCCGGTTCGACGGCGTTGTCAAAGCCCGCATATGCGATTTCCAGCGCAATGCGGGTTTTTTCCAGATCCTCCCGCAGAGAGGGCAGGGTAAAGTGTATATCCATGTCTCCAGAGGTGTAATAGCCCTGACTATAATAGGTTTTCATAGTGCCCTCCATTTTTACTGTCAAATTTTGGTTGGTATAAGTATAGCCTCGGTACTAGCAAAATATTCCAGTTAAATGAGGATTTTGGTCTTTTTTTCCAGTTGGCTCATATGATGGTAAAAAGCAGCTTGGATAAAAGGAATCCGGGAGGAAACTATGGCCCAGACGAAAATATTGCTGATTATGGGAGTATGCGCGCTGGTACTGCTGGCCTATGCCTGGAGACGCCGGGCGGAATGGCTGCTGAATCTCCTGCTGCGGGGAGTGCTGGGGGCAGTGGCAATCTATTTTATCAATCTTGCAGTGGCATCCCGGGGATATCCGGCGCTGGTGGGGGTGAATCCCGCTACGGTTTTGACATGCTCGGTGCTGGGATTTCCTGGCCTTGCGGCACTTTATGGACTTCAGGTTTTTCAACTCTTGTAGAGTTTTCACAAAAATCATTTTTATTTGTTTTTACTATGGACATTTGCTAAAATAGCGGATATAATGCATTTCAACAAGAGGCGTTTCGAGTCTCTTTCATCTGTTCATCATGTTATTGTTGATTTGTGACTCACAATTTTTACCACGATTTCATGCAGGATGTACAAGGCCCCGGGAAGGGGGCAGTGAGAAAGGAGAGGTGTTATTGGATCATAAGGTTTTGGCACTCTGCGATCCGGAAGCGGATTATGCGGGGCAGTTGTCGGCCTATCTGCAGAGTTATAAGGAGTTTCCCTGGGAGGTGGAAGTCTACACCGGACTTTCCCAGTTGGCGGCCAGCGGGAAGCAGGAGGGGATTGATCTGCTCCTGGTAGCAGAGTCGGTATATGCCCCGGAACTGCCGGTGGATGCAAAGGCCACGGTGCTGCTCAATGAGAGCGGTCTGGTCAGGTGGTCTTCCCTGAAAAATGTGGACAAGTACCAACCGGCAGAAAATGTGCTGAAGGAACTCCTGGAGATTTATATGGAGAGGGACGAGGAATTTTATCCCCGGCTGAGCAGCGGACACCGGACTCGGGTGGTGGGAATGTATTCTCCCGTGCGGAGATGCCTGCAGACTTCCTTTGCGTTGACCTATGGCCAACTGCTGGCGGAAAAGTACAGGACACTGTATCTGAACTTTGAACATTATGCGGGTATGCCGGAATTGGTGCCCGGGGAGAAAGGCAGGGATCTGTCCACGCTGCTGTATTACATGAAGGCGGATCAGAGTAAGTTTGTGCTGCGCATGAAGGTGCTGGTACAGAAAAAAGGACGGCTGGATTACATTGCGCCGGCCTTTATGGGACAGAACCTGATCTATATCACGGTCCAGGAATGGCAGCAGCTGCTGTGGAAGATCGGAGAGAGCGGGGAATACGACTACGTGATTCTGGACCTGTCCGAGAACATGCAGGGGCTTTTGGAAATCCTGAGAAGGTGCTGCCGGGTCTACATGCTGGTGAAGGAGGATCCCGTTGCCAGATGTAAAATCGACCAGTATGAACAGATATTGTCCCTGTATGAGTACGACGACGTGAAAGACAAGACCAGGAAATGCCGCCTTCCCCTGTTCCGCCGCCTGCCGGAGCAGATCGAGCAGTATACCCGGGGAGATCTGGCGGAATATATCAGGGAATTGATTGAGGAAGAGGAGGAACGGGCCTAGTGTGTCTGTACGCCGATCCCCTGTTTGACATCCTGCTTCGCTCCGGCCTGCATGGAAGTTGTACCGCCGGCGTCAGTGCTGCCGGGAAGCGCTTCTTTCGGCATCCGCCCTGCCGGTCATATCTCATCCAGGGGAAGTTGCCGCATATCGTACATACAACGCATCAGTGTGCCGGATATTGGACAGAAAGGAGGGGCAGAAATCCCAATGAAAGATTACGGAGAAATAAAACAGGAACTGCGCCGCAGGGTTCTGGAACAGCTTAATTACAGTAGGGAACAGCCGGACAACGAGGTCATGGAGATCATTGATGAAGTGCTGCTGGAGGAACAGCTGCTGCGGTTGCTGCCGGTAAGCGAGAGCCATCGGCTGCGGACGGAATTATTCTACTCTCTGAGGCGGCTGGATATATTGCAGAGCCTGATAGAGGACCCGGAGGTCACGGAGATCATGATCAACGGTCCCAACAGTATATTTGTAGAGCGCGCAGGACATTTGCAGGAACTGGACATCCGTTTTGAATCGGAAGAAAAACTCCAGGATGTGATCCAGCAGATTGTAGCGGGCTGTAACAGAATCGTTAATGAAGCATCACCCATCGTGGACGCCCGACTGTCCGGCGGCGCCAGAGTAAATATCGTTATGAATCCCATCGCCTTGAACGGCCCCATCGTCACCATCCGACGTTTCCCCGACAACCCCATCACCCTGGAAGAACTGATCCGCTGGGAATCCCTGTCCCGGGAGGCTGCGGAATTTTTACAACTGCTGGTACGGGCCGGATACAATATTTTCATAAGCGGCGGAACCGGCAGCGGGAAAACCACCTTTCTCAATGTACTTTCCGGCTGCATCCCGGACTGGGAGAGGGTTATTACCATCGAGGACAGCGCGGAACTGCAGCTCCAGGGCCTGCGCAACCTGGTGCGCCTGGAGACCCGCAACAGCAATGTGGAGGGATGCAGGGAGATTACCGTCCGCGACCTGATCCGCGCCAGTCTCCGCATGAGGCCGAACCGCATTATCGTGGGAGAAGTGAGGGGCGCCGAGGCGGCGGACATGATGCAGTGCCTGAACACGGGACATGACGGTTCCATGTCTACCGGACATGCCAACAGTGCCCGGGACATGCTGGCCCGGCTGGAAAATATGATTCTCATGGGCATGGACATTCCGCTGCCTGCCATCAGAAAGCAGATTGCCTCCGGCATAGACATTATCGTGCATCTGGGCCGGCTTCGGGACAGAAGCAGGAAAGTATTGGAAATCTCGGAGGTAATGGGAGGCGAGGCAGATGATATACGACTGAATCCGCTGTATCGTTTTGAAGAGACGGGGGAACTGCCGGAAGGGCGCGTGCTGGGTGCACTGATCAGAAAGGGGGAACTGCTTTGTGACCAAAAACTCAAGGCGGCGGGGCTTGAGACTTAGCTTTGGAGGCCGGGACAGCGGCTGTAAAAACAGCCTTATCTGCTTCCCGGAGGGTCTGTGGGACTTGGGAAAAGGCCTGCTGGTGACGGGGTTGTTCGCGTTCTTTTTCTATAGAAGTATATGGGCTCTGCCTCCCATGTCCCTGGTGGGGTGGTTTTACCTGAAAAACAGCGCGCGTCATCGCCGCCGCCGGGGGGATCGTCTATTGCTGCTGCAGTTTAAAGAATGTCTCCAGGCGGTGGCGGCATCCATGAGGGCAGGATATGCCGTGGAGAATGCTTTTGCAGACAGTATGGCCGACATTCAAAGTATGTTTGGAGAGGGCTGCGCCATGGAGGGGGAACTGCAACTGCTGCGACGGGGACTGAGCAACAACCTGCCTCTGGAAACTTTGCTGACAGAGATGGGACAGCGGGGCGGCCTGGAAGAGATGCGGGAGTTTGCGGAAGTGTTTGCCATTGCCAGGCGAAACGGCGGAAGCATCCCGGTAATCATTGATGCAGCCTGTGGTTCCGTCAATCGGAGACTGGCTGTGGAAGAGGAGATGGAGACCCTGCTGTCTGCCCGCAAACTGGAGCAGCGGGTGATGAACGCCATGCCCTTCCTGATTGTCTGGTATGTGGAGGCCGGCAATCCCGGCTACTTTGACATGTTGTATGGAAACCCAGCGGGCATAATGTTGATGACTGTCTGTATGGCAATTTATCTGGCAGCTTATGCCCTGTCTGAATGGATTTTTGACAAGGCATTTGGGGGGACCCGGCAGGAAGAACGGGAACCCATGGCCGAGTAGGAAGGAGAAAGAAAATGTATCTGATAGGATTAGGGATGGGTGTGGGATTTGTTCTGCTGGCATGTCTGTCCCGGGGGGAGGAGGGAAATCTGCTCAGAAGAATCTCTGTATACCTGTATAAAAAGGGCTGTATTCACAAAAACCCCCTGTTGAATGCCCACCATGTGCAGAAGGATCTGGAAAGCCTGCATCCGGGAGAATCGGGGCTCTTGCTGCAGGGAGAATATTATATGCAAAAAATTCGCCTGCTGTTGCTGGTGCTGGGAGTGGGAACTTTGCTGGGAGTTGCGGCCCGGGCCGGGGCGGACCTGGAGGGAAGCCTGACGGACTGCGGGGAATTGTTACGGCCCTCACCGGGGGAAGGGGAACGACAGGTGGAACTGCGGGCCTGGCTGGAGGGGGAGGAGGTGGGAAACATCATTGTGACAGTGCCGGAGCGGCGGCTGGACAGGCAGGAAGCCCAGGAACTGTACGAAAGATTCTGGGAAGCCTGGAAGAGGAGGGCGCTGGGGGACAATCCGTCCTGGGACCAGGTATCCCTGTCCCTGACGCTGATGGAGGAACTGGAGGGATACCCCTTTGCCGTCACCTGGAAAAGCAGCGATTATGAGGTTCTGGGGAGAGACGGAAGGATTCACGCCGCTCAGATGTCTGTGCCTGTGACGCTTATGGTGGAAAGCCGGTATCAGGAGGAATGTTGGCAGGAGAAATTGGAACTTATGGTGGTATCCCGCCCCCTGGAGGGAAGGGAACTGTTGGCAGCGCAGGCGCTGGATGCCTATCGTCAGGCAGAGCAGGCGGATCAAAACCGGGATCGGATTCTTCTGCCGGAAAAACTGGGACAGGATAGGCTGTCCTGGCATGAAGTCAGGGAAAACCACAGTTTGCTGCTGATGCTTATGACGGCGTTCACTGCGGCTGGGGTATTCCTCCTTCAGGACCGGGATCTGCACCGACAGGTGCTGAAGCGGCGTGAACACATGAAGGAAAACTATCCGGTGATAGTGAATAAATTTCTGCTGTATCTGGGGGCGGGAATGCCCATCCGCAGGGCTTTCCAAAAGATAGCACTGGACTACTGCCACAGGCGGCATGGAGAGCCGCAGCCTCTGTACGAGGAGATGCTGCTGGCCTGTAACCGTCTGCAGGCGGGGGTCTCCGAGAACCGGGTATATGAAATGTGGGCGGCCCGCACCGGTTTGCAGGATTGCGCCAGGCTCAGTACCATGCTGGTACAGAATCTGAAGAAAGGGAATGCGGCATTGCTGGCCCGTATGAGGGAAGAAGGGGACAGAGCTTTGCAGGAAGATCTGAACCTCCGCAGGAAAAAGGGGGAGGAGGCGGGTACCAGACTGCTGGCACCCATGGTCATGATGATGGCCATTGTGATGGTGCTGGTTATGGTCCCTGCGTTCCAAAGTTTTGGCATATGAAAGGCCGGGCAGAGGGATAGGGCAGGCTTGCCGGGCCGGCGGTGTGCATACAAAAAGGCATGCAAAAATGGAAGTATGCAAAATTAGAGTTTGCAAAAATTAGTGTATGCAAAATGAGAGTATGCAAAATGGAAGTATGCAAAATGAGAGTATGCAAAAAAGAAAGTATGTAAAAAAAGTAAATAAAATAAAAGTAAATGAAATAAAGGTAAGTTAAAATAGAAATGTGCAAAACAAGAAAAATTGGAGGAAAGTGAAATGAAGATGTGGGAGAAAGTAAGGAACTGGGCGGATGCAAAGGTGATTGGCTGGAAGAATTTTATGGTTGGAGAGAATGCGGGCATGGGAACGGTGGAGGTGATACTGATTATTGTGGTACTGGTGGGAGTAGTCATCATATTCAAGTCACAGATTACCGAACTGGTGGAGTCCATTTTTTCCAAGATCACCAGACAGGTCAACAAAGTCTGAGGGTGCTCATGAAAAACGGGAAAAAAGGTAAAGACGCCAGAGGACCCGGGGGATATCTGACGGTGTATATGGCGCTTACCCTTACAGTGATGATATCCCTGTGCCTGGTATTGATTCAGGGGGTCAGGAGACATACTGCCGCGTTTGAGGCAGAATGTGTGATGGATATCGGCCTGGACAGTGTGCTGGCAGAATACCACCGGGTGCTGCTGGAGCGCTATGGCCTGCTTATGGTGGACACTTCCTATGGAACGGATTATCCCTCTTATTACAATACGGAACGGCATCTGTCAGAATATCTTTCCCGTAATTTCCGTTATGAAGATTGTCTTAGCTTTCCGTTTTTATACCGTGACCTGCTGGGGCTGGAATTGGAGGACGTTCAGCTGCTGAAAGTATCCCTGGCCACGGACCATGAAGGAAGGGTGTTTCAGCGCCGCGCGGCGGAGTGTATGCGAAGCCGCCTGGGATTGGAGTTGGTAGATAAACTGCTGGGTTGGATGGAGGTCGTGGAGGGATATGGGCTTCTGGAGGAGGATGTGGAAGAACAGCTTGACCGGGTAAGCGAGGAATTACGGCAGTATGACGGTACGGAAAGGCAAATCGGAGAAGAAGAGTGGATCAAGGTGGAGATTTCGGATCCCACTGAGACTGTGCGGACGCTGCGGAAGGAAGGTATCTTAAAATGGGTGGTGGAGGATGTGGGCAAACTGTCAGAAACCGTTATAGACCCCGGTCAATATATCAGCGGGCGGATCGCCAAAGGAGAGGTCAATCATGGCAATTTTCCCATGCAGGAAGAGTTGGATCCGGCAGAAAATATCTTTTTGCTGGAATACTTTCTGGACTTTGCGGGCAGATACGGGAGTCCTCTGGAAGGCAGTCTGCTGCAATATCAGGTAGAGTATTTGCTCTGCGGGTCCTCCGGGGACAGGGAAAATCTCCGCAGGACGGCCAATCTGCTATGCGGCATCCGCCAAGCGGCCAATGTGATTTATCTGCTTGGGGATGCGGCCAAGAGAGGCGAAGTGGAGATAGCGGCGGCGGTGT
>OFGF01000406.1_pt1 | contig 38219 bp, 34 predicted proteins | sample 1521711 | NCBI WGS metagenome assembly OFGF01 (sample SAMEA3504092, study PRJEB24116) | mouse gut metagenome | biome: mouse gut; feature: mouse-associated habitat; material: faeces | place: Denmark | collected 2011 | reverse complement strand
ACGGAACGAAATACAAGGATTTCTTCTATTATGGGTGTAAACACCGTGGTATGCAGCGGGGGCATAAATGCGATTACAGAAAGCAGATACGGGAAGAACTTCTGGACGATGCCGTAGCCGAAGTGATAGTAAAGCTGGTCAGCAATCCCCATTTTGCGGCAATGATGCAGGAAAAAATCAACATGAAAGTTGATACGACCGCCATAGACCAAGAGATAACCAATTATGAAAAACAGCTCCGTCAAGATTACGCCATCAAATCGAAGCTGATTGAGGAAATTGATAACCTCAATCCCGATGACAGACATTATATTAGAAGAAAGGCAGACCTTGATGACAGGCTTTATCGGATGTATGATAAAATAGAAGAACTGGAATCGCAGTTGATGGACGCCAGAGCCAAAAAGACATCTATCGAAGCCGAGAAAATCACAGGGGATAATATTTACAAGGTATTGATTTATTTTGACAAATTGTATTTCGCTATGAACGATGTGGAACGGCGACAGCTTATCGAAGCGTTGATTGCAGAAATACAGATTTATGAGGAACGCAAACCCAATGGTCAGTGGCTTAAATCAATTCGGTTTAAGCTGCCGATTATTGAAAATGATTTAAGTATAGGTTTGGACAATGGTGAACATGTTGAAAGTATCGTGTTGCTTTCCAAACTTAAATCAAATATGTTGAAGCATATAAATGTGGAATTAGAGATGGATGAGTTTGATTTGACGGCGGCGGAGAGTAAAGCCACTTATGAGGAAATCAAGGATTATGTTCTGAAACAAAGCGGATTGAAAGTCAGCAACTTGTATATTGCACAGGTAAAACAGAAATGCGGTATTATTGAGAGAGCAAATTATAACCTGCCGAAATCGGAAAATTCCAGACAGCCGAAATGTCTTTTAGATAAAGAAAAGGTAATTAAGGAAGCACTAAAACATTTTAAGATGATCGAGTAAAAGACTATGTAAATTACGAAAGTGGGGTTATTATGCAAGATTGGTTAAAAGAGATGTTAGAATTAGTAGGTGGGATATCGGTTGTAGTGTGCACAACATTAGTATTTTGCAAAGGAATATTTCAAAAATATATCTATACTCAGATAGAAAAATCTGCTGAAAAAGAATTAGAAAGAGCAAAAAATACATTTTCAAGAAGTTTTATTGCATATGAAATTCTCTTAAAAAAAGAATTAGAATACTATGAGTCCATAGATAAAATATATGCTGAAGTTATAGTTGATGTTCAAGATGTTGGATTTTATAGTATAGAAAATCAAGATGTTAAGAAGGAAAGTATATGTGAAAATATTAAAGAAGTATCATTAAGACTATTGCAAGCAATAAAAGATTTAAAAAATCTTAATTTGCTTTATCAAGTATATGTACCTATGGAAATTTTTGATGTTACAGGACAAGTTGTTATTGCATTGCAGGACAATTGTAAGTTAATGGCAAAGACGGCAGCAAATGTTTTTGAAGGAAAAGAATGTGATGAGGAAAAAATTAAAAAATTTATAAAAAGTGTGCTGTCCCAAATTGCTTTATCAAATACATTGATAAAAACCAGGTTAGAAACTTTGACAAAATAGGTGGAAGTGTTATTCATATTTTAAATATAAGTAATATGGAAAAGGATGAATCAGTTTTCATCTGCTTAAGACTATAATGATTGTTATTGCAAAGGAATAATGGCTTGAACAATGATGCACATATAGAAACAGTGACTCTGCTAACAAGAAAAGCTCAATAAATCAAAGGTTTCTGTGATTTTGGAAGAAAAATAGATGTGTGTTTCTGCTTCCGCAGAGTGATGATATAAGCGGAGGTTTACCCCAGGGGATAGGCGTTGGGGGTGAGATATACAGTTTGGCGAAAGGATACTTTTTAGCTAAAGTTGTTTCACATCATGAGGCATGAGGAACTGAATAAATAAGAAGAACAAGTAGGGAGGCAATAGATTTCAATGGGTACTACATTTCCTAAAGATATAATGGATTGCATGAAAGGGTGCATTTTGTCAATTTTTTGGCCGAAAAAAGATATAGTCGATTTTATGAAAAAAGTTGGTTGTACCTCAAGGGAATTGATGCCAGAAAGTGAATATAAAGAACTGCATAGGGCTGAAATTATAGATAAAATTTTTACTAATTTAGAGAAAAGAAGTGATTCGGGAATAGGACAATTTCGGTGCATGTTAAAGGAACTAACGGAATGGAATTATTTCAATCCTTATTATTTTCAAAAATTGAACAAACTGAGTGAGAGTGAAGCAAAAAGAAATATCAGCCATTTAAAACAACTTCAAGAAATTAGGGATTACAAAATAAAACAGGAAAGACAAAGACAAGAAGAACAGGAAAGAAAGCGGAAAGATATCATCATTAGTATAAATGAATTAAAAGAGATTTTCTTAAATTTATATAGTGGAAAAGATCAAAATGGAAGAGAAATAAATGCACAGCGAAGAGGATATTTGTTTGAGGAATTCCTAAAAAAATTATTTTCAAATGAGAATATAGAAGTTACAGAACCGTTTAAAATTGTTGGAGAACAGATTGATGGTTCAATAAAGTATGATGGAGAGCATTACATAATAGAAGCTAAGTGGCATGATAAATGGAGTGCATCTGATAGCTTGTATCAGTTTGCAGCAAAAGTAGAAGGAAAGATGTATGGAAGAGGATTGTTTATTTCTGTAAATGGTTTTTCACCTGATTCTGTACAAGCTCTGACAACAGGAAAGGCACTTAGGACTATTTTGGTAGACGGCGGAGATTTAGTTCCAATTACAGAAGGAATGTACACATTGAAAGAAATGCTTGATAACAAAATTAAGGCAGCTCAAACGATGGGGAGAATATATGTTGATTCTACAAATTTGGCTGATAAAGTTGTCCAGCAGTAAGGAGATAGGATTTTTTATGAAGTTAGAAGAAAAATTGCCTGAATAATATTTTGATGTTATAGAGAAGAAAAGTAATACAGAAAATCAGATACAGGAATTTCTTGAGGAAAATACTGTATTTATACTTATGCCTTTTTTGCTGAATCATCATCTGCATATCAGCGGTACATTCACAGAACAGGGAAAAGCGAACATTGGCGCAGAAAAAGTGAACATTGATGATGTATTCACAGTAAAGACCGCTTCTCATATTCAGAAATTAAGAGAGGCTTTAGGCACCAAGAACGCATTTGGAAGGTCGGATGTTCAGAGGATCCTTGGTCTGAAGCCTACAAGATGTTCTGCTCTATTGCGTGAAATGGCAGAACACGGAATTATAGAACCGATGTCCGGACACGGAAAAGGAAAGTATCGCTTCCGGTTATGATTAAAATGTTCACCGTTTATAGTGGGAGGAGATTTTCATGAAAAGCCTATACATATCCGACCTGGACGGCACTTTGCTGCGAAGCGATGCCAGGACTTCGGAATATACTAATCGGACCATTAACGCACTGGTGGAGAGGGGCATGCTGTTCTCCTATGCCACAGCCAGGTCTTATCTGACGGCCTGCAAAGTTACGGCAGGGCTGCGGACGGATATCCCCCTGGTGGTTTATAATGGCGCGGCCCTGGTGGACGGCAGGGACGGAGCCCCCTGCCTCAAGAATTTTTTTGGGCCCGAGATCGGGGAGGTGCTGGAGGATTTGGCAGCAAAGGGCGTGTATCCCATTGTCTATGCCTATCTGGAGGGCCGGGAAAAGTTTTCCTATGTGCCTTCTCTGTGCACGCCGGGCATGACACGCTTTCTGGAGAGCAGAAGAGGAGATCCCAGGACCCGCAGGGTGGCGGACGGGAAGGAACTGTGCCGGGGCGAAATCTTTTATCTTACCTGCATTGACGAAAAGGAGAAACTGGAACCGCTGTATGAAAAATACAAAGACGGATATCACTGCGTCTTTCAGACAGAAATATACACCGGGGATCAATGGCTGGAGATCATGCCGCAGGAAGCATCCAAATCCCATGCCGTTATCCGGCTCAAAGAACTACTGGGCTGTGATCGCCTGGTGGTGTTCGGAGATGGCAAAAACGACATGGATATGTTTGAGATAGCGGACGAGTGCTACGCGGTGGAAAATGCGGTTCCTGAACTCAAAGCCATGGCCACGGCGGTGATTGGAGGCAATGACAGCGACGGCGTGGCCAGATGGCTGGAGAGTAATTATTATCCCAGATAGGCTTTCAGCAATGCGAAAGTATTGCGCACCCCGTCTTTATGGGAGCGCTCATAGCCGTGGGAGGCATATACCCCGGGGCCGATCAGGCCGTGGCGGGCATCCGTTCCGGCGTCCAGCGCGGCATCCGCATCGGAGCCATAATAAGGGTATACATCTGTGGCAAAGTCTATTTCATTGTCTTTTGCGGCCTGCACCAGCGCCTGCAGCATTTCATAGTGATAGGGTCCGTGGCTGTCTTTGACGCAGATGGACACCTGGCGCTCGGTGCATTCCAGGCCGCTGCCCACGCAGCCCATGTCTACGGACAGCACTTCTTCCACTTCCTCGGGGACGGAACCGCAGGCCCCATGGCCAACTTCCTCAAAAACGGTGATGTGCTGGTAGACTTTCCGGGTTAGGACAATCTGCTCTTCCTTTACATAGCGGGCATAGCCCAGCAGAATGGCGGTACTCAGCTTATCGTCCAGGAAGCGGCTCTTGATATAGCCTGAATCCGTGATCCGGGTTCTGGGGCTGATGCATACATAGCTCCCGTTGGTGATTCCCAGGGCCAGCACTTCCTCTTTGGAGCGGACCGGCTCATCCAGCAGCAGTTCGATGGTTTCAAAGCTGCGCCCGGTCTCCTGGTATTTGCCGTTGACATGCAAGGAGGCATCCATCAGTTGGATGGTTCCTTCATAGCTGCGGCCGTCCAGGGTCCGAAGGGTACAGTTTTCCGTCTCCACATTGTTGGCATTGAGACCGCCCAGGGGGGTCAGACGCAGGCGGCCGTTGTCTTTAACCTCCGCCACCATGGCGCCCAGCGTGTCCACATGGGCCATCACCAGAGCGGCATTGCCGCTGCCGCCCAGGTCCACCAGCACGCCTCCCTTGCGGGTCAGTCTGGGGGCGTAGCCCAGGCGGGTATATTCCGCTGCCAGATAATCGCTGACCTGCCGGGTGTAGCCGGTGGGGCTGTCAATAGCCAGCAGAGCGTTTAGCTGCTCCAGAATGTAGTCCATGTACCGATTGCATAAATTTTGCAGATTCTCGTTCATTCGATTCTCCTTCTGATTTTCGGATCCTTCAAACTCCCGCATCTTCCCCAGGGCACAGGATGCAGGCGGTCGGCCTGTGAAGCCTTCGCGGACTCGGCGGGTTTCTGTTTTCAATAAAATTACGGCTTTATTATAGCAAAAACAAATGTGAAAGAACAGAGGAAAATAAAAATTCCAAGGGCAACCTGCTATAGCTGTCGATGTGAATTGTGGTTGCAAATTACAGATTTGACAGAATTTTCCAATAAATAGGTTTTCTTTTGGGACAATCTATGCTATAATCCTAGGTGCATGGAATTAAAATGATTCCAAAAAAAGTTGAAACAATTATTGAAGGAGGGAAACACATGAATTTTTTGACAGATTTATTGAGTCGTATCCTGGGCGGGGTGGGATCCATCATTGCCGCCGCGCTGATTCTGGTGATCGCTTTTGTGGCGGCGGCCATCGTGAAATCTCTGGTACTGAAGCTGGTGGACAAGACCAAGCTGAAAGACGTGCTGGCCAAGGTTGACAACGCGGACAAGCCCGGAAGCGGGAGGGAATTCATTGGCAAGCTGGTATATCTGCTGGTGTTCCTGCTGTTCGTGCCCGGCATCTTTTCCGCACTGGGACTGGGCAGTGTGATGGCTCCCATCAGCAACATCCTGAACACCATCTGGGGCTATGTACCCAATCTGGTGGCGGCGGCCATCGTGTTGATGGTAGGCAATCTGATTGCCAGACTGGTGCGCCAGCTGCTGGTGCCTGTCTTTGACAAGCTGAATGTGAATAAGATTCAGGAGAAGGCCGGTATCGAGGTGAAGAATGCGGACAAGCTGTCCAATACCCTGGCTTACATCGTGTATGTACTGATTCTGATTCCCACGGTGATTATGGCTTTGAATGTGCTGAATATCACGGTTATCTCCGTGCCGGCAGTCAGCATGTTAAACAGTGTGATCGGCTTTATCCCCAACATTGTGATCGGCCTGGTTATCATCGTGATCGGCTGCATGATCGGCAAGCTGGTGGGCCAGATCGTTACCAAGCTGATCGCTTCCGCCGGGCTGGATGCCAAGCTGCAGGGACTGCTGGATGAGAAGAGCCAGAAGTTTGTACTGTCCAAGGTGACCGGCGGTGTAGTGTACGCCGTGGTGGTGATTTTCTTTGTGGTAGAGGGGCTGAACGTGCTCAAGCTGGATGTGTTGACAGAAGTCGGCGCTTCGGTTATCGCCTATATGCCCAAGGCCCTGGCGGCCGTGCTGATTCTGGCGGCAGCTTTGATCGCTAGTTCCATGGTGGAGAAGGCACTGCGCAAGAGCGGTATGAATACTTATGCCGTGGTGGCAAAAGCGGCTATTCTGGTGGTGGGCGTGTTCATGGTTCTGAGCCAGCTTGGCATTGCGGCCGGCATTGTGAACGACGCGTTCTTCCTGATCGTGGCGGCTTTGGCTGTGGCGTTTGCCATTGCATTTGGCGTCGGCGGCAGGGAATATGCGGCTAAGGCTTTGAAAAAGCTGGAGGAAAAGAGCGAAGATAAGAAGGAGGACAAGGCCGAGTAGGCATCTGTTCCTCAAGTAAAATGTATGATCAGGGAAAAGCCGTTTCTGCGTGACTGTGCCGGAACGGCTTTTTTCGTGGGGGAAAACAGTAAAGAGGATTGCAATTTTACGACTTTTCGAGTATATTGTAGATAGATTTTCAAAAAATAAGAATGCGGGAGGATAAGGCATATGGAATTTGTGGAAAGAAAACGCTGGTTATTTTTGGGCCTGCCCTTTACATTTACCAAGTACACCATCAGGGAGGATATGATCACTGTTGACACGGGCCTGCTCAAGACCGTGGAAAACGACTGTTATATGTACAAGGTGCAGGATGTGCAGCTCACCGCCACTCTGATGGAGAAGATTTTCCGGCTGGGAACCGTGATCTGTTTCACCGGGGATACCACAGATCCCAGGCTGGAATTGGTTCACATTAAAAATGCCCGGGCGGTAAAGGAATTTATTCTGGAGATGTCCGAGAAAGCCAGGATCAAGAGGCGCACGGTAAATATGCTGGACATCGGTTCCGGGGATATGCAGGATGTGAACGACGCGGAGTAGGATCTAAGTCAGAGAATCCCCGGGATATCACCGGGGCAGTGCGTTTGTTAATAGAGTGATCCGGACAGGGGAAGGGGAGGAGATCACCCTTCCTCCGGTTTTGTGAGCAATTTTTCAAACAGCAGTCCGGCCCCGAACCAATAGGGGGCGAAGTCCAGGCGGATTACCCGGCCGATATTCCATTTGGAGCGGCCATAGTCCCAGGGACAGAGGGATTTGCGCCGCAGCAGGGTGCCGCTGAGGAACTCCATGGAGAAGATCATGGACATGTAGGTCAGTCCCCGCACCACCACCGGCTTATTTTTCATAAAACGGAATATGGGGGCCAGCAGGGCGGCGCATCCGTAGATGGGGAACATCCAGATGGAGGTGCTGCCCTGGAGGGATAATTCCCTGCGGCGGATTTTGCTGATGGCGGTGAAGGTGATTTCCATGCACCAGCCCAGGATGCCGCAGTGGATAAAATCGTTTAGAAATTTATGCATATTGATTACCGATCCTTTCCGGAAACGGCTGCCGCAGGCGGCATGTCTCCGCATATCGGTTATTAGTATGGACAGCCCGGGGCTGAAATATCCAGAAGACGGGAAAATACCCGGCGGAGCCGGGAGGAAGAGGCGGGATGAAGTATCAGGAAGCGTTGGAGTATATAGATTCTTTAAAAAAATATGGCATTGTACCGGGGCTTGACTCCATCCGTGAATTGTGCCGGCGCCTGGGAGATCCCCAGGACCGGCTGCAATTTGTCCATATCGCAGGCACCAACGGCAAAGGCTCGGTATTGGCATATGTGTCCACGGTGCTGCGCTGTGCCGGATACCGGGTGGGGCGGTATATTTCCCCCACCGTCCGGGATTACCGGGAAAGGATTCAGGTAAATGGGAGGAATATCACCCAGAAGGCTCTGTGCGGCCTGGTGGAGGAACTGCGGCAGGCCTGCGACAGTATGGTGGAAGACGGCCTGCCTCATCCCACGCCTTTCGAGGTGGAGACGGTCATGGGGTTTCTTTATTTTCTCCGGGAAAACTGTGATTTGGTGGTACTGGAAACCGGTATGGGCGGCAGAGAGGATGCCACCAATGTGATCCGCAATACCCGGGTGGCGGTGCTGGCCTCCGTCAGCATGGATCATATGCAGTATCTGGGAAACACTCTGGCGGCCATTGCGGAGGAGAAAGCCGGTATCCTGAAGCCGGGCTGCCTGGCGGTGTCCATGTTCCAGGAGCAGGAGGCCATGGAGGTAATCCGTGAAAGGGCCCGGCGGCTGCAGATTCCCCTTACCGTGGCGGACGGAAGAGAGGCTAAGAGGGTACGCTATGGTCTGGAGAGGCAGCGTTTTGACTATGATTCCCTGAAGGATCTGGAGATTGGCCTGGCAGGGCAGTTTCAGGTCCATAATGCGGTGCTGGCTGTGGAGGTGTGCCGCGCTCTGTCCGATTGCGGTTATGCCATTTCAGAGGAGGCGCTGCGGCAGGGGCTTCGGGAGACCCGTTGGCCGGGGCGATTCACCGTTTTGGGTAAAAAGCCTCTTTTTGTGGCGGACGGTGCTCATAACGAGGACGCCGCGAAAAAGTTGGCGGCGTCCATGGAATTCTATTTTACAAACAGACGGATTATCTTTATAATGGGGATATTGAAAGATAAGGCTTATGAAAAGATCATAGAGCTTACCGCAGGCTATGCGGACCAGATACTCACGGTGACCCCTCCGGACAATCCCAGGGCCATGAGCAGTTATGAACTGGCCCGGGAGGTGGCCAGAGTACATCCCCGGGTGACGGCTGTGGACAGTCTGGAGGAAGCGGTGGAAATCAGCCATCTGCTGGCGGACAGGGAGGATGTGATTCTGGCGTTTGGCTCCCTGTCCTATCTGGGAAGGCTGATGGAGATCATGGAGCGGCGCAGCGGGAAGCGGTAAGCGTCTGCCGCGCAGTGGATTGTGTGATCGGAAAGGGCTGATGGTATGATAGATCAGGAGAAAATAAAGCAGGGCGTGAGGCTGTTGCTGGAGGGGATTGGCGAGGATCCTTCCAGGGAAGGTCTGGCAGACACCCCCGACCGGGTGGCCAGGATGTATGAGGAGATCTTCGCCGGGATGGAAGAGACGGCAGGGGAACATCTGACCAGGGTCTTTACCGCAGAGAACGCAGGTATTGTACTGGAGCGGGATATCACCTTTTTTTCCACTTGCGAGCACCATCTGATGCCCTTTTACGGCAGGGCGCACATAGCCTATCTGCCCAAGGACAGGGTGGTGGGTCTGAGCAAGCTGGCCCGGACAGTGGAAGTATATGCACGCAGGCTTCAGATTCAGGAGCAGATGACGGGGCAGATCGCGGACGCCGTCATGGAATATTTGCAGCCCGGAGGCGTAATGGTGGTTCTGGAGGCGGAGCATATGTGCATGACCATGCGGGGAATCAGGAAGCCTGGCAGCAGCACCGTAACCCTGGCAGTGAGAGGCGCGTTTGAGGACGCCGCATTGCAGGAACAGGTGTACCGCATGCTGCGTCTGTAGGAGCTGCAGCCCCGTGATATTTCAGAAAAGAGGGATTGGGATGGAGCGGATAAACAGAATCCTGAGAAATCAGAGATTTCAAGAACATTTGCGGAAAAACCAGGCGGCGGAGACAGACCGAATTTTTTGCCATCATGACATGGGGCATTTTTTGGATGTGGCCCGGATCGGCATGATCCTTAACCTGCAGGAGGGGTTGGGGATACCGGCGGAGCTGCTATATGGGGCGGCGCTGCTGCATGATATCGGGCGGCATGAGCAATATGGGACGGGAATACCCCACGAAGAGGCCGGAGCCCGGATCGCGCCGGGGATTTTGGCGGAGTGCGGTTACACTGCGGAAGAAATCCGGGAGATAGAGGAGGCCATTGCTCTGCACCGGGACAGCGGGACAGAGAAAAGAGCGGACCTGGCGGGCGTTCTGTACCGGGCGGATAAGGCCAGCAGAGCCTGTTTTGCCTGCCAGGCCAGCAGTCAGTGTAATTGGAAGGCAGTCAAGAAGAATCAGGAAATTCAATGGTAGAGTGAAGAGGAAAGGATAAAATCATATGAGGATCGGCAACAGGGAATTTGACGTAGAAAACAGAACTTATGTGATGGGCATACTGAATGTGACCCCGGACTCGTTTTCCGATGGGGGAAAGTGGAACAGCATGGACAGGGCCCTTGGACATGTGGAGGAGATGCTGGCAGAAGGCATGGATATCCTGGATATCGGAGGGGAATCCACCAGACCGGGATCGGACTACAGCATGTCTCCCCAGGAGGAGTTGGAGCGGGTAATGCCCTATATCCAGGCTGTAAAGGCCCGTTTTGACGTGCCCCTCTCTCTGGATACCTACAAAAGCCAGGTGGCGGAGGCGGGAATTGCCGCAGGTGTGGATCTGATCAATGATATCTGGGGCCTGAAGTGGGATGAAGAGATGGCCCGGGTCATCGGGGAGCACGACGTGGCCTGCTGCCTGATGCACAACCGCCGGAAGGCAGGCCATCCAACCTCCCAGACGCAGGCGGGAGAAGTTACCAATGAATTTGGCTACGGAAATTTTCAGGAGGATGTGGCGGCAGACTTGGCCGAGTCGGTGGAACTGGCCCTGCGGGCGGGAATCGGCAGGTATCGGATTATCCTGGATCCCGGTGTGGGCTTTGCCAAATCCTATGAGCAGAATCTGCAGGTGGTCCATCGTCTGGAATCCCTGCGGGCTCTTGGGTATCCGCTGCTGCTGGGGACCAGCCGCAAGTCGGTGGTGGGGCTGACCCTGGACCTGCCGGTGACGGAGCGGCTGGAAGGTACATTGGTAACCACTGTGATGGGGGTGCTGAAAGGATGTGCCTTCGTGCGGGTGCATGATGTGAAAGAGAATGTGCGGGCCATCCGTATGGCCAGGGCCATTCTGGAGGAGAGAAAGCCGGATTCGGATTAACGGAATGTGCGGTCTGGGGAATAAGACGGAAAGAAGGCAACGGAATGTGCATGGGGAAGAAATGGGATGAGATACGCATTGACAATCTGGAGGTCTACGCCCACCATGGGGTTTTCCCGGAGGAGAAGGAAAAGGGACAGCCTTTTTTTGTGAATCTGGTGTTATACACCGATACCCGAAAGGCAGGGCAGCGGGATGATTTGACGCTTTCCACCCACTATGGGGAGGTATGCCATCTGGTGACGGAATGGATGCAGCAACATATCTGTGATCTGATTGAGACGGTGGCCGAGAACTTGGCTGCGGAGGTATTGGGATGCTTTCCTCTGGTAAGGGCCCTGGACGTGGAGATCCGTAAGCCCCAGGCTCCCATCGGCCTTCCCTTTGAAAGTGTGTCGGTAAAAATCCACAGGGGCTGGCACCGGGTGTATGTGGCCCTGGGTTCCAATATGGGGGACCGGAAAAAGTATTTGCAGATGGGAGTGGACGCTATGGAGGCGCGGCAGGACATCCGCCTGGAAAAAGTGTCTTCCTGGCGGCAGACCGCACCTTACGGCGGGGTGGAACAGGCGGATTTTTTAAACGGGGTTATGGAAATACGGACTTTGCTGACGCCCCGGGAACTGCTGGAGTATCTGCATGAGGTGGAACAGGGAGCGGACCGGAAGCGGGAAGTGCACTGGGGGCCCCGCACCCTGGATCTGGATATTCTGTTATATGACGATTTGGTGATGGAGTCGGAGGAACTGATCATTCCCCATGTGGATATGCAGAACAGGGATTTCGTACTGGGACCCATGGCAGAGATTGCTCCCTGGGTGAGACATCCGATGCTGGGGCTGACCATGGGACAAATGTATGCGCGGCTGGCATCCGGCAGACAGGGAGATTCATAGGATCCGGCTCAGATACCGCAGCGCAAAACGGGCGCACAGACCGTTGAAAAGCCCGGTAAGGATACCGCTGATCAGCAGGTAGGGCAGATAGGCCAGAATCCCCGGCACGGAGGTGAGCAGCAGGGCGATGAGAAGCTGCCCTATATTGTGGAAAATACCGCCCAGAATGCTGGTCAGCTCAGGAAAATGCCGGTGCAGCATCCGGCTGGCAAGGGTCATGGCCACGAAGCAGAGCAGTCCTCCGCAGAGGCTGTAAAGCAGGCTCATGGCCTGTCCGAAGAGCAGACCGGCCAGCAGCACCCGGGCCAGCAGCACCACGGCGGCATCCCTGGCGCGGTAGAGGTGCAGCACCAGCAGCGTGATGATATTGGCCAGCCCCAGCTTGATGCCCGGAAGAGGAATCGGGGGTGGCAGCAGGCTTTCCGCAGAGTAGATGGCCAGGGCCAGTGCGGCAAACAGGGCCAGAACGGTAAGTTTGCGGGTAGACATGGGATTTTTCTCCTTCTCGTGGTTTGGTCAGTATGCAACGGCGTCAGGGGAGGCGCCGGAAGGCGCCGGAGAATCGGGCTTTAACTCGATTACCAGTCTGTGGGGCAGACAGGTAATGGGCAGCAGGGAGTCCGTGATCCGGCCCTGTTTGACGCAGATCTGATCCGGACAGTCCGCTTCCGCGATGGCGATGCCGCCGGGGGAGACTTCTACGATGTTGTAACCTCCGTCGGCGGCGTCCACGGTAAAGCGGCGGGTTTCCGTCACTTGGTCCAGAGGGATGGACTGCAGAAGCCTGCCGTCCAGATAGACACAGGCGGTGTAAGCCGCCGCTTTTCCGGCGTTTTGCCGCAGCACCAGGGCCAGGACACAGAATGCCAATATAAGCAGAATGCCGACAGTTGTCAGGCAGGCTCTCTTGGTTAAATGATTCATGGTTTTTTCCTTCCGATTGCTGTTCCCCTTCGGAGTTCCAAGGGAGAACCCCGGGAGGACTTATGGATATCAGTATAGCAGAAAGCGCGGGGAAAATGAAGCAGGAGATTCATAGAAAAAAGAATAGGGAGATGCCCGTAAGGGGCGCTGCATGGGGGCTGGCCATTGCGCTGACAGGCTGCGGCGCCGCTCCCATCCGTCAGCAGACCAGCGTGGATACGGCCATGGGTACCATAGTGTCTCAGACGCTGTATGTACAGGAGACGGAGTGGCCGGCATCGGGAGAGGATTGGGAGGAATTGCCGGAATCCCCGTGCGCTTCCGTCATGGGGATTCTGAAGGAACTGGAAGAGCAGGAATTATCCTGGCGAATAGAAGGTTCGGAAGTGGCTCGGATCAATGCCCTGGCGGACCAGGGGGAGGCCGGGGAGGATTTGTCCCCCGGACAGGGAGAGCAGGGGATCTTTGCTTCTCTGTCTGCGGCCATGGGGGAGACGCTGGCCCGGATCTGGCAGGTTTCCATGGACAGCGGCGGTGCGCTGGATGTAACTTTGGGCAGACTGAGCCGTCTGTGGAACCTGGACGGGACAGACTTTTCCCGGATTCCGGAGGAGGGACAGGTGCGGGATGCGCTGAAAGATACCGGCTTTGGCCGGGTGCAGTTCCCGGAGAATGGGATCTCGCTGCCTCCGGGGATGCAGTTGGATCTGGGGGCAGTTGGCAAGGGCATTGCCTGCGACCGTGTCCGTGCATACTTAAACAGCCGGCCTCAAATCACCGGGGCCGTGGTGGCGGTGGGAGGCAGTGTGGTGACATATGGGCAGAAACCGGACGGCAGCCCCTGGAAAGTGGCCATTGTGCATCCCCGGGAAGAGGGGAACTATCTGGGAGTATTGTCTCTGACGGGGGAACAATTTGTTTCCACCTCCGGGGACTATGAGCGCTATGTGACGGTGGACGGAGTGCGTTACCATCATATCCTTGATCCGGCCACCGGCTATCCGGCCCGCAGCGGCCTGTGCAGCGTTACCATTGTCTGCGGCAGCGGCCTGCTGGCGGATGCTCTCTCCACTGCCTGCTTTGTCCTGGGTTCGGAGCAGGGACTGGATCTGGCAAAAAGCTACGGTGCGGAAGCTCTGCTGGTGGAGGAGGACGGCACGCTTAGAATGACGGAGGGAATGAGAGAAATTTTTTCTGCCCAGGAATGATGGGAACGATACTATACGCGTGTTATTGTGCACATTGTATACTCCAACGTAGGCACGCTCTCGCTCCGTTCTCACCATAGCGGTACGTAAGATGTCAAAATACGGCATCTAAGTACCGACGGTTCGATAGGGCCTACTTATGGAATATACAATATGCACAACTCGGTACTGACAAAATAACAGTTTCGCAATTGACTAGCAAGGATATGCAGGAAAGGAGAAAATGATGAAAGAGGCTTTTTACACGGTGGATGAGGCGTACAGGCAGAAACAGTATCCCAGGGGCTATTTTGCCGCCATAGCCAAGTCGGGACGGCAGGGCGGTATTGCGCTGGTGATTCTGGGACTGGTGATTTTGCTGATGGGGGCCGGACTGGGTTTTATAACCTTTGTGATTTTTATGGACTCCGTGAAGGAGGGAGATACCGAGGGAATGGTGGGGCCTGCCGTATTTATGTGGATCGTGGCTCTGCTGTTTGCCCTGGGGGGGATTCTGCTGATCAGAATGGGAATCCGCCGGAGAAAAATGGGAGCGGAGGAGTGGATTCAGAAGAGTGCGAAAGCCAGCGGCTACCCGGAGAGCGTGATCCGGGATTTTGCGGAACAGGCGGTGGAATCAGATTGCATCCGGGCCAGGCTTAAGACAGCCCAGATAGAGTGCGTGCTGACCAGAGACTACATACTGTATGAGAATCTGATGGATCTGTGTGTGATGAAGATGAGCGATATTGCGGGCGTCTACTGGGTCAGTGTCTCTGACATGGTGAATGCGGGAGGCAAGATGAAAACCGTTTACACTCTGTCCGTGGGGATCCTCTCCAAGAAAGGAACCTACCACATCATACCCGCCGCGCAGAAGAATGGGGAGCATCTGATTTCCCTGCTGATGCAGCGTAATCCTGCCATAGACAGGGCGGAGGGCAAGGTACTTTCGGAGAGTGAGTTTGATCGAATCAAAAAAGGGCTGGCGGGTTGATCCGCCGGCCCCCTTTTTTGGGTCTGAGTGACGCCCGGAACTGTCGGTCAGAAGGAACTGTAACTGCTGCTTCCCAGAGGGCTGTGGTACAGGGAACTCTCCTCGCCGAACTCCTGGAAGTACACATATCGGGAGGTTATATTGATGTTGGTGTAGTTACCCTCTGCCAATACCATGGGATTGGAACCGTCCGTGCCCATTACCTTCAGTGCGGGAGAAGTGGAAGAACTGTGCTGATAGTAGATATAGCCGCCTCCCACGTTGAAGCAGTCCACCCGGTCGTTGGTCAGCACTTCCACCACTTTCTGATTCATGTCATATCGGCACAGCCGGTAATCATTGGCCACATCCATATAATAGATATAGCTGCCGTCCAGGCAGGGATACCAGAGGTTACCCGCCCACACTTCCGAAACCGTGTCTCCGTTGGTATTCAGGGCATAGAGATAATGATTATTCTGGGTTCCGTTGTAATAGATGATGCCGTCCCGGGCACAGGCGGGATTGACCTGGTATTCGGCCAGCACCTGTTTGTCGGATCTGTCGATCTTAATCTTGTAAAAAACAGGAGTGGGATCTCCGGCGGTGAGCAGATACAGGTAATTGTCCACCAACTGACCGGAAACCACCACATCTGTGACCAGGGAGACGGCGTCTTTGCCGGATTTCAGACAGCGGTTGAAGGCATTGCGGCTGAGCACATAGCCCAGGCCGGTATTACCGGAGTCCACAGTCTGGAAATAATACAGATATTTGCCGCCGGCCAGAATATTGCGCACGGGGGAACTGCCCAGCTTGGTGATGTCCTGTTCGTCCGCGGTCATGGAGTAGAGGCTGCCGCCGTCCAGGGGATTGGAGAAATAAACCATGCCCTCGGACTCGCAGAACAGACCGGCATTGTTGATATTGCCCGGGGTATTGCCCACCGTGCCGGGCGGATTTGCAGGTATGCGGCCAAAGAACCAGTTGGCCAGCAGTGATGCGGCAAGTACTGCAATAAGCAGTGTGATAATCAGGATATATTTTATTTTTTTCGACATGGAACAGGGGCCTCCTTGGAATAAAATCTTTCTTTTATGAATATATCACATAGTTGGTCTTGCGATCAAGTGGGTTTTGGAGTAAACTAAATTTGGTTTAATATGGGAGCCGTGTTCCCTGCGGCGGAGATAATACGCCTTGGGACGTGGAGACAGACAGTTGGATATAAACGGAGGAATTCTCATGGATTTATTGGAACTGAGGGAACAGATTGACGCCATAGACCGGCAGATCGTCAGCCTGTATGAGCAGCGGATGGAGATATGCGGCCGGGTGGCGGAGTATAAGATCGAGACAGGCAAGAAGGTGTTTGACAGGCAGCGGGAGATGGAAAAGCTGGACAAGGTCAGGTCACTGACCCACAATGATTTCAACAGCCATGGGGTGGAGGAGTTGTTCGAGCAGATCATGTCCATGAGCCGCAAACTTCAATATCAGCTGCTGGCGCAGCATGGCGACATGGGCAGGCTTCCCTTTATCCGGGTGGAAGAACTGGAAACCCGGGGAGCCAGGGTGGTGTTCCAGGGGGCAGAGGGCGCTTATTCCCAGGCGGCCATGACCCGGTATTTTGGAGAGGAGATCCAAAGCCTTCATGTGGATACTTTCAGGGACGCCATGAGCGCCATCGACGAGGGAAGCGCCGATTTTGCCGTGCTGCCCATTGAAAACAGTACGGCAGGTATAGTCAGTGAAATATACGATCTGCTGGTGGAATTCGAGAATTATATTGTGGGGGAACAGATTCTGCAGATCAATCATTGTCTGCTGGGGGTGCCGGGGACAAAGCTGGAGGATATCCGCATGGTGTACAGCCATCCCCAGTCCCTGATGCAGAGCAGCCGTTTCCTGTCCGGCCATGACTGGCGGCAGATCAGCATGCAGAACAATGCCTTCGCGGCCAAGAAGGTGGCGGAGGAGCAGGACAGGTCCCAGGCCGCCGTGGCCAGCGAGTACGCGGCCAAAGTGTACGGGCTGGAGGTGCTGCGGCAGGGTGTCAACCAGGAGAAAGACAATTCCACCCGATTTATCATCGTGACCAACCAGAAAATTTTCCGAAAGGACGCAGCCAAGATCAGCATCTGCTTTGAACTGCCTCACCACAGCGGATCCCTGTACCATATGCTGTCCCATTTCATATACAATAACTTGAATCTGTGTAAAATCGAGAGCAGGCCCATCGAGGACCGCAGTTGGGAATACCGTTTCTTTATCGACTTTGAGGGGAATCTGGCAGACAGCGCCGTGAAGAACGCGCTGCGGGGACTGCGGGACGAGGCCCGGAATATGAAGATATTGGGGAATTACTAGTCTGTCCTGCAGGCTGAATCTTAGCAGTCCGGGTGCCGGTGGGTGAGTACACCGAAGGAAAAAATGGGGATACCGGGACTAAAACAGGAGTATACGAATATGAGAGAACAGGAACTGATCGTTTATCGGAATCTGGAAAGAGAAAAGCTGCTCTATGATGTGGCCTGGCTCATGAAACACTATGATGATGCATATTATAACCGGGAGGATCTATCGGCGCTGCTCTATCAGTGCATCCACGGGCTGATTGACCAGGCGGGCAGCTATGGCTTTCACGGCAATCTGTGGCATTGCTATCTGGCCAATCTGCTGGTGAACGATGAGAACAGCTATAGCTGCGGCTGTGAGATCCGGGGAGCCATAGAGGGCACCATCAATCAGGCGGCCCTGCATGATATCGGTATTTTTAAGGAATTCTATGATTATGATTTTGGGCCAATGGTCCGGACCCTGCAGGCGCCGGAATGGGCTCTGGTGGAGGATTATATCAGCAGCAGCCGGGAGAGCAGAGTGTACAATACCCGCATCTGCGCCCGGATCTGCGAACTGGCCCAGGCATTTTGCCGGGACGCCACGGCCCAGGAGATGAAAGACACCCTGACGCAGTTTTACAGGGAGTACGGCGTGGGAAAATTCGGTCTGCACAAGTCTTTCCGGGTCTGTCGTGATCAGGAGGGCCATGTGGAGATCCGTCCCATCCTGAATATTGCCCATGTGCGGCTGGATGATCTGGTGGGCTATGAGATTCCCAAACAGAAACTGGTGGATAACACGGAGGCTTTTGTGGCGGGACGGGCGGCCAACAACTGCCTGCTCTTTGGGGATGCGGGCACAGGCAAGTCCTCCTGCATCAAGGCCATTGCCAATGCCTACTATGACCGGGGTCTGCGGATCATCGAGATTTACAAACACCAGTTTCGGGATTTGCAGGAGTGCATCAGCCAGATCAAGAATCGGAATTACAAATTTATCATATACATGGACGATCTCAGCTTTGAAGAACATGAGACGGAGTACAAATACCTGAAGGCTGTCATTGAGGGCGGACTGGAGAAAAAGCCGGAGAATATTCTGATCTATGCCACTTCCAATCGGCGTCATCTGATTCGGGAGAATTTCAGCGACAAAGAGGAGATTCGACAGGACATGCACACCAGCGATACCGTGCAGGAAAAGCTGTCTTTGGTGTACCGCTTTGGCGTGACCATCTATTTCGGCTCTCCCACTCCCAGGGAGTTTCAGGAGATTGTGATGGCGCTGGCCCAGCGACATGGCCTGGAGCTTGGCCGGGAAGAACTGCTGGCCGAGGCCAACAAGTGGGAACTGGCCCACAGCGGCCTCTCCGGCAGAAGTGCCCAGCAGTTTGTGGATTATCTGTTGGGACAGCGCGGGAAGTGAGACCTGCGGCAGAGCTTGGGTAATATATACATTGCAGCAGAAAGGATAGAATAACAGTGGCCGTAAAAACATTCGCAGCGATTGACCTGGGGAGTTTTGAACTCTCTCTGAAGATTTTTGAATTTTCCGGAAAAAGCCAGGGCCGGGTGATTGAGCATATCCGGCAGCGGGTGGACCTGGGGAGCGACACATATGGCAGCGGCAAAATCAGCCATGACAAGATGGACGAACTGTGCCGGGTGCTGTCGGAGTTTGCCCATGTGATGGATTCCTATAAGGTGACAAATTACCGGGCCTATGGCACCAGTGCCATTCGGGAGACCGAGAATACGGGCATTGTGCTGGATCAGATCCGCCAGCGCACCGGCATCCGGGTGGAAGTTCTGAGCAATTCCGAACAGCGCTTCCTGGACTATAAGGCCATCGCTTTCAGAGGGGAAATTTTTCATTCCCTGATCGGGGAAGGGACTGCCATTGTGGATATCGGTGGGGGCAGCATCCAGATTTCCCTCTTTGACAATGACACGCTGGTATCCACGCAAAATCTGCGCATCGGCGTGCTGCGGCTCCAGGAATTGCTGCATCATATGAACACCCGGAGCAGCCAGAGGGAGGAGCTGATCGACGAGATTGTCGGCGCCCAGCTGGCCACCTACAAAAAGCTGTATCTGAAGGACCGGGAGATCAAGACCATCGTTGTGGTGGACGATTATCTGTCTGTATGGGTGGGCAGAAAGGCCGCCAGCGCAGGCCGGAAAAATGAACTGGTGAGTCTGGGGGATTATGAGCAGTTTATCCAGAAGCTGCGCACCCGGCCCATGACGGAACTTGTGCGGATGCTGGATATTCCCGAGGAGGCGGTAAACCTGACCTTCATCAGCGCCTGTATCATGAAGCGGATCATGAAACTCACCGGGGCCCAGCAGATCTGGGCGCCGGGAATCACGCTGAGCGACGGCATGGCTTATGAGTATGCCCAGCAGAACCGGCTGCTGCAGAGCGAGCATGATTTTAATCAGGATATTCTGGCCTGCGCCATGAACATCAGCAAGCGCTACCAGGGCAGCCGCAAACGGGCCGAGACGCTGGAGAACATCACACTGACCATTTTTGACAGCATGAAAAAAGTACATGGTCTGGGAAAGAGGGAAAGACTGTATCTGCAGCTTGCGGCGCTGCTCCACGACTGCGGAAAATATATCAGCATGGTAAACATCGGGGAGACTTCGTATCAGATTATCATGGCCACGGAGATGATCGGTCTCTCCCATATGGAACGGGAGATAGTGGCCAGCGTGGTGCGTTTTAACCATTCTCCTTTTATTTATTATGACCGGATCAAGACCCAGGGGACGGCCCTCACCGAGGGGGCGTACCTGACGGTGGCCAAACTTACGGCCATCCTGCGGATTGCAAATGCGCTGGACCGGAGCCACAAGCAGAAACTGAAAGGCGTCAAAGCGACCCTGAAGGAGGAGCAGTTGGTGTTGATGGTGGAGACCCCGGAGGACATTACCCTGGAGAGGGGAATCTTCGATGCCCGGGCCGACTTTTTTCAGGAAGTGTTCAGTGTGCAGCCTGTGATTAAGCAGAAGAAACCCATGTAGCGAGCGGCATGAAACAATGCAAAAAGGAATTGGAGAGAACTATGGCAGAGACAGACTTTACCAACCCCAAATATTACAACAACCGGGAACTGAGTTGGATCCTGTTCAACCACAGGGTGCTCAGCGAGGCCAGGGACAAGGGAAATCCCCTGTTTGAAAGACTGAAATTTCTGAGTATCACCGCATCCAATCTGGATGAGTTTTTTATGGTGCGGGTAGCATCGCTGAAGGACATGGTGAACGCGGGATACAACAAGAAGGACATTGCGGGCATGACGCCCCAGGAGCAGCTGGAAAAAATAGACGCGGCCATCCACGAACTGGCCGGGCTCCAATATTCCACTTATAATCGGAGCCTGCTTCCGCTGCTGGAAAAGAACGGACTGCGGGTGATCCGCCAGCATGAGCATTTGTCCAGGGAGGAAGCGTCTTATATCGACCGATATTTTGAAGAGAATGTATACCCGGTGCTGACGCCTATGGCTGTGGATTCCTCCAGGCCCTTCCCGCTGATCCGCAACAAGTCTCTGAACATCGGGGCCCTGGTGGAAAAAAAGCACAAGCCGGAGGAACTGGAATTTGCCACGGTGCAGGTACCCAGTGTGCTGCCCCGGATCGTGCAGCTTCCCAGGGAGATGGAAGAGGGTGGGGAAGGCCCTTTGAAGGTGATCCTGCTGGAGGAGGTTATAGAGCGGAATATTCACAAGCTGTTCCTGAACTATAATGTGATCTGTGCCCATCCTTTCCGAATTATGCGCAATGCGGATCTGAGTATTGAGGAAGACGAGGCGGCCGATCTGCTCAAGGAGATTGAGAAGCAGTTAAAAAAGCGGCAGTGGGGCGAGGTAATCCGCCTGGAGGTGGAGAGCGATATTGACAAGCGGCTGCTGAAGATTATCCGCAAGGAACTTCACATGGGGGAACAGAATCTGTACTTCATTGACGGTCCCCTGGATTTGACCTTTCTGATGAAAATGTATGGTCTGGAAGGCTTTGAAAAGCTGAAAACCCCCGGGTATGAACCCCAGCCCGTACCCCAGCTTCCCTCCGGCTGTGATATTTTTGCCCAGATCAGAAAAGGGGATGTGCTGCTGCACCACCCCTACCAGACTTTTACGCCAGTGGTGGAATTTATTCATCAGGCGGCCCGGGATCCCCAGGTGCTGGCAATCAAGCAGACCCTGTACCGGGTCAGCGGCCATTCCCCCATCATAGCAGCGCTGGCCCAGGCGGCGGAAAACGGCAAGCAGGTCTCGGTGCTGGTGGAACTGAAAGCCCGTTTCGACGAGGAAAACAATATCGTGTGGGCCAAAATGCTGGAAAAGGCGGGATGCCATGTGATCTACGGCCTGGTGGGATTGAAAACCCACAGCAAGATTACACTGGTGGTGCGCAGGGAGGAGGACGGCATTCGGCGGTATGTGCATCTGGGCACCGGCAATTATAATGACGCCACCGCCAAGCTGTACACGGATGTGGGCCTGCTGACCTGCAGTGAGATGATCGGCGAGGATGCCACAGCCGTATTCAATATGCTCAGCGGCTATTCGGAGCCTCTGGGCTGGAACAAGCTGTCCCTGGCCCCCCTGTGGCTCAAAGACAGGTTCCTGCATCTGATTGACAGAGAGGCGGGTTACGCCCGGGCGGGCAAGGGGGCCCATATTATCGCGAAAATGAACTCCCTGTGCGACAGGGATGTGATTGCTGCGCTGTATAAGGCCAGCTGCGCCGGTGTGAAGATCGAACTGATCGTTCGGGGGATCTGCTGTCTGCAGACCGGCATCCCGGGAGTCAGCGAGAATATCACGGTGCGGTCCATTGTGGGCAATTTCCTGGAACACAGCCGGATCTTCTATTTCCTGAATGGGGAGAACGAGGAGATTTACTGCGGCAGCGCGGATTGGATGCCCCGGAATCTGGAGCGCCGGGTGGAAATCCTGTTCCCGGTGGAGGAACCGGCGTTAAAGGAGAAATTGTATGATATTTTGAAGGCCCAGCTTAAGGACAATGTGAAGGCCCATGTGCTGCAGTCCGACGGCGCCTATGCCAAGGTGGATAAGAGGGGGAAGGAACGCTTCGTGTCTCAGGAATATTTTTGCGGAGAGGCCCGACGGGAGGCCAGGGAAGCAGTTCAGGATCCGGCGGGTGAGAGCCGTAGATTTGTGCCCGAGGTACATCGTTAAAATACTGAGGAATTCGGGAGTGACAGGGGAAGACTTTCGGAGGGGGGGACGCATTCAGGAGGATGCGTCTGGGAGGAGATTTTCGGGCAGATACATTCCGGGCCATGGCAGAGTATATCTGTCATGGCTCTGTTTTATGAATTTTTTATATTTATTTATCAAAAAATCCATTGACAAAGCATATTATATGTCGTATAGTATATTCAAGCCAATACTATATGACATATAATATTATACAAAAGTATAGAGATTGGTTGGAGAACAAGGACTGTGGCGTCAGCGCAGTTTACCGAAGCGACAGAACATTTGATCTTAGGAAGGACTCTTATGAAAATTGTGTTGGCATCTGGATCTCCCAGGCGGCGGGAACTTCTGACAGGGCTGGGGTTAGACTATAGTGTGTTGGTCAGCGGCGTGGAGGAACGCGTCACGGAGACGGAGCCTGCAAAGGTGGTGGAACAATTATCGGCCCAGAAAGCCTGGGATGTACTGCGGAAGCTGCGGCCGGATATTTCCCGGGAGTGCACATGGGCCTGTGTTGGAGAAGCTGTTGGAGAGCAGACACTGGTCAGTACGGAAGCAGTTTCCGAAGGGCATTCAGGTGCCAATGGAAATGAGGAGGAACTTTTGGTGATCGGGGCGGATACCCTGGTGGCGGTGGACGGACAGATTCTGGGAAAACCCGCCGACCCAAAGGACGCGGCAGAGATGCTGAGACGGCTGTCGGGCAGGCGGCATCAGGTATACACCGGCGTGACATTGTACCATCACAGCCGGGGCAGAACCCGGCAGCATACATTCCACGAGTGTACGCAGGTATGGTTTTATTCCATGACAGAGGAGGAAATCAGCTGGTATATATCCACAGGGGAGCCCATGGATAAGGCGGGAGCCTACGGGATCCAGGGACTGGGCAGCCGCTTTGTGAAGGCCATTGAGGGAGACTACAGCAATGTGGTGGGCCTGCCCGTGGCCAGGCTGTATCAGGAGTTAAAGGCCATGGGAGCCATGGGTAATATTTCCCGGTAAATACTTGACGGTGGACATCAAAGGCGATATGATAAGGGCAAGAAGCAAACTTCTTATGTTTACTTAGGTTGATCAATAGGAGGATTTAGACGATGCATGAGTACGATGATGCAGTACTGCAGTGCTTCCTGGATAATCAGCTGCAGTTGTTTCCCGAGAAGGTGGCGGAAAGCCTGGAAGAAGCCGAAGATTTCCTGGAGGAATGCATGGCTGTCGTAGTGGGCAGCAAGAACGAGGTATTGGATTTTTTTGAAGAGGAGGGGTTAGATCTGGAAGGCGCCGACGAGGACGGGATTCTGGAAGCAGATGAAGTTTTCGATATCGGTGACGGAAGGTACCTGATCATAGAGGGATAGCGTGTGACGGTGTGACAGCCGCCGCGCCGGTACCCTGACACGGCATCCGATTCGGATGCGGAACTCAAAACAGCATATTGTCTGTACAGCAAAGGAAAGCAAAGGAAAGATGTGCTGGGAGGGGATATGCGGAACTCAAATAGGAGGAGAAAAGTATGGATTTTTTTAACAAGGTAGGCAGCACCATCAGCAGCAAAAGCAAGGATGTAACCAAGAAGGCGAAGGAACTCGCAGAGATCGCCAAGCTGACCGGCCAGATCGCCGAGAAAGAGGAGTCTGTGAAGGGCGCCTACATTGAACTGGGCAAGTATGTGTATGATACCCAGAAGGAGGACGCACCGGAGGAGGTGGCTGAAAAGTTTGCGGTGATTGATGCCACTGTGGAAGAGATCGACCACCTGAAAAAGGAAATCCGCAGGCTGAAGGGCCGTCAGGAATGCCCGGACTGCGGCAAAGAAGTGAGCTATTCCGCAGCGTTCTGTTCTTACTGCGGCGCAAAGCTGCCTGAGCCCGAGCCGGAAGAGGTGGTGGAAGAAGGGGACGTCACGGAAGTGACCGAGGAGGCTGCCGCCCCGGAGACAGCGCCTGCAGAAGAGGCTGCCCCTGCAGAGGAAACCGTTAAGACAGAGGAAATCTAAGGTTTTCGCTAAAAGAATGTCTTTAAAATTGAGAGAGGAACTTGCCGTTTTATGCACCGGCAGGTTCCTCTTTTGTCATTGCACAGCTTTCGCAGCAAATCAAATGTCAGGCAGGAGAGACGAAGCGGATATGGGCCTGTCTGATCTGATCCAATACTTCCTCCGGCACATACAGTTTTCCATAGCCTGTGCCCAGATCAGTGCCGGGCTTATTGTCCCCATGAAAATCGGACCCGCCGCTGGCCAGCAGGCCATATTTTTCCGCCAGCCCCCGGATTTGGCGTTCATCGCAGGCATGGTAGGTGGTGTAAAGGGCCTCGATGCCCAACAGGCCAGCCTCCTTTAATTCTCCCACCAGGCGGTCCAGCCTGGCATCGCTCATATGGTAGAGGATGGGATGGGCCAGAATGGGAATGCCGTCTGCATGCAAAATCAGTTCCACAGCCTGGGCGGGAGTCACTTTTTCCCTGGGCACGAAATAGGGGCAACGGTCTCCCACATAGCGTTCAAAGGCTTCCGCCATGCTTTTGACGTAGCCGTGGGCCAGCATGTACTTGGCATAATGGGCTCTGGTGATTACGGAACCGGGGAAGGCGTTCAGCAGCTTTTCGTAGGAGATATCCATACCCGTTTCCTGCAGAAGAGCGCACATCTTATGGTTGCGGGTATCCCTGGAGGCCACAAAGTTACGCAGGTATTCCAGAAAGCGCTCATTGTGGTGGTCGATGAACAGCCCCAGTATATGCACGTCTTTTCCCTGATATTCGGTGGAGAGTTCCACGCCGGGCACCACTTCCGGAATCAGGGCGGAACTTTTGACGGCGGTTTCAGGGGATGTGGCTTCGGAACTTGTGGTTTTCGTGCCCGGGACCATATGTCTGAAACCTTGGGGATGGGATTCCGGGACAGGCACTGCAGGCCGTCCGGCATCTCTCTGATGGGGAAAAACATTTTTGCCCTCGGCCTGGGCCCGCAGCCCGGCGGCATACTGCATGGCCTCGTCCAGGCCGTCCACCGTGTCATGATCTGTCAACGCAAAGGCGGAAAGTCCTTTTTTTACCGCATAGTCCACCAATTCTGTGGGGGTGAAGGTTCCGTCGGAACGGGTGGAGTGTACATGTAAATCAACCATGGATCTGCTCCTTTTCGAATACCAAGACCCGTCCGTGATGCGGGCGGGTCTTGCGGCCTGAGAGTCCGGTGCAGGCCGAACCTTTGTTATTCTTCGTCTTCTTCACGGTTGGCCGTGAAGACGGTGCGTTTTCTGGCCATTTCATCGCTGGCCAGATATTCGTCATAGGTGGTGATCTTGTCGATCAGCTGACCGCCGGGTAAAATCTCCATGATGCGATTGGCCGTGGTCTGCACGAACTGGTGGTCATGGCAGGAGAACAGCACCACACCGGGGAACTTGATCACGCCATTATTCAGGGCGGTGATGGATTCCATATCCAGATGGTTGGTGGGCTCGTCAAAGAGCAGGCAGTTGGCTCCGCTGATCATCATTTTTGACAAAAGGCAGCGTACCTTCTCACCGCCGGAGAGTACTTTGACTTTCTTTACACCGTCCTCACCGGCGAAAAGCATACGGCCCAAAAAGCCTCTCACATAGGTTACGTCCTTTACCGGGGAGTAGCCCGTGAGCCAGTCCGCGATGGTCAGGTCATTGTCAAACTCTTCCGTGTTGTCCTTGGGGAAATAAGCCTGGGATGTGGTAACGCCCCACTTGTAGCTGCCCTCGTCCGGTTCCATCTCCCCTGCCAGAATCTGGAACAGGGTGGTCTTTGCGATCTCGTTGCTGCCCACCAGGGCGATTTTGTCCTCATGTCCCATGATGAAAGAGATATCGTCCAGCACTTTTTCTCCGTTTATGGTCTTGGACAGGTGTTCCACGGTGAGCACTTCGTTGCCGATCTCCCTGTCGGGGCGGAAGTCAATATAGGGGTACTTCCTGCTGGAGGGCTTGATCTCATCCAGTTCGATTTTCTCCAGGGCCCTTTTGCGGGAGGTGGCCTGCTTGGATTTGCTGGCATTGGCGGAGAAGCGGGAGATGAATTCCTGCAGTTCCTTGATCTTTTCCTCCTTCTTCTTGTTGGCCTCTTTCATCTGTTTGATCAGAAGCTGGCTGGACTCATACCAGAAATCGTAGTTACCTGCGTACAACTGGATTTTGCCGTAGTCGATGTCGGCGGTATGGGTGCAGACCTTGTTCAGGAAATAACGGTCGTGGGACACCACAATAACGGTATTGTCAAAATTGATTAAAAATTCTTCCAGCCAGGCGATGGCATCCAAATCCAAATGGTTGGTGGGCTCGTCCAGCAACAGAATGTCCGGGTTGCCGAAAAGGGCTTTCGCCAGCAGTACCTTAACCTTGATATTACTTTCCAGATCCTTCATCAGAGAATAGTGATGCTCCGCGCCGATCCCCAGTCCGTTTAACAGCATGGCGGCGTTGGATTCCGCCTCCCAGCCGTCCATCTCCGCGAATTCTGCTTCCAGTTCACTGGCCCGGATGCCGTCTTCATCGGAGAAGTCCTCCTTGGCATAGATGGCGTCTTTTTCCTTCATAATCTGGTACAGGCGCTGATTGCCCATGATAACGGTGTCCATGACCATATATTCGTCATACTTGAAATGATCCTGCTCCAGCACCGACAGACGCTGGCCGGGGGTGATGACGATGTCTCCATTGGTGGTGTCCAGAGCCCCGGAAAGGATTTTTAAAAAAGTGGACTTGCCTGCGCCGTTGGCGCCGATGAGGCCGTAGCAGTTGCCCTCCGTAAACTTGATGTTCACATCCTCGAACAGGGCCTTCTTGCCTACGCGGTAAGTTACATTATTTGCACTGATCATACTTAAACCTTTCTGAAATTAAGAGTTCCGCATATCCCCTGTTTTGTGCATTGTGACGGTGCTCCCGGTCCGGCCGCTTTGCCGTTTCCGCATGGAGCAGCGTATCGTGCGGGAATATGCTGATTAAATGTTCCCCAGTTGCGCTCCTTCTTATTTTACTGAAATTCCCGGAAATTGCAAGTATTAATCCTGCTTTTTGCAGGGAAAAGGGTAAAAAGAAATGTAAATGCTTACAATTTTGTATATTTTTGCCAAAACATCCAATGATTTAATGGGTGGTTTGAGTACAATGGACGAAAGTGAGTGGCGAAAAAAAGAATTATTTTAAATACCTTGATATTTTTTTGTCAAATTGATAAAATGTAAGATGCGAGTTCGGAAAGATGATATTTCCGAACACAAATGTAGATCAATTAATCTTTAGAAAGAGGGAGAAAGACAAACATGAAGAAATGGGTTTATTCGTTTGCAGAAGGCGACATGACCATGCGTAATCTTCTCGGCGGCAAAGGCGCTAACCTGGCTGAGATGACGAGCATCGGGCTTCCCGTTCCGCAGGGTTTCACCATTACCACAGAGGCCTGTACGCAATACTATGAGGATGGCCGCAAGATCAATGACGAGATCATGGCACAGGCCATGGACGGCGTTGCGGAGATGGAGAAGATCAACGGCAAGAAGTTTGGTGATCTGAAGAATCCCCTGCTGGTGTCTGTTCGTTCCGGCGCAAGAGCATCCATGCCCGGTATGATGGATACCATCCTGAACCTTGGCTTGAATGACGAAGTGGTTGCCGCCATGATCGCAGGCAACTCCGATCCTGCCTTTGAGCGTTTTGTATATGATTCTTACAGGCGTTTTATCCAGATGTTCTCCGATGTCGTAATGGAAGTCGGTAAGAAGTATTTCGAGCAGTTAATCGACAAGATGAAAGAGGAAAAGGGCGTTCAGTTTGACGTGGATCTGACGGCCGCCGACTTAAAGACTCTGGCAGAACAGTTCAAGGCAGAGTACAAGAACCAGTTGGGCAAGGATTTCCCCTCCGATCCCGTAGAACAGCTGAAGCTGGCCATCGAGGCCGTTTTCCGTTCCTGGGACAACCCCCGCGCAAATGTGTACCGTCGTGACAATGATATCCCTTATTCCTGGGGTACTGCGGTAAACGTTATGCCCATGGTATTCGGAAACCTGAACGATCAGTCCGGCACAGGCGTTGCTTTCACCCGTGACCCGGCCACCGGCGAGAAGAAGCTGATGGGTGAATTCCTGAAGAATGCTCAGGGTGAGGACGTGGTTGCTGGCGTGCGTACTCCCATGCCCATCGCACAGATGGAGCAGGAGTTCCCCGAGGCATATGAAGAGTTCATCAAGGTATGTGAGATTTTGGAGAACCACTACCATGATATGCAGGATATGGAGTTCACCGTTGAGAACAAGAAGCTGTACATGCTGCAGTGCCGTAACGGTAAGAGAACTGCCCAGGCTGCTCTGCAGATTGCATGTGACCTGGTAGATGAGGGCCACAAGACAGAGGCAGAGGCGGTGGCCATGATCGACCCCCGCAACCTGGATACGCTGCTGCATCCCCAGTTTGACACCGCAGCCCTGAAGGCTGCCACCCCTCTGGGCAAGGGTCTGGGCGCATCTCCCGGCGCTGCCTGCGGCAAGGTGGTATTTACCGCTGAGGATGCCGAGGCTTGGAACGCAAGAGGCGAGAAGGTGGTTCTGGTTCGTCTGGAGACTTCTCCCGAGGATATTACCGGCATGAAGGCCGCTCAGGGTATCCTGACCGTGCGCGGCGGCATGACCTCTCACGCTGCAGTGGTTGCCCGCGGCATGGGAACCTGCTGTGTATCCGGCTGCGGCGATATCTCTATCAATGAAGAGGATAAAGTATTTGAGCTGGGCGGGAAAGTGTACCATGAAGGAGATTACATTTCCTTAGACGGCTCCACCGGCAAAATTTACGACGGTGACATCAAGACCCAGGAAGCGTCCATCAGCGGCAATTTCGGCAGGATCATGGGCTGGGCGGATTCCTTCCGCAAGTTAAAGGTGCGCACCAACGCGGACACGCCCGCAGATGCTGCCAACGCTGTAAAATATGGCGCAGAGGGCATTGGCCTTTGCCGTACCGAGCATATGTTCTTTGAGCCTGACAGGATTCCCAAGATCCGCCAGATGATCCTTTCCAGGACCGTCCAGGAAAGGGAGAAAGCATTAAACGACCTGATCCCTTACCAGAAGGGTGACTTCAAGGGAATTTATGAAGCGATGGAAGGCCGGCCGGTGACCATCCGTTTCCTTGACCCCCCTCTCCATGAGTTTGTTCCTACTGACCCGGGCGATATTGACGACCTGGCAGTAAAAATGATGATGACTGCTGAGCAGGTGCAGGAGGTCTGCGATTCCCTCCATGAGTTTAACCCCATGATGGGACACAGAGGGTGCCGCCTTGCGGTGACTTATCCTGAAATTGCAAAAATGCAGACCCGTGCTGTTATGGAAGCGGCCATTGAAGTAAAGAATGAAAAGGGCTATGATATCGTTCCTGAAATCATGATCCCTCTGGTGGGAGATAAGAAGGAGCTGAAGTTTGTCAAGGATGTGGTGGTGGAAACCGCTGAGCAGGTGAAGAAAGAAAAGAATTCTGACATCGTTTACCATATCGGGACCATGATTGAGATTCCCAGGGCAGCCCTTCTTGCTAACGAAATTGCTGAGGAAGCGGAATTCTTCTCCTTTGGGACGAACGACCTGACACAGATGACCTTTGGGTTCTCTAGGGATGATTCGGGCAAGTTCCTGAATGAATATTATAAGAAGAAGATTTATGAGTCCGATCCTTTCGCAAGGCTTGACCAGAACGGCGTAGGGCAGCTGGTGCAGATGGCGGCTGAAAAGGGAAGGAAGACCAGGCCGGATATTAAGCTTGGAATTTGTGGCGAACATGGGGGAGATCCTTCTTCTGTGGAATTCTGCCATAAGGTTGGGCTTACCTATGTGTCCTGCTCACCGTTCCGCGTGCCGATCGCAAGACTGGCAGCAGCACAGGCGGCTATTAACAGCAAGTAATACACTGGAAGCTGAGTAAATAGTAGTTTGATTATTTACAGGTATGAATAAAAAAAGTCCTCTGTTACTTTATAGAAAAAGTAGCGGGGGACTTTTTTGTGTGCAACAGCTGAGTGTCAGTGATATGTGTTGAAATAAAAATATCATACATAGTATTTGTGATAAATATGGGGAGCAAAGCCAACAGATGGTTTTGCTCCTGTTTTTTATGATTCGGAAAGGAGCGCATATGTATTCAGACAGACAAACAGAGTTAAGCGTATTTTTAGAACAACTGCGACAATCAGCAGAGGAAAAGACAGAAGAAAGGGTTATCATTCATGCAGTGACAAAGGCGGACGGACAGAAGATTTTTGAGATCATCATAGGAGAGAACCCACTGTTTGCCCCAGTGGTATGTGTGGAAGCATCCGGCACAGACTATGGTAAAAGCGGTTTAGATGATATTTTACTGGGATTTTGGACTGTATATGACAGATATAAAAAACTGGATAAAAAAGATTTTCCTTTTGACGAAATGAAAGCAAGCGTGTATCTTCGGCTTGTTCCGTATGAGAGATATAATGGATTTTTAGATAATCTGGTTTATCACCCATTTCTCGACCTGGCTGTAGTACCTGTACTTGTTCTGGAGGTGAGTACTGAAGACAGGTGTTTTTCTCTTGCGGTAAATATTCAAAAGGGAATGTGTGATGTCGGTGAGGAGGAATTGTTTCAGACTGCCAGTGAGAATACAAAGAAAGATTGTATGGTAAAAGGAGTGGAGTTCTCGGCGGAGGAATCAGGCTATGAGATATTCGCAATGAGCAATGGGCATCATTCTGCAATGCTTGATACAGGTAGATTAAGAGACTTAGCAAAGGAAATATATAGTAGTTTTCTTTATATTGTTCCGGTCAGTATTTATGAGGTCCTTGTTATTCCCGAAGATAATGTGTTCGACCTGTCGGAATTGCAGGAGTTTTCCCGAAATAGAAAAGAATTACTGGATTTTGAGGAAGCAGTGTTATCTGAAAGGGTATATAGATATTCACTGGAGAGTGGTGATATAAATTTTATCTGATATTTTGCATGATGCTGATTTTTATGTAGGATTTTGAAATTGCAGGTGGGAGGGATATAACAGGTATGGTAGAAAAAATATGGAGAGTGGCACAGATACAGAATTTATTGGATATGCAGGAAAAATATAAAATACCGCAGGAAGTGATAAGGACAGTAGAGCATATCGCTGAAATTCTGGATGCAGAATACGGAATGGAACGGGATGTAGATAAGGATGATGGGGGCTATGTACTTCTGCTGTTGCCGGAGAAAGATATGGATGATACGGAAATCTTGTATCATAGGTTATTGGAAGAGTATGGACTTCGATATGGAACAGAAGAGATGAAGAGTGTTATATGTAGATATGGAGGAATGGAATGGTTTGAGGAACTGTATCTGATTACGAATGACTATGGGATTACGGTGGTCTATTCAAAGTGAGCGTTATAATCGGTTTAATATAATGAGACACAAAACGGCTCTTTCTTTTTCAGTAAAAAAGGGTTGTGGTTCCCTTTTGGGGAATTTTCGGGGACTGTGCATTTCTGCTTCGCCAGAAAGAGCCATTTTGTGTATAGATTTTAATATGGACAATTTTTTATTATATCGTATGTCTTTTTCATTATTGTTTCTAAGTTTTCATATTCGAATACAATAGTTACACAATAGCTGTGTTTATCAATATACAGAAAATAGGGTGGTGTACTACAGTCTTTACAAAAAGCATCTTCTATGAGATCTTCAAATCCTTTTTTATCTAAAATAAAATGCAAGTACATGAGAAAGTTTTTCGCTATTTTTTTTGATTTGGTTGCAGTGTTAGTGTTTGAAGAAGAAATATTTTCTTCTGTGCTTGTATTGGCAATCAGTTCATCTAAGGGAGACAAAAAACCTTTAAGAGTCTTTGGGTATAGCATAGGTTTAGTATATGTATTAAGTAAAGTGATGTCATTGCTGCCATAAATGAGACGCATCTGTCTTAAAGAATAATTTATATCATATCCCAATGAATCAAATATTGTATCGTCCGTTGAAATTCGTGCTATTCCATATTTGAAATCTATCTTGCAGTCGTCCATATCCTTTTTTAACGTTTGATCTGATGGGATGGGATCGATTTTTTTTTCAACTAGCTTTTGACGGTATTTTTCCAAAAAGTCCTTTTTGGTCTTTAGATTATTTGACTCATCAGCGGCAAGCATACGACATATTTTACGGCGTTTTCTAATAGTAGATTTTTTTGATCTGCCATTGATGACACCTTGTGATTTTGGGGATCTTGTTTTGCTTTCATTTTCAATCATAGATAATTCTCCTAAAAAAATTAAAATAGGGTATTGACATCAAGGATTGCGTTAGTAATGTGTGCTTGATAGCAATTAGAGAAGAAACACTGAATCCTTAGTAATCAGTATATTACTAATAGTTATATAATATGACTGAATGATAGCAAATAATAATAAATTTTCTTCAAAACCTCGGTGTTATAATAGAAAATATAAGTTGATCAGCTTAAATATGAAGTTAGCATCCCTTAGCGCAAAGGGATGCGAAAGGAGTGTAATAGTGCAAATCAAGTTTGAGAAGCCCGAAGTTTAGGCAGGCAAAGAATACAAAGGTGAAATCGCGAGATACAAAATAGATGAAAAAAACAAGGCATCTGAATAAACAGATTAATTTTAAAGAATTTAAAGGAGGCAAACGAAGATATGAAATATCGTCATGGAACGATAACAGATTATACACTTGATAAAAAGAAACACACTGTAATCATTTATTTCTCATTTTATCACAGGAATAAAACGGTACAGAGACGATTCTGTATTATGAAAGCGGATCGTATGTACAGCAAATTTCGTAATCTTCCTATTTACAGACTGGACGGGACAGTAGACCTGTCATATCTGGAAGGTATGCGGGTAAGCGTAAAAGCTGTGGAATGTTTCAACAGGATTTTTATAAAAGAAATGATATTTGATCTGTCTTATTATTGTTTCAACGAAGAAAGGAGTAGTGACAATGGCTAAGGATTTGCAGAAAGACCTGCAGGAACTTCTCACAGGAGGCTTTTTAAAAGTTGTGAAGGACAACAGGGGAGAGTATTATTGTTTGACTGACAATCAACAGGGTAATACCGCCGCGTACCCTTTATACGACAACGAATTTAGAAAAGAACTGAAAAAGCTTTATTATAACCAGTTTAACGAAGTACTTTCTGTGCAGGAGGTACAGAGCGCAGTCGAGATTATCGAGATCATCGGGACAGACACGACAGAAGAGGTAGAAGTTTGTAAGCGTATATTTAACAACAGCTATCAATATGCCTACGAACTGAACAGGGAAGAGGGTACGGCTGTATGGATTGAAGACGGAGAAGTTTCGATAGAAAAGACATCAGGCATCATATTCCGTCACGCAGCGAATTATGCCAACCAGATAGAGCCGAATCTAAAGGTTCAGCCGGAGAAATTACTGGATTATATGAGGAAGCATTTCAACCTCTCTTCCGACAGGGAGATAAAGCTTCTTACGCTGTATCTTGTGACCTCTCTGTGGGGGCTTAGGATCAACCATCCCATTCTGGTGCTTACAGGCGAAAAGGGTTCCAGCAAGAGCAGCAGCTTCAAAAAGCTGGAGGAACTGATTGACCCTAAGTCAAGCGAACTGGGAAGCGGCATTCCGAGAGGCAGTGACGGGCTGGAGGTAAGGCTTTATAACGGCTACTTTGTAACATTTGATAACTTATCGTCCCTTAGCCGTAAAATATCGGATATTCTTGCAGTGGCAGTTACCGGGGGAAGCTTTTCAAAGCGTGCATTATATCGCAACGCAGATGAGATTGTGTTGGATTTAAAGGCGATTGTTGCGGTCAACGGGGTTTCGTTGGTTGCGAAAGAAAGTGACCTGTTAGACCGTTCGGTCATTCTCACTTTAAAAAGGATTGCTCCTGATAAGGTTCTGACAGAGGAAGAATTGTGGGCAGAATTTGAAAAAGACAGACCGAAAATGCTCGGAGCCTGCTTCAATGTTTTGGCTGCAGCCCTGAACGATATGGAAGAGGTGCAGGTCAGAAATAAAATCCGGATGGCAGATTTTCATGTCGCCTGTGTGAAAGTCGGGAGGGTATTAGGCATTTCGGAGGAAGAGGTATCTGATATTTTATGGGAGAACCAGAAAAATATCAATCGGCGCACACTGGATGAGGATGTGGTTGCCCTCTGTGTCATAGAGCTGATGCAGGGCAGGAATAAATATGTAAACTCTATGTCGGGATTACTGATTGATCTTCTTGATATTGCAGATAAAAACGGTATGCCGTCAACCGTGATCCCTAAAACGGCGAACCATTTAAGGAGCAGGCTGGATAAAACGAAGAGCAACCTTCAATCGGAATACGGCATCACCTACCATGTTAAAAATATAGGAACCTTTAAACAGATCACAATAAAAAATTTGAAGAAGTTAGCGAAAGTTGCGACAGAAGAAGATTCTTGATAAACAAAGCAGCAAAGATGAACTGCCGCAACTTTCGCAAAGAAACCTAAAATAATTATTTTTGCCCTGTCAGTCAGTTTGAAGCAGATATAGAAATGTATATTATATCTATGATGGCTGACAGGTGCAGGAAAGGAGTGAATATGCAGGAAAAACAGCATAAAAGTATCCAGATGGAGACCGCATTGTGCGTTCGTCTGCTTAAAATGTTGTTATGCAGTAAAGTCATCAACCAGCCGACCTATGATAAGGTCATAAAACGATATAAAGGAAAGGAGGCAGCATAGGCAGATGGGCGATTTGACAATGAAAATGCTGCATGGAAATGTCAGCAATAAATACCGTACATTACAGAACGATAAAGTGCGCGTCTGCTTCTATGGCAGAGTATCCACACAGCATGAGGCACAGATGAACGCACTGGAAAATCAGATGCAGTGGTACGATAGTATCTTGTCAGACCATCCAAACTGGGAAAAGATAAATGTATATGTAGACAGAGGGATCACAGGGACGCAGGCAAAAAAGCGTCAGGGTTTTATGAAGATGATAGAAGATGCTTCCAAAGGCATGTTTGACCTGATCTGCACAAGGGAGGTATCAAGGTTTGCGCGCAACACGTTAGACAGTCTGAATTATACAAGAGAACTGAAAAAGATGGGAGTGGAAGTGTTCTTCTATAATGATAACATATGGTCCTGTGAAAATGACGGGGAATTAAGGCTTACAATTATGTCCGCAATGTCACAGGAGGAATCCAGACATATCAGTGACAGGGTGCTTGCGGGGCAGAGCATTTCCCGGCAGAAGGGGGTACTGTATGGGAATGGAAATATTCTCGGCTACAGGCTCGTAAGAGGGAAAACGTCCAGTGAAAATACTTATGAGATCGTGGAGGAAGATGCAGAAACGGTACGCATGATCTATGATTTCTATCTTGATGGAATGGGAGCAAAAGCTATTGCCGCAAAGATGCAGGCACTTCACAGGGAAACAGCAAGGTCAGGGTGCAAATGGGATGCAACAAAGGTTCTGCGCATTCTGGATAATAAGACCTATGCAGGTTATATCGGCTACCATAAGTCCCACACCACAAGCTATCTGGACCATACAAGGGTTGCTGTGAAAGACCGTACACAGTACGAGTATATTAAGGGCAATTTTCCTGCCATCATTCCGGAAGAAACATGGAACCGGGTGCAGAGGCTGAAAGGAAAGAAAGTGACACATCTGGACCAGGGAATATCGGGAAAGAAGCGCTCAAAAGACCGCTGGATCAGAGTCCTTACCTGTGAATGCGGCAGGACTTTCCATAAATATAAATGGGGAGGCAACCAGTCAGGGGAGGAGTGCTGTGGATATACCTGTTGGAATCAGATCAATAACCGAAAGAAAAGTTACCGAATTGCTAATGGACTGGACGCTTCTGGCTACTGTGATGTGCCGACTGTCTGTGAGTGGAAACTTGATTTTATGCTGAAAAGCATTCTGCACAGAATATGGAACAATCCCAAAGAGACAGTGACCGTGCTGATCGGAAGCATTGCGGATGATTATGTGCAGGAACAGGAAGGCAGTACGGAACAGGGCAGGCTTCGAAGAGAGCATGACCGCCTGAAATGCAGGTTGGAACGGCTTCTGGATATGCGTCTGGACGACAGGATTGAAGAAAGCCAGTTTACAGAGAAACAGAGCCAGCTTCAGGAGCGCATGGCAGAGGTTGAAGAAAAACTGAAAATTTATGCACAGCAGGACACAAAAGAAAGCACAGAGGATGTGAGCGGCACGATTGCAAGGGTTACAGAGGTGCTTGAAAATGCCTGTGACCTGAACAGGAAAAAAATAGACGATAAACTGATTGATACGTTAGTGGAACGGGTCACTCCGACAGAGGCGGGCATATACAGATGGTATCTGAACAGCGATATACAGGAGGCTGCGGTATTTGCAGAAAAAGATTACATTCTTTATGATACATTCCGTCTGAGTTTTGAGGAAGCAAAGGCATACAGGAAGCAGTACGGGAATTTTATCAGAAAGAATCAGTGGAAAGATTTAAACATTGAGGTCTATATCACAAAATGATATAGCAGGGAGTAGTAAGAACATAGAGGCACAGGAAACGGCGGCACGCATTTTGAGAGCGTTGCCGCTGTTTTTGTGCCGGAAAGGAGAAAGGAAGATGGTTACAGAAACATTTTGTATGAACATAAGTGCAGTCGGCTCCGATGACGGTAGAAGCACCTATGAGATACACAGGAAATGGGCAGAGAAAGGGAAGAAAGCTTTGGTCATAGAACTTTATCCCACGCTTACCGCCGATAAGTGCGGCAGTATGGATGTATCAACAATGCATCTGATGAACCATGTGCAGGAACTGGGATGGAGCGAAGTCCGGATCGTGAACCTGTATTCCAGAGTATTTTCAGAGAAGCCAACAGTGAGCCGGTTATCAGCGGATGACAATAATTTGTCTTATATTGAAGAGATTTTGGAGGAACAGGATATTGGAGGATATGACATTGTGATCGCATGGGGGAATACGCTCATCAGCCACAGGCAGACCATACAGGCGAAAACAGATCTTCTCAACATGATAAAAGAGAAAGGACTGGCAGAACAGGTGAAGTGTATTGTCACGGATAACCTGAAAGCAGACGGTGTGCATCCGCTGTATTTGGGACTCAGGCATTCCAAAGATGTATGGAGTTTACAGCCGTTTCCTCTGGAAAAGGTACTGGATGAACTGGAAAGCATGGAGAAAAAAGCTTCTGCCAGAAGCAGTAAGAAAGGTTCGGATGAAGAGAAAGAAGCGGCTTCTGCGGAGGGCGGTGAAAAGCTCTCTGTCGTAAGTAAAGAGACGGCTTCTGTTGAGAATGGTGAAAAAGTTTCTGACAGAAATGCAGAGGCGGTTCCCGCTGAT
>OFGF01000404.1_pt1 | contig 38342 bp, 38 predicted proteins | sample 1521711 | NCBI WGS metagenome assembly OFGF01 (sample SAMEA3504092, study PRJEB24116) | mouse gut metagenome | biome: mouse gut; feature: mouse-associated habitat; material: faeces | place: Denmark | collected 2011 | reverse complement strand
TGGATGGCCATGCGGCCCGCCCGACGGCAGGTTGAGCATGATGTAAGTTTACTATGAAAACCAATAAAATGTCAAGTTTTTCCGCGGGACCGAATATATATAAATATCCGATTTGAGAAGCTGGTGGCAATACGGTTTCTTCATCAAGTAAATCTGCACAGACAATGGAGGGAATATGGGGAAAAAGGAAGTTTATACACAGAAAGTGCTTTTCGTGACAAAGTGTATGCTGGCAGCGTATATCCTGACGGCCGGCCTGCTGCTTTTGCTTGCCTTTATGCTGTACAGGTTCGGGCTGTCTGAGAAAGTGGTGTCTTTGTGCATCATCGGCATCTACATAGCAGTCACGTTCCTGACCGGTGTGCTGTCCGGCAGGCGGGCCGGCCGCAAAAAGTATCTGTGGGGTCTGGCTATGGGCGTCGCCTACTATGTGATCCTTGTGATCGTGTCGCTGATCGTCAACAGGGGGCCGCAGGACGTGGCCGGCAATATGGTGACGGTGTTTTTCCTCTGCGCGGGCAGCGGTATGCTGGGCGGCATGATCAGCTGAACAAAAAATTCACCTTGCAAAAATTTTTACGAAAATACTTTTATACCGATAAATATTGTGATATACTACATGAAGTTATCAGAACAATTACGAAATCCGTATCAGGATGACACATCAAGGAGGAAACGATATATGAAACATATTAAGACTTTAACGACAAGAGATCTGAAGGAATCCATGAAGAAGGGCGGCTGCGGTGAGTGCCAGACATCCTGTCAGTCAGCATGCAAGACATCCTGTACAGTAGGGAACCAGAGCTGCGAGAAGGCAAGATAAGACGGCCGCGTGCAGTTTCTGACTTTGTGCACGAAGCGGATAAGGCCGCAGGATGCGGCGTGGATGCAGGAGTAAGAAGACCGGAGTTATAAGCAGCGATCAGGCGTCGCTGCTTATTATGCGTCGTGGCGTAGTGTGAGAAGTACTTCTAAAGCTCACAGCAATGGCTGTTTCGCTAAGAAGTACTAAGTCTCACACACACAGAACGGACAGCCACAGGAAGAAGAGGAAGGACAGGGAACTGCCGCAGTTTGCAGGCCGCAGTTTCCGGGCAGGAGAATCGAAGTGATACATCAATATGTGAGTAACGGATATCATATCGTACTGGATGTGAACAGCGGCAGCGTGCATGTGGTAGATGAGATGACATACCGCGTGATTCCGCTGGTGGAGAAGGCGCTGGCGGATAAGAACATGACGGCCGGTGAGCTGGAAGCGTATGTGCTTGCGCAGACTGCGGGGGAATCCGGGGAGGCGATGGACAGCACAGAACTGGGAGAAGTGATCGCAGAGCTTCTGCAGTTAAAAGAAGCGGGCGTGTTGTATACAGAGGATATTTATGAGCAGTATATCGGTGAATATAAAAGCCGGGAGACGGTGGTGAAGGCGCTTTGTCTGCATATCGCCCACGACTGTAACCTGGCCTGCAGATACTGTTTTGCGGAGGAAGGAGAGTACCACGGCAGAAGGGCGCTCATGAGTTATGAGACGGGCAGGAAGGCGCTTGACTTTCTGGTGGCGCATTCGGGGAACCGGGTCAATCTGGAGGTGGATTTCTTCGGGGGTGAGCCCCTGATGAACTGGCAGGTGGTAAAGGACCTGGTGGCCTATGGACGCAGCCTGGAGGAGCCGAACAACAAAAAGTTCCGTTTCACCCTGACCACCAACGGTGTTCTCCTGGACGATGAGGTGCTGGCATTTGCCAACCGGGAGATGGCCAATGTGGTGTGCAGCATTGATGGCCGCAGGGAGGTTCACGACAGGATGCGTCCCTTCCGGAAAGGGCAGGGCAGCTATGACCTGATCGTTCCCAAGTTTCAGAAGGTGGCGGAGACCAGAAATCAGATGAACTATTATGTGAGGGGGACCTTCACTCACTATAATCTGGATTTTTCGGAAGATGTGAAGCATCTGGCGGATCTGGGATTTCGGCAGATTTCGGTGGAGCCGGTGGTGGCCCAGCCCCAGGATGACTACGCCATACGCAAGGAAGATCTGCCCCGGCTGCTGGAAGAGTATGACAAGCTGGCCCGGGAGATGATAGAACGCCGGAAAGAAGGAAGGGGATTTAATTTTTTTCACTTTATGATAGACCTGGAGGGCGGTCCCTGTGTGGCCAAGCGCCTGTCGGGCTGCGGCTCCGGTACGGAATACCTGGCCGTAACCCCCTGGGGGGATTTCTATCCCTGCCACCAGTTCGTAGGACAGGAGAAATTCCTTCTGGGCAATGTGGAAGAGGGAATCACCAACACGGCCGTAAGGGATCTGTTTAAATGCTGCAATGTCTACGCAAAGGACAAGTGTAGAAAATGCTTTGCCAAATTTTACTGCAGCGGCGGCTGCGCGGCCAATGCCTACAATTTCAGCGGAGACATCAACGGCGCCTACGAAATCGGCTGTGAATTACAGAAGAAACGTGTGGAATGCGCCATCATGTTAAAGGCGGCCGAAAGCGATATGGAGGAAGAACAACATGATTAAGAACATGACCAAAAGCAAAGCGATTGTTATTCTGATCGTGATGATGCTGGCTCTGGCGGGGATCACCTATGTGGATATCGCCGGCGTGGATGCCAGCGGCAGGGGAAGTGCCTCAGACATCAAGCTGGGTCTGGACCTGGCGGGAGGTGTCAGCATTACCTATCAGGTGGTGGGAGAAGAGGAGCCCAGTTCAACGGATATGGCGGATACCATCTCCAAACTGCAGCAGCGTGTGTGGAATTACAGTACCGAGGCAGTGGTGTATCAGGAGGGTACGGATCGTATCAACATTGAGATCCCCGGCGTTTCCGATGCCAACGCAATCCTGCAGGATCTGGGACGCCCCGGCGCCCTGTACTTTATCAAGCAGACAGGCTCTGACGGTGTGGACAACTATAGTTCTCAGCTTGTGATGCAGGCGGACGGCAGCTACGGATATGAGCATCACTTAAACCGCAGCTTAGAGGAAATCATGGCGGACGGCGGCGTGGTGCTGGAGGGCACGGATGTGGCGGACGCTTCTGCGGCTACCCGCTCGGACAGCATGCAGAACCAACAGATTGTGGTGGTGCTGACCCTGACCCCGGAGGGTACATCCAAATTTGAGGAGGCTACCCGTGAGGCGTATAATAATGGGGTGAACAGCAAGAGCATCGCCATCTATTACGATGGGAATTTTGTCAGTGTGCCCACGGTGAGCGCGGTGATCAGCGATGGCAGCGCCCAGATCAGCGGTTCCAAGAATTTTGAGGAGGCGGAGAAGCTGGCCTCCACCATCCGTATCGGCGGATTGAGCCTGGAACTGGAAGAACTGCACTCCAAAGTGGTGGGCGCCCAGCTTGGCGTAGACGCCATTGAGACAAGCCTGAAGGCCGGGGCCATTGGTCTGGTGATCGTGATTGTGTTTATGATCGCGGTGTACTTTATTGCCGGTTTGGCTTCTTCCCTGGGACTGGGCATGTATGTGGCGCTGATTGTGCTTTTGCTCAACGGCTTTGATATGACGCTGACCCTTTCCGGCATTGCAGGTATCATCCTGTCCATCGGTATGGCGGTGGATGCCAATGTGATTATTTTCGCCCGTATCCGGGAGGAACTGGCTACCGGCAAGACGGTTAAGTCTTCCATGAAGATCGGTTTTGACAAGGCCCTGTCCGCCATTGTGGACGGCAATATCACCACCCTGATTGCGGCGGCGGTGCTGTGGCTGCTGGGTCCCGGTACGGTGAAGGGCTTCGCCCAGACCCTGGCGCTGGGCATCGTGTTATCCATGTTCACGGCGCTGGTGCTCACCAGGCTGATTATGAGTTCCCTGTATACCCTGGGCCTCAAGGACGCAAAGTGGTATGGCATCGGCAAGGAGCGCAGGGCGCTGCAGGTGCTGAAGCATAAGAAACTTTTCTTCGGTATTTCCGCCGGACTGATTCTGGCGGGATTCGTGGTGATGGGCGTGCATCAGGTGAATTCCGGCGACGCGCTGAATCTGAGCCTGGAGTTTAAGGGCGGTACGGCTACCACGGTGACTTTTGCGGAGAGCAGGACTTTGGAGCAGATCAACAGCGAGATTGTCCCCTATGTGGAGGAGATCACCGGCAGCGGCGTGCAGATTCAGACGGTGCAGGACAGCAGCGAAGTAATCTTTAAGTCAGACTCCCTGAATATGGAACAGAGGGAGGCGCTGAACCAGATGTTTATGGAACGCTTTGGGGTGGAGGAGTCGGAGATCCTTTCCGAGACCATCAGTTCCACCATCAGTGACGAGATGACCCGGGATACCATTATCGCGGTGGTGGTGGCCATCGTGTGTATGCTGGTGTACATCCGAATCCGCTTCAGCGATATCCGCTTTGGAGCGTCCGGCGTGGCGGCCCTGCTTCACGATGTGCTGGTGGTGCTGGCTTTCTATGCCGTGGCCAGAGTATCCGTCAGCAATACCTTTATCGCCTGTATGCTGACCATCGTGGGTTACTCCATCAACGCCACCATTGTGATCTTCGACCGGGTGCGGGAGAATATGGCGGAGATGGGCAGGAAGGAGAGCCTGGAGGAAGTGTTGAACAAGAGTATCACCCAGACTCTGTCCAGAAGTATTTTCACTTCCCTGACCACCTTTATCATGGTGGCAGTGCTGTATATTCTGGGCGTGACCAGCATTCGCGATTTCGCGCTGCCTCTGATGGTGGGCATCCTCTGCGGTACCTACTCTTCCATCTGTCTGGCAGGTCCCCTGTGGTATGTGCTGCGCAAAAAGTTTCCGCCCAAGGCGACGGCAGGTAAGTAATCGGAAATGTGCAAAGGGCTGTTCTCACTTGGAGTGACAGCCCTTTGTTCTATTGTGCGCAGTGATCGGTTTTAATCTCCCAGGCAGGACAAACGCCATTCGTGGGAAAAATAGCTGTATCGGAGCCGGAATGTTTTCTGCCTGCCGTAAATGCAGGCGCTGCAGGAAAAATGCGCCCCCACCCGGTTTCTGTCCTGGTCCCGGGCCAGGATTTTGTCTATGGTTATGGTGACGAGTTCCCCGGTTTTATCGCGGAATCGGAACCGCATGGGCGTAATTTTTCCGTTGGTATCGGTACAGGAAATCATCTGTACCGGAATGTCAACGCACAGAATGCTTTCCAATTCAATTCCCCCTTTCTGATTAAGAGTTCCACATATAAAGTATATCACGCAGAACATATGTTTGCGAAAGGTAAATTTTTCCAGCGAGGGAGAATCCAAAGGACAGGAGGTAGACCTGATGAGTCAAACGGAAGATGTGGTAAAGATGTTGGACGCCATGACAGAGGCTGGTGTGGGCCGTATAAAGGTGGAGATTTCGGAGACGCTGGGGGAAGGGGCCGCAGAGAAGGCATACCATCACGGAAGATGTGATGTGGGCAGTCCTTTTGCTACAGGACAGCTTTTTGACCTGGAGGATGAGGAGGCGGGGGAAGAACCCCGGGAACGGGAGCAAGAGGATGCAGTATGAGCTGGCCCCCATGGAGGGGATTACGGGTTATATATACCGTAATGCATACAGAAAATATTTTGGGGGCATGGATCGGTATTACACCCCCTTTATCGCCAGTACGGGCTTAAACCATAAGGAATTAAATGATGTGCTTCCGGTGCATAATGCGGCATTTCTGCTGGGGCAGGATGCCGGCAGAAACGCTGTGGACGGTCCGCCCCGGCTGATTCCCCAGATACTGGCCAACAGGGCGGAGGATTTTCTGGTGATAGCGGACAGGCTGAGGCAGATGGGATATAGCCATGTAAACCTGAATCTGGGCTGTCCCTCCGGCACGGTGGCCAGCCGGGGCAGGGGAGCGGGATTTCTGGGCTATACCTGGCGGCTTGACGCCTTCCTGGCAGAGATTTACGCCAACTGTCCTCTGGCCATCTCCCTTAAGACCCGCCTGGGGGTGGCGGATATGGAGGATTGGGAAGAACTTCTGGAGATTTATGAGAAATATCCAGTGGAGGAATTGATTATCCATCCCAGGATACAGCGGGATTTTTATAAGCATCCCATAAGGTGGGAGGGAGTGGAACTGGCTCTGGAGCGTTGGGAACGAACGGGAAGCGGCATCCCCATCTGCTATAATGGGGAGATTCACAGCCTGGCGGAGTATCGGGCGCTTAGACAGAAGTATCCGCAGATCCGGCGGGTCATGCTGGGAAGAGGGGTGCTGAAAAACCCCTTTTTGGCAGCGCAGCTTCGGCAATGGGAGAGCGGGCGGCAGACTCAGGAAGAGATCCCGGCTGCAAAGCAGCATCGGGAGATACTTTTGGCCTTTCATCAGGAATTGCTGGAGGGATATCGGGAAATCATGTCAGGAGAGCAAAATGCCTTATTCAAGATGAAAGAGTTGTGGTCCTATTTCGGAGAGTCATTTCCCGGAAAGGAAAGAGCTCTGAAAAAGATTCGCAAAGCCGGGAATATGGCTCAGTTTGAAGCGGCGGTGCGGGAAGTCTTTGGTTAAGGGACAAAGCCAATAGGAGAAAATATGACGGTTAAAAGAGAGAAGACAAAAAAGAAACTTGCCTGGTGGAATTATCTGCTGTGGGTCCTGGGGGTTCCGGCGGCCTTGATCGCATTGGTTCTGTTGGGAGCCAGGCTGTATTTTCGGGTTCCGGTGAGGGACTATTATAAGGCTTCAGAGCGGGGGTTTTTGATTCCGGACTGTAACCGGGGGTTTGTGGCCCAGGGGATTGCCTATGACGAAGAGACGGATCGGTTTCTGGTAAACGGCTATCAGAAAGACGGCATTGCCTCGCCCATCTATATCATTGCGCCGGGGGCGAAAAAGCCCGATAAGACCATTCGCATGGCGCTGCCGGACGGCTCGGCCTATACGGGCCATGCCGGAGGGATTGCCAGATATGGAGACTATGTCTATGTGGCGGACGGCGGGGAGCATAGGCTGCTGGTCTTTTCCAGCGAGGATCTCTATGGCGCCGGAGACGGAGACAGCGTGGCAGCCATGGGGACTTTCGATACGGCGGTATCGGAGACGGATTATATCGGACCGGCCTTTGTGGCGGTGGAGGGGAATCGCCTGGTGACGGGGGAATTTTACCGCAATCCCAACTACCAGACACCGGAAAGTCACAAGTACACCACCCTGGCCGGGGATTATCAGCAGGCCCTGGGGGTGGAATATGCCCTCAGTGAGCAGGCGGAATTTGGCATCATGCCCACGCCTGTGAAAGCCTATACCCTGCCGGACCTGGCCCAGGGCATGTGTTTCGATGGGGACAGGATCTATGTGTCCTCTTCCTGGGGCACGGCATTTTCCCATATCTATCAGTATGACGAATCCCGGCTGCAATTACAGGGGAATATAGCGCTGCTGGGCATGGAACTGCCCCTGTATGCGCTGGACAGCGCGGCTCTGCTGGCGGACGGCGTGATTGCGCCCATGTCCGAAGAGATTGTGGTGGTGGATGGCAGACTGTACACCATGTGCGAATCCGCCTCCGACAAGTATATTTTCGGAAAGTTTACATCCGGGAAATGGTGCTACGCCACGGATGTGGAGACGTTTTTTCAGCCATGAGACGTGATCTTAGAATATGTGATGTCAGAATATGTCAATAGAATGATTGACAAATAGGTGATCTGATGCTACAATGTAAAAAAATGGAAAGAGGGGGGTTTGCATGAAAGCATTAAAAAAGATTATTAGTCTCACAGCCATGAGTTGTACATTGATCGCCACTTGTCTGTATGCAGGGGCAGCCAATCCCCATGTACATGAATATCATGTTACAGGGAAAAATTTAGTCAGCGTAAGGCCAGGATATACCCATGAATATATCTCCGACATCAAGACAGACCCTGTTACAGGAATAGCCACAGCGGTATACAGTACCTGTACGGTCCGCCGATATGTATATCAGGGTACATATTCCTGTATCCTTAAAGAGAATGGGATTGTATGCGGAGCGACATTGCCGGAGCCTTATACATATCCGGCGGAGGAGAAGCATTCTTCCTGTAGGAAATAGTGTGGGGGTCAGATTATGAAAGGTCACATATTTCAGTCAGCAAAAAGGAAGTTCTGCCTGCTCCTGGTATTGGGGTTGTGCGGATTGGGAACAGCCTGCGGGGATGCCCCGCAGGCTGTCTCTGAATCAGGGGAGGAACAGGAGCATCATTATTCCATACAGCTTCGTGAGATTCCGGACCCGGACCAGGCCCTCTATGAGAGCGATATAATGGAGGGGCATGAGGACTGTCAGGTACTGGAGAGGAAAAGAGTTTATCAAAACGGTTGCATTTATCGGTTTCTGTCCATTATAAATGAAAGCGAAAGCAATTTGTACTATGAGAATGCTTTACAGATTTTCCGCGAGGACAGTTGGAGTTGGGAACAGATTCTGCTGCCTAAAGCGGGATGGGTGGCAGAGCGGTACATCACCATTCGTACGCTGGTGGGAGCCACGGAAGAAGGGATTTTCCTGAGACTTACGGATTATTATGCGGAAGGGAAAGAGCAGAGTTATCTGGGATATTTTGACGGGACAGATGGCACTCTTCTGATGGAATGGCCGGAGGATATGGCAGAAGCCATGGTGTATCAGGATCCCCAGGGCGACTTCTATTTTGTCAATGATATGGAGGGAATCGTCTATACCTGTGACAGTGACGGAAAACGCCGGGGGCAGAAGCGGCTGGATGCTTATCTGAGAGGAGGGATCTGTGATCCGGTGACAGGGGACATGCTCTGGTATGGGGGCAGTCCCGGAGAACTGCGTCTCTGGAAAGACGCAGGCAAGCCGTCCGCCTATGAATCCATCCAGGTGGTGGCGCCCTATGAGTCTTGGATCGCCTGCGGGCCGGAGGGTGTTCTGTACTATGCCGATGTCCAGGGGATCTGGGTCCAGGCGGATGTCCCCCGGCAGATTCTGGATTTTGGGGACAGCGGTTATCTGCCCCAGGAGCTGCACGGCATCCGGGTGGAGGAGGACGGAACCATACTGTGCTATGCGACTCTGGACGGGGCCCAGTGTCTTATGACGCTGCAGCGGCTGGCGCAGGGGGAGACATCCGAGCAACAGGAAATCCTTTTGTACGGGCATGGGAGTATATTTCTGCAGCAGCTTGTCACCCGGTTTAACCGCCAGAATTCACTGTATCACATTACCATTCAGGACAGCCTGGAGGAGCCCAATCCCCGGTTTTCCATGGAGATCGCCGGCGGAAAAGGGCCGGATCTGTTTCTTCTGACACCTCTGGAGGCGGAGGAATATGCCGCACAGGGCTATATCCGGGAGATGGAGGGGATTGTTGAGGATCCTTCTCTGTTTCTGAACGCGGCGCTGGAAAACGGTAAAGTGGAAGGAGTCACATACGGTATTCCCTATTCCTGCAGTCTGAGCACTCTGGTATGTTCCCGGGAGATAGCGGGAGACCGCCAATCCTGGACAGTGGAGGAGATGATACAGGCCGTGGGGGAGTCGGAGGCCAAGACGCTGTATTGGTATTTTTCCCAATATAATGCCCATGACATTCTGATGAAATGCGGACTCTACGATAATGAAAACACGGCTTATATAGACTGGAAAGCCGGAGAAAGTCATCTGAACAAACAGCCTTTTATGGAATTGCTGGAGTTTGTGAAAGAGTATGCGGACAGAGGAAATTATGAATCCGCAGAAGTACTTTCCAAGCTGCAGAGCGGTGAAATCGCAGGACTGGATTTTCATATGGACAGACCGGGCCAGTTGGACTATGCGGAGACCTTCTTTGGTGGAGAGGCCTGCTTCGTGGGATACCCCACCAGCACCGGCAGAAAGGGCGTCTATGTCCGGGCGGAGTGCCTGTATGTAAACCAGGCTACGGACAAACTGGAGGGTATCAGGGCGTTTTTGCAGTTTATGCTCACGGAAGAGGCGCAGAGGTTATGCCTGTCCGGCGAGATGAGTTTTGGATTGCCGGTCCGTCTCAGTACGATTTTCTATCTGGTGGAGCAGGATCGGAAGAGGGCGGAAGCATCGGAACTTCCTCTGATTTATGGGGATGGGTTTGTGACTTGGCAGGAGGATGGCTTAAGTCAGGAACAGTTTGAGACATTGGAGAAATTGCTGGAGCAGGCGCAGCCCGGTAAATTCAATGCCCTGGAGTTGGAGAGTATTTTGTATGAGGAACTGGAACCCTATTTTGCAGGTGACAGATCCCTGGAAAAAGCCGTGGAGGCTTTGCACAGCCGGGTGCAGATGTATTTGAATGAGACCGGCAGAGACTAGGGTACGCAGAAAGAAGGCGGGCATGTAAGAAGCATTTCGGAGCAGACAGGATAGGGGGGGCGTCTCCAGAAAGAGACGCCCCCTTGACTTAACGGGTCAATCAGGCTATTTCAGGAAGCCATTGACAATCTGGGCTTCTGCCTCGGCCTCTGTCAGTCCCAGGGTCATCAGCTTGATAATCTGGTCCCCGGCGATTTTGCCGATGGCAGCCTCATGGATCAGTTCCGCGTCCAGATGGTTGGCGGTGATCTCCGGAACGGCGCTGATCCTGGCATTGTCCATGATAATGGCATCGCATTCGGAATGTCCCGCACAGCGGTTGTTGCCGTTTATTTTGGCCAGAAAAAGCTGCCGGGAATCATCCCTGGCCACTGCCCGGGAGATCACGTTGGCGCTGGAGCCCTCTCCATTTAAGTCCACGTCGAAGGAGGTTTCTGCATACTGCTTCCCATGAGTCATCAGTTTTTCGGTGACGATGATCTTGGCTCCGTCCCCCAGGGTGGCCCGGGTGGAGCGTTTGGTGGAATCCACCCCCCGGATCTGCACGGTCTCCAGTTCCATAAAGCTGTTTTCCTGCAATTCCACCACGGTCTGGGGATTCATGATCCGCTCTCCGGAGCCTTCGCCGGAACCATAGTGCTTCTCCACATATTTCACATGGGAATTTTTGCCCACATAAAAGCTGTGCACGCCGTCGTGCCGGGACATTTGATCCCCGCTGTTGTGAATACCGCAGCCCGCCACGATGGTCACGTCGCAGTCGTCCCCGATGTAGAAATCGTTATAGACCATCTCGGTCAATCCGCTTTGGCTCAGCAGCACCGGGATGTGCACGCTTTCGTTTTTCGTCCCGGGTTTTATCACGATATCTATGCCCGGTTTGTCCGTCTTGGTGACTATATCGATATGGGCAGTGGTGCTTCGGGCCACGGATTCGCCGTCGGCGCGGATATTATAGGCGCCGGCGGGCATCTCGTGCAGTCCCGCCACTTGATTAAGCAATTCTTTCTGTATTGCGTCCATCTCACTTACCTCCCAAATAGAATCTCACGCGTTTTCCGCATAATATTATTCCTGCACTTCCTGATAAAAACGGCAGCTGCCGGTGTCCTGCAGCAGTTCCGGCAGGATGTTCTCTCTGCGCCCCTGGGCCTTCACCCGGCCGTCAGCGATCACCACGATTTCGTCCGCGATATTGAGAATGCGCTCCTGGTGGGAAATGATGAGCAGGGAACGGTGGGTGTCGGTGTCATGCAGTTCCTCAAATACCTTGATCAGATTGTTGAAACTCCACAGGTCAATGCCCGCTTCCGGTTCGTCAAACACCGACAAAGGGGTGTTCCGGGCCAGGACGGTGGCGATTTCAATGCGCTTCAGTTCCCCGCCGGACAGGCTGGCGTCCACATCCCGGTTGATATAGTCCCGGGCGCATAAACCAACTTTGGACAGATATTCGCAGGCCCCGGCGGTGGAGAGGCTGCTTCCCGCAGAGAGGGTGATCAGGTCCTTGACCTTGATTCCCTTAAAGCGTACCGGCTGTTGGAACGCGAAACTGATACCGCTTCCGGCTCTCTGGGTGATGGAAAATTCCGTGATATCCTGTCCGTTAAAAAGGATACGGCCGCCGGTGGGCTTTTCAATGCCCATGATCAGTTTGGCCAGGGTAGACTTGCCTCCGCCGTTTGGCCCGGTGATCACGATGAAGCGGTGATCGCCGATGGTGAGATTCAGGTTTTTGATAATCTCTTTCTGAGAGGCGGACGCGTCCGCCACCTGGAAGGAGAGGTTCTCTAATTGCAGCATATATACCTCCATGTTTTAGTTCCGCATATTCTCAGACTCTTTATTTTTAAGGTTTGCCGGGGGGCAGCCCGGCTCTGAAATGCCTTTACCATTATAGCACATTCCTCAAAAAATAACAGAGATATTCCTGTTTATTCTAGTTTTTTTTATAAAAGTGTGATATAATGCAAAAGTACTATTTATAAACCAGATAGCATAACCATGCATTACAAAACGGTATTCTCCTACATAAGATAACGTATTTGCGCAGGCCTCAGAGAAATGGATTTTATGAAAGAGGGGAAAGGTTGAATAAAAATGCGTATTCAACTATTAATTTAAGTGCGCGCAGCAGCGAGCGGAGGGGTATAAAAATGAAAGTATCAGAAAAGGCGTACATCAATAAGGCGGCAATTTTATGCCACACCATCATCGACACAGCGCTGGCCCTGGCCTATATGCTGGAATTGTTCAAGGGTACCAGGACTGTGGGCTATATATGTGTCTTTACGGCATTGTGTATTCTGCCGGTGGTGATGGAGTGGCTGCTGTACAGGAAGAACCCGGACAGCGGTCTCATTATGCATCTGATCGGCGTGTTCTATGGCATATTATATGTATTTACCATTTTCACGGCCAACAGCGTCACCAACTTCGTGTACGCGGTTCCCATGTTCGTGGTTCTGCTCCTGTATTCTGATGTGCGTTTCAGTGTTCTGTACTGTGGGACGCTCTGTCTGATGAACATATTAGATGTGGTATATAAGGCGCTTATGGTGGGATATGCCCCTGACCAGATCGCGGATGTGGAGATCCGCACCACCAGCATTATCCTGATCGCTTTGTTCTGTGTTATGACCACTGTATATTTAAACAGACTGAACAAGGGCAAGCTGGCCAATCTAAACGCGGAAAAGGATAAGTCCACCCAGATGCTTAACAGTACCCTGCAGCTGGCAGGGCGGATCAGCCAGGGGATTGAGCATGTGACGGAGAAGATGGAGCAGCTTGACCAGTCGGTATTACATATCCGGGGTTCCATGAAGGAAGTAACCCAGGGCAGCATGGAGACGGCGGATTCCGTACAGCAGCAGATGGTCCGCACCGAGGAGATACAGCATCATATCGCCAGGGTAAAGGAGAATGCTGAGACCATAGACCGGGGGGTGGACGATGCGGCGGGGATGATTCGGAACGGGCAGAAAAATATAGACGCCATGACAGAACAGGTGCAAAAGTCCATAGCGGCCAATGACACTGTGCTCAGCAGGATGGAGGATTTGAGCGTACAGACGGAGAAGATGAACACCATCATTGAGATGATCACCGGCATCACCAATCAGACCAGCCTGCTGTCTCTGAACGCCAGCATCGAGGCCGCCAGAGCAGGAGAGGCGGGAAGGGGCTTCGCGGTGGTGGCGGGGGAGATTTCCTCTCTGGCCAACCAGACCAAGTCCGCCACCGTCAGTATCACGGAACTGATTCGGGATATCAATGCGGAACTCAAGGAAGTGTCTGAGGCCATCGACCTGGTGACCGACAGCAACAAGTCTCATGCGGCCACGGCCAGGGAAGTGCGGGGCAGTTTTGAGCAGATCGCGGAGATGACAGGGAGCATCGGTCGACAGACCAGCGCCATGCGGGAGACAGTGGATAGTCTGGAGGCCGCCAATTCCGGCATTGTGGAGAGCATCCAGACCATCTCCGCCATCACGGAGGAGGTGTCGGCCCATTCCAATGAGACTTATGAAGCCTGCGAGAGGAACAGCGGCATGGTAACGGAGGTGACGGGCATCGTGGAGAGCCTGAACGAGGAAACAAAGAAGATAAAGGCAGGTTATTGAGCCGTGATGCATACATAAGCCGGTGCGGGATTGCCGGGAAAGCCTCAAAGGGGTTTTCCCGGCATTTGTTTTGCTGATTCCCGCCAGACAAAAATAGCAGAAAAAAAGACAAAATTGACATATCATTTTTGCGGAAAATGTGTTATAACAATGAAAGAATTGCACTTTCCTTTAAAGGGAATGATTTAGGAGGTTGAAAATGAAACTGTCAGAGAAGGCTTATATCAACCGAATGGCTGTGGTGTGCCATACAATAATTGATGCGGTGCTTGCCCTGGCCTACCTGGTGGAATTGCTCAAGGGCGCCAGGACGGTGGGGTACATATGCATATTTGCGGCCATATGCCTTGTGCCCGTGATCGTGGAATGGGTGCTGTACAAAAGGAATCCGAACAGCGGTCTCATTATGCATATCATAGCCGTGTGTTATGGCATCCTGTATATATTTGCAATTTTTACGGCCAACAGCATTACCAATTTCGTATATGCGATCCCCATGTTCGTGGTACTGCTCCTGTACTCGGACGTGCGTTATACGGCCCTGTTCGGCGGAACTCTCTGCCTGTTTAATATTTTGGATATTGTATATGTGGCCATGACGGTGGGTTATGCGCCCGAACAGATTGCGGATGTGGAGATTCGGGTGGCCAGCATTACGCTGATTGCCGTTTTCTGCGTTATGACCACCATGTGTCTGAACAAACTTAACAAGCAGAAACTGGCTAATCTGAACGCGGAGAAGGATAAGTCCACCCAAATGCTCAGCGACACCTTGGAGTTGGCAGGGCAGATCAGCCAGGGAATCGGGCAGGTGACGGAGAAAATGGAGAAGCTGGACCAGTCGGTTATCCATATCAAGGACTCCATGAAGGAAGTGACTCAGGGCAGCACGGAGACGGCGGATTCCGTACAGCAGCAGATGGCCCGCACCGGGGAGATTCAAGAGCATATCGCCCGGGTAAAGGAGAATGCGGAGACCATAGACCGGGGCGTGGACGATGCGGCGGAGATGATCCGGGAGGGCCGGAAAGATATAGACGCCATGGCGGATCAGGTACAAAAGTCCATAGCGGCCAATGATACCGTGCTCAGCAGGATGGAGGATCTGAATGCGCAGACGGAGAAGATGAATACCATTATTGAGATGATCACCGGCATCACTAACCAGACCAGCCTGTTGTCCCTGAATGCCAGTATCGAGGCGGCCAGAGCGGGAGATGCGGGAAAAGGATTTGCGGTGGTGGCAGGGGAGATTTCTTCCCTGGCCAACCAGACCAAGTCTGCCACCGTCAACATCACGGAATTGATTCATAACATTAATGCGGAGCTGAAAGAGGTGTCCGCGGCCGTTGACCTGGTGACGGACAGCAACAAGTCCCATGCCGTCACAGCCAGCAGGGTGCTGGGCAGTTTTGAAAGGATTGCCGGGAGGACAAAGGAAATCAGTATGCAGACCAGCGCCATGAGGGAGACAGTGGAAAGCCTGGATACCTCCAATGCCGGCATTGTAGAGAGCATTCAGACCATCTCCGCCATCACGGAGGAAGTGTCGGCCCATTCCAACGAGACCTATGAGGCCTGCGAGCGAAACAGCGAAATGGTTTCTGAAGTAACTGCCATAGTGGAGAATTTGAACGAAGAAACGAAAAAAATTAGAAAAAACTATTGACATTTGCGGCAAAACTTAGTAGAATAATCAATGTTGCAGGGAGAACCTGCAGCGAATGTGCGTTTAGCTCAGCTGGATAGAGCGTTTGGCTACGGACCAAAAGGTCGGGGGTTCGAATCCTCTAACGCACGTTGCGGAAAAGGCGGGAAAGTCTCGTAAGACAGACGTTCCTGCTTTTTTTGTATGATGCATTCCGAATGGGGAGCTTGGGGTAATCGGTGAGCCGTTTGGAGAAATGAGAAGGTTTGAAAAGGATATGCGAGGTATGATAAGATGGAAGATTCCCAATCCCGGAGATATTGCCGGAAATGCCTGACAAGGGAAATGGCAGGTCAGGAGGAATATTTTAAAAATCTGCAGGAATATATAGCCAATATTGAACCGAAATTAAAAGCGCCGGAAGCGATCTACGAGGAACGGCTTGCGGTATGCAAGGACTGCGACTTGCTGCTGGAAGGCATGTGCCGTGTCTGCGGCTGTTATGTGGAACTGAGGGCCGCCATGAAGAAAAACGCCTGCCCAAGGCATCGCTGGGAGAGCGTGGCCCCGGAAGATATTGGATGAATTTATTTAAACCTCCGCAGCAACGGTTTTTTCGCCGTTGGTGCGGAGGGCATTTTGTGGATTTCCGGATCAAATGTGTTTCAGAAAGTTCTCATATTCCTTAGCCAAATAGGCAAAACTGCCGCCAATCTCCAATGTGGAAATTTCCCTGTTTAATGCTTGAAGGAATTTTGCAATAGCTTCCCGGTATTCTGCAACATTCCGGGTTTTTACCAAATTTGTGTCGGCTGTAATGGCAGTCTGAGCAAGAGCACGGAATGCTTCCCGATTGATGCGTTCCGATTCGAGCGCGAATTGTGACGATACGATTCTGCTTTGAAAAAGGATGTCATCAATATGCTTTTCGGTAAGAGCCTGCTTACATTGCGGGCCGTTTCGTTTTGTTAATTCCGTTAGGCGCCCATATTCGCTGCACAGAGTTTCACATTGCCGGTAAGTGGTTTGCAAAACCTCCGTAAATTGCGCTATCTTTTCGGCGGCAGCCAGGCATTCAGCGGGATTGCCTGCTCTGGCGGCTTCAACGGAAGCGTTGAAACCATGGATGTTCATACTGTAAACAATGTTGGCTAATTGAGAAAGGGCAGTTGATAAATTCTGGAGAGCATTATCCTGGAGAATATTGAAATCCTCGGTCACATTTTTTAACACGTCCATGCATGCGCTTACCTCTTTGGCAATATGAAAGAATGCTCTGCCGCGGTGGTTCAACGATTTGGCGGCGGCATGTGCCGAGGACGCAGTGCTCTCGCCGATCTCAATGGCTTTATTCACCTCTTTGATACAGGTTTCCATGCAATTTGCAGCTTCCTGCTTAATGTCCTCATTAAGCAGTTCAACCGCTTCGTTCATTAAGGCAATCATGTGTTCCTTATTGTCCGCAAATTCACTGCATAACTTGGCATAGTCTGCATCAATCGCCTCAAATTGGTCTTTGGGCGGGGAAATGCGCCCCATTTCAATGCCGCAAAAGAAGCGCAGCAGATGCATCTGGAAAACCCCATCGTCAATGCAGCGGATCAAGGCATATATCCTGTCAAACATTTCAAAAGAGGACCTACCCCCTGTGGTCAAGTTCCTTACAGTCTCATTCCTAAGCTGTCCCATGCGCTGAGCAAGGTGACTCAACCCATTAGCGACAATGGTCGCTGCCGCGCCTTTCTCACCTGCTGACTCTGCCGTTTTATTGGTGAGAGAAACCAGCTTTTCCGCTTCCTCGATGAAATTGCTTAGTATTGCGGAAGTTTTTTCCGCATTTTGTTCAATTCTGTTTAATAGTTCGTTCGATAACATTACGTCTGCCTCCGTTTCGTTTGGATTACTATATTTACGGTATTCGGAGGGGGTTACGCCGAAGTACGCCTTAAACGCCCGGGTGAATCCTTCGTGAGAACCATAGCCATATTTAAGGGCAATATCTAAAATTCCGATATTTCCTGCCTGCACATCACGACAGGCAAGCTGTAACCGGCGGTTTTTTACATATTCCATCACAGGTTCGCCAACAATGGCACGAAACAGCCGTTGGTAATGCGTTTTCGAGAAAAATGCCTGCTGTGCCAATTCACCTAGATCTATGGCTTCGGTCAAACGGCTTTCAATAAAGTCGATGGAGCCATTGATTGCGTTAGACTTGTTCAAATGCGTCCCCCCCTTCTGAATATCATTTTAGTACAAAACGGATTTTTTTTCTTGACCGGAAATACCATAAACACAAACGGACTTTAGATTATAATTCTACTCCTAAGACAGGGTATACACAACTGCTTTGTTTGCGATAAAAAGCATAACCAGGAAAATAGGAGTTGATACCCGGTACTGGCTCATATTTTGGTAACAAAAATGCATGAGGCGGAAGGCGGGATTGAAATATGTTACGCTATACCACAAAGAAACAACCAGAAAAGGAGATCGATTTATGGACTATAGCAGAAAGATATCTGAACGTTTGTGGAATATGCCGGATAAGGGCGAATTGGAAAGTCACCGTGAAGAAACTTTTACGGATGACATGCTTTTTAGACAATAATGAGCAGCATGCGGAAATGTATGGGAAAAATAAAGAAGCACGAAACCATAGAAAACAGCAGTTTTGGAGATCGGATCGAAATCACCATAAAGAATCCATATCAACTGAGTATCCGCTGGGAAAAACAGATTGCCATGGTGTTAGGATTATCTCGAAGTCAGGTTAAAAGTCTGCTGGAGAAGGGGGAGATAGAATTTCAGTAATATTTCCGGGGCGAAAGGTTTCGGGACTGAGGGCTTCTCAAGCGCCCCTTTTTTTGCTATACTGGCTTTATAGCAAGAGCGGCGCCGGCAGAGAACCGGCGAAATTGCGACAGGAGGATATGGGTATGGCGATCATGGTTAATCAGGTGGGGTATGAAGCGGATGCCCCCGGCAAAAAAGCGGTAGTGTCCCGGCCGGGCAGCTATGTACTGAAAAATACGGCGGGAGAGACGGCCTGGCAGGGAGAGACGGGGACTGCGGTCCAGGACCCTCTGTGCGGGGAGACATTATATCCGCTGGACTTCGGCAGTGTGCGGGCTGCCGGAAAATATTATCTGGAGGACGGACAGGGAGAGCACAGCGACACTTTTGAAATCGGAAAGGATGTGTATGCCGGAGTACATAACGCCATGGTCAAAGCCCTTTACTTTCAGCGCTGCGGCTGTGCGTTGGAGGAAAAATACGCAGGTCCCTACATTCATGCGGCCTGCCATATGGCGGACAGCCGGATCTACGGGGAGGAGGGGCAGACTCTGGAAGCCCGGGGCGGCTGGCACGATGCCGGGGATTATGGGCGTTATATCACTCCCGGGGCGGTGACCGTAGGCCATCTGCTGTATGCTTACAAAATGTATCCCGGAGCCTTTGAAGAAGAGCTGAACATTCCCGAGAGCGGCAACGGTGCGGCGGATGTGTTAAACGAATGTCGGTACGAGTTGGAATGGATGCTGAAAATGCAGCGGAAAGACGGCGGCGTGTATCATAAGCTGACGGCGTGGAGCCATGCGCCTTTTGTCATGCCGGAGGAAGATAAGGATCCCTTCTACGCCTATTCGGTCTCTTCCCTGGCTGTGGCGGATTTCTGTGCCTGCATGGCGCTGGCTTCGGGGGTGTATCACAGCGTGGATCATGCTTTTGCGGCCCGCCTGGAAGGAGCGGCGAGGCTGTCCTGGCAGTGGCTTGAAAAGAATCCGGAGCCGCTTTTATTTACCAACCCGGAGGGCAGCAACACCGGGGAATACGGAGACAGGGCGGATGGGGACGAACGTCTGTGGGCGGCGGCGGAGATGATGCTGCTGGCGGCCCGCAAAGGGGAAAATGTGGGGACATACAGAGACGTGCTGCGCAAGATTCTGGACACCGGCCTTGGAGTGACGGATTTCGGCTGGACGGATGTGGCTGGCTTTGCTGCCCTGGCGGTATTGACAGATTCCGAAAAAACCGCAGGAGAAGAAATCCTGGGACTCTTCCGGGAGGCCGTACTGGCAGAGGCGGACCGGCTGGTATGTCTGAGTACCCGGAATGCGTTCGGCATGGCCATGGAGGCGAAAGATTTCTGCTGGGGCAGCAATATGGTAGTGACCAACAGGGGAATTCTGCTGGCTCTGGCCTGCGAAATACAGGGAGAGCAGGCGGCTTCCTCCAGGGCTCGTTACCGGGAGGTAATCCAGGCCCAGACCGACTATCTGCTGGGCAAAAACATCACGGGATATAGTTTTGTCACAGGATTTGGGGAACATGCTTATCGGTATCCCCATCTGCGCACCACGGCGGCGGACGGCATAGACGATCCCATGGCGGGATGGGTATCCGGCGGCCCCAACGGAAGGCCCGGAGATGAACTGGCCATACGGATGATCCCGGCAGGTACGCCCCCCATGAAATGCTATCTGGACAGGGAGGAGTGCTACTCCCTGAATGAGATGACCATCTACTGGAATTCCTCGGCGGTGTTCGTCACGGCATTCCTGCGCGGCTGGAAGCCGGAGGGAGGAAGGGAATCATGAATTCATTTCGGTATCGGGTGGTGAGCATAGATGGGGATTATGCCCGGCTGAAACGCATTGACCAGGAATCCGACGACCTCAAACTGGTGGCCCGGGCGCTGCTGCCGCCGGAGATCACGGAGGGGACGGAACTTCTCTATGAATGGATGCAGTACAGCATCTTAGCGTAAACAGTGGAAAATGCGGAACTAAAACAGCATGTTGCGGAACTTATTATACGAGGAGGAGAGCGATGAGCGAACAAAGAGTGTATCACAACCCGGTGCAGAGGGGCTTTTTCCCGGATCCGTCCGTGATCCGGGTAGGGGATGACTTTTATATGGTAAACTCCAGCTTTCAGTATTTCCCGGCCATTCCCATATCCCATTCCAGGGATATGGTGCACTGGCATATCGTGGGCCATGCCATCAGCAACCCGGAGTGGCTGGACATCAGCGATATCAGGGATTCCCATGGGATCTGGGCGCCGGATATCTCCTATGTGGAGGGCAGATTTTATATCTTTGCCACGCTGCGGCTCAATGCGGATGGCAAGCGGGACAACAATGTGATGCGCAGGCAGCTGGTGATGGTGTCCGACCGGCCAGAAGGGCCCTACAGTAAGCCCGTCTGCCTGGAAGTGGACAATATTGACCCCTCCCATTTTGTGGAGGAGGACGGCAGCCGGTACATGATCATCGCCAAGGCGGCGCAGGCCGTGCCCCTGAGCGGGGACAGTCTGCAGGTGGCCGGGGAGATGAGGACGGCCTGGGACGGCACGGGGGAGCGCTGCTCCGAAGGGCCTCATCTGCTGAAAAAGGACGGCTATTATTACGCCATGGTGGCGGAGGGGGGCACAGGCTATGGGCACGGCATCAATATGGCCCGCAGCAAAAATATGTACGGCCCCTATGAGAATTCTCCCCACAACCCGGTGATGCGGCAGACGGATCCCCAGGCCCCCATCCAGCGCTGCGGCCATGGCAAGCTGGTGCAGGATCAGAACGGACAATGGTGGTGTTACTATCTCTGCGGCAGGCCCAATCAGGGACATTATACCACAGTGGGAAGGGAGTCTGCACTGGATCCGGTGCAGTGGACCGAAGACGGCTGGCTGACCATCAACGGGGGCAGGGGCCCCAGCCTGGAGCAGACGGCCCCGGATCTGCCGGAGTGTGTATTTGAGAGAAATCTGTTTGACGATTTCAATGAAGCCAGGCTGAATCTGGAGTGGGAGTTTGTACGAAACCCGGACAATGGCTCTTGGTCTCTGACGGAGCGGCCGGGATATTTCCGTATCTGGACCAGAGACGGACAGCTTAATGAGATCCGTTCCAAGAACACTCTGCTCCGCCGGGAACAGGAATTGTCTTACAGGGCGGAGACCCGGCTGGAATATTACCCGGATCATGACGGGGAACAGGCGGGCCTGACCTGCTATTACAGTACGGCCACTTATGTTCGCTGCGCTCTGTGCTATGAAGGAGGGCGTAAGATCCAACTGGTGATCAATCGGAATCACGGCGAAGAACTGATGGCAGAGATTCCGGAGGTGAAAGAGGCCCCGGTCTATCTGAAAGTGGTGGTGGAAAAGCTGACCCGCAGTTTTTACTACAGCTATGACGGACAGGACTGGCAGAGCGTGGGGGTATTGGAAAACTGCATCTATCTCTGCGATGAAGGCGTCCCCGATGATCCCAAGCGCCACACCGGCACTCTGGTGGGTATCTATGCCAACAACGGCGGTGGCTGCCGCAAGAGCGCGGATTTTGATTACTTTAAATATGAAGATTAAAGGGGATACATTTGTATGCGAAAAGGAGCCGGCGTGATTCACAGCGGCTCCTTTTATATGCTTATTTCTTATTGTTGGCCCTTTTACGCAGGGTGGGATCCAGGATTTTCTTGCGGATCCGCAGAGTGGAAGGGGTGATCTCCAGCAGTTCGTCGGTGTCGATGAAGTCCAGGGCCTGCTCCAGGCTCATGACCTTGGGAGGCGTGAGCCGCAGGGCCTCGTCCGCGCTGGAAGAGCGGGTGTTGGTAAGCTGTTTTTTCTTGCACACATTGATCTCGATATCCTCGCTCTTGCCGGTCTGGCCCACCACCATGCCGCTGTATACCTTCTCGCCGGGGCCGATAAACAGGATGCCTCTCTCCTGGGCGTTGTACAGCCCGTAGGTGATGGATTCTCCGGCCTCGAAAGCGATCAGGGAACCCTGCTTTCTGTAGGCGATATCCCCTTTATAGGGGCCGTAGCCGTCAAACACGGTGTTAAGGATGCCATTGCCCTTGGTGTCGGTCATGAATTCACCCCGGTAGCCGATGAGGCCTCTGGAGGGGATGGAGAACTCCAGCCGGGTGTAAGTACCGCCGGTGATGGAGCCCATGTTCCGCAGTTCGCCCTTTCGCTGGCCCAGTTTCTCGATGACGGCTCCGGCATACTCGTTGGGCACATCAATGTAAGCCAGTTCCATGGGCTCCAGCCTGTGTCCGGCCTCATCCGTCCGAAACAGCACTTCCGCCTTGCTCACGGCGAATTCAAATCCTTCCCGGCGCATGTTCTCGATGAGTACGGACAGATGCAGTTCGCCCCGGCCGGATACCTTGAACGCATCCGTGGATTCCGTTTCCTCCACCCGCAGGGAAACATCTGTGTTCAACTCCCGAAACAGCCTGTCCCGGATATGGCGGCTGGTGACAAACTTGCCCTCCAGGCCTGCCAGCGGGGAGTCGTTGACCATGAAATGCATGGCGATGGTGGGTTCGCTGATCTTCTGAAAAGGGATGGGCGCTATGGCATCGGGAGAGCAGAGTGTGTCCCCGATGTGGATGTCGGCGATGCCGGAAATGGCCACGATGGAGCCGATGCCGGCTTCCTTTACCTCCACCTTGTTCAGTCCGTCAAACTCATAGAGTTTGCTGACTTTTACCTTGCTCTGCTTGTCCGGTTCATGGTGATTGACGATCACCACCTCCTGATTTACCCGGATGACACCATTGTCCACCTTGCCTACGCCGATGCGCCCCACATACTCGTTGTAGTCGATGGTGCTGATCAGCGCCTGGGTCCCGGCTTCGGGATCTCCCTCCGGAGCGGGGATGTAGTCCAGTATGGTTTCAAACAGGGGCGTCATATCCGTGCCCGGCTGGTCCGCCTCCAGGGAGGCGATGCCGGACTTGGCGGAGGCGAACACGAAGGGGCAGTCCAGTTGGGCGTCATCGGCGTCCAGCTCCAGAAATAACTCCAATACCTCGTCGATCACCTCGTTTGGCCGCGCCTCGGGACGGTCAATCTTGTTGATGCAGACAATGACGGGCAGCTTTAACTCCAGGGCTTTGCGCAGCACAAACTTGGTCTGGGGCATGGCTCCCTCGAAGGCATCCACCACCAGAATCACCCCGTTCACCATCTTCAGCACCCGCTCCACCTCGCCGCCGAAGTCCGCATGGCCCGGTGTGTCGATGATGTTGATTTTGGTGTCTTTATAGGTGACGGCGGTATTCTTGGACAGAATGGTGATGCCCCTTTCCCGCTCGATGTCGTTGGAGTCCATAACCCTCTCGGCCACTTCCTGATTGGCCCGGAAAACGCCGCTTTGTTTCAGCAGTTCGTCCACCAAAGTGGTCTTGCCGTGATCCACGTGGGCGATGATGGCCACATTCCGTATATTTTCTCTTTTTTGCTTCATAAAATTCCTCTCCGATGCCGGTTTTGCAGTCCTTTTCCGGCGCCTGTTTTATCTTTAATATTCCTCAAACTGTTACAGTATATCACTAATTTATTAGAGGCGCAATAAAAGAATATTGAAATTTTAGTCGAAATTTTTTGTTGAAAAGTACTTCTCAAATGTGGAAAAATGCGGTATAAATATATTACATTATAGGCGTAACTGTGCCGGAAAAATTTCTTAATGTGTAAGAAGGGAGAACACAAAATGACAGATAAGGTAATCGAAAACAACCAGGTCACCGTGATGGGGGAAATCATCAGTGATTTTGCCTACAGCCATGAGATCTTTGGGGAAGGATTCTACATGGTGGACGTGAAGGTACAGAGGCTCAGCGAGAGTTTTGACGTTATTCCGTTGATGGTCTCGGAGAGACTGATTGACGTGAACGCGGATTATAAGGGGAAAAATATCTGCGTGAACGGCCAGTTCCGCTCCTACAACCGTCATGAGGAGCGCAAGAACCGTCTGGTTTTGTCTGTTTTCGCCAGGGAGATCGATTTTGTGGAGGAGATCGAGGAGAGTTCCAAGACCAATCAGATCTATCTGGATGGCTATATTTGTAAGGAACCCATTTACCGCAAGACGCCGCTGGGAAGGGAGATTGCCGATGTGCTGCTGGCGGTAAACCGCCCTTACGGTAAGTCGGACTACATTCCCTGTATCTGCTGGGGAAGGAATGCCCGCTATGCCAGCAGTTTTCATGTGGGGGAGCGCTGTGCCATCTGGGGCCGGATTCAGAGCCGGGAGTACATGAAGAAGCTGGACGAGGAGCATGCGGAAAAGAGGGTTGCCTTTGAGGTGTCCGTGAGCAAGATGGAACTTGTGGAGACGGAGGAGGAACAGCAACAGCCTCTGTAGGACGGCTTATTTTCAGCTTTTATTGGACAATGCCGCAGACCGGTCTGCGGGCTGCAGGGGGAAGAACATGGACTGAGGAAGCATCTACATATATACGGGTGATGGCAGGGGCAAATCCGCTGCCGCCTCTTCCATTTTGACAAAAATAAGCCAATTTTCATTGACAAAAACATAGGGCAATGCTATGATATTGAAAATAAGATAGAGGTTGCGTATTTTAAGAGTACTCCCCCGGATGTGGCAGGCACAGGGGAAGGGGAAGGAAAGGGACATACGCCGAAAGGACTGGCCTGCTGCGGGCTGGAGCCTTGGGTGTGCAGTGAATAACTGCATGACTGTCATCTGAGTATCTGGATGGGGCGCTATCGTATAATATCAGGAAGCATTTCGTGATATGGTTCGTCGGCGCATGGGTGTCGGCTTTTTTTTGCGGAAATAAGCCGGCGGGCAGGCGTGGTGCTGCTGAGGCAGCGGAATGGAGGAAAGAGTATGGCAATATTCACTGGAGCGGGAGTGGCGATTGTGACCCCCATGCATGGGGACGGAAGCGTGAATTACGAGAAATTTACGGAACTGGTGGAGTTCCAGATCAGAGAGGGCACGGATGCCATCATCGTCTGCGGGACTACGGGAGAGGCATCCACCATGAGCCATGAGGAACATCTGGATGTGATCCGGCACTGTGTGGAGGTGGTAAAGGGCAGGATTCCCGTGATCGCAGGTACCGGTTCCAACTGCACGGATACCGCCGTCTATCTGTCCCAGGAGGCGGAAAGGTACGGCGTGGATGGCCTTCTGTTGGTATCCCCTTACTACAACAAAGCCACCCAGAACGGCCTGTACACCCATTTCAAGAAGGTGGCGGACTCTGTGAAAACTCCCATCCTGCTGTACAATGTGCCCAGCCGCACAGGCGGCAATATTCTGCCCCAGACAATTGTGCGCCTGTGCCGGGACTGTGAGAATATCGTGGGGGTGAAGGAAGCCAGCGGCAATATCTCGCAGATCGGTCAGCTTGCCGCTCTTGCCGGGGGCAGCGTGGACATATATTCCGGCAATGATGACCATATTGTGCCCGTTTTGTCTCTGGGCGGCAAGGGCGTGATCTCTGTATTATCCAATGTAGCCCCCCGCCAGACCCACGAGATCTGTGCGAAGTTTTTTGCCGGGGATGTGGAGGGAAGCTGCCGGATGCAGTTGGAGGCCATGGAACTGTGCAGCGCGCTGTTCTGTGAGGTGAATCCCATTCCGGTCAAGAAGGCGCTCAATCTGATGGGCCTGGGCGCAGGTTCCCTGCGGCTTCCCCTGACGGATATGGAGGAGGAAAACGCGGCCAGGCTGGAGAAGGCCATGCGGGCATACGGCATCCTGGACTGACAGGATCCGGGGAACGGGAAATTTAGATTGACGCGGCATCGCAGGCTTGCCTGCGGTATGCGGGAATGGGGAAAAGGAAACGAAAATGATTCGATTAATTATGCATGGATGTAACGGCAAGATGGGCCAGGTGATCAGCAACATCGTGGCACAGGACCCGGAGGCGGAACTGGTGGCAGGCATTGATATGCGGGACGACGGACATAATCCCTATCCGGTATTCACGGATATAAGCGCCTGTGATGTGGAGGCGGACGCGCTGATCGACTTTTCGGCGGCCCCGGCGGTGGACCGGCTGCTGGACTACTGCGAAGCCCGCAGGCTCCCCTGCGTATTGTGTACCACAGGCCTCAGCCCTCGGCAGCTCGCAAGGGTGGAGGAGATCTCCCGGGAGGTGGCGGTACTCAAGTCCGCCAACATGTCCCTGGGTATCAATCTGCTTCTGAAGCTGCTGAAAGAGGCGGCCGGGGTGCTGGTTCCCGCGGGATTTGATGTGGAGATCGTGGAGAAACATCACAACCAGAAGGTGGACGCCCCCAGCGGAACGGCGCTGGCCCTGGCGGATTCCATCAATGAGGAGTTGGGTAATACCGGCGAATATATTTACGACAGAAGCGGGAGAAGGGAAAAGCGGAATAAAAAGGAGATCGGTATCAGTGCCGTCCGGGGCGGGACCATTGTGGGAGAGCATGACGTGATCTTTGCCGGGGAGGACGAGGTGATTACCTTTTCCCACAGCGCTTATTCCAAGGCAGTGTTTGCCAAGGGCGCGGTGCAGGCAGGCAAATTCCTTGCAGGGAAGCCTGCGGGCCTGTACGATATGAGCCATGTGATCGACGGACAGATCTGATGTTCAAAAGAGCCACAGGAGAAATATACCTGTGGCCTTTTGATGCTTAAAGATCAGTGTGCGCCGGTGCCGGTTCCGGTACCGCTTCCGGTAGTGCCCGTGACGGTGCCGGCATTGTTTCCGGTTGAGCCGTTGCCGTTGGTATTCCCGTTGCCCAGAGCAGGGTCGGACGTATCCCCTGTGTTGTCTCCGGTCATGTCATCGATGAGGTCATTTACCCCGCCTGTCACATCGTCGACGATGCCGCCTACGGTATTGCCCGCATCGTCTGCCACGTCATCTATGGCGCCGCCCACTCCGCTGCCGTCATCGCCTACGGTAGAGCCGTCCGTAGAGCCGTCTGCGGCACTGCCGTTGTTGCCGGCGTTGATGTCATCGCTGTCGCCCATGGCGGAATCCGTGGTGGAATTGCTGTTGTTATCGCCGGCTACAGACCCGGAAGTATTGCCGTTGTTACCGGCCACGGTTCCGGAATTGCCATTGTTGGCTGTGGAACCGGTATTGCTCTCGCCGGTGGTCTGGTTTCCGGCCATGTCGCTGGGATCGTTATTGTTATCCTTGTTTCTGGTACATGCTGCCGCCGTACACATAAAGGCCGCCAGCAGACCGATTAAGATAAGTTTTTTTCCATTAACTCGCACTTTCATCATAACTCCTCCTGAATGATTGTTTTTGGCTCTGCATATATTATGTGTATCTGCAAATGATTTATACAGCAAATCCAAAAACAGGAATTTTGATGTGCCTCGTTTTTAGACAATTCGCTGCAATCCAAACATTGCCTGTCCCTCATACTGACGACGGTAACCAAAATACATATCATTAGTATTCTGTATCAAATTCCACAAGTTAAGGATTTTATCATTCAAAAAGCAAATTCCTCAAAATCGTTGCGCAGCAAATTCAGGACTGTGTTATACTGAAACTGCTTCGAAGCAATAGGAACGGGAGGTGAACAGCGAACCATATGAACCACTACATTCTGATCTGGTCTGTGTGTACCTTTGTGGAAAGCCATGTACAGGAGGAAATTCCTATGGAAGAGTTTGTGCGTCAGACTGGTTTTTCTCTGGCGCATATCAGAGATGTGTTTCGAAAGTGTACCGGAAAGTCACTGTCCCGGTATGTGCAGGAGCGCAGGATTGCCAATGCCGCCCAAGAGCTTCTGGACACGGACAGAACAATTCTTGACATTGCCTTGCATTACGGATTCTCCGGCAGAACCGTATTCTCCCGGGCTTTCCGACGGCATACCGACTATACCCCCTCCCAGTTTCGCGCCGAGGCCCCTGTGCTTGCCCGGGTTCGACTTTGTGCGGGGGTATACGGCGCGTCGCTTCCGAGGAGATGGGAGGATGGCGGTGACAGCAGCATGGCATAGACAGACATATTGAAAAAAGAAAGTTGAGGAAATTAAATGGATAAACAGAACAATGCAATTTTATACGGCGTACCAAAAGTAGCCTATGGTCAGGACGGATGTACTCCTTTTCCCATGTGCATCCAATCCTGCGCAAAGTATCTGGGGCTGCGCGTTGACTACACCCGGGCTATGGCCGAGAGCGGCGCCGCTTTCCGGCTTGTCTGGAATACCGCCTGTTGGGATGGCGGCAATGTGGATGCTATCTTCACTTTTGATGATCCGCTAAAAGTATTTCGTTGCGGTATGCGTGCCATGGAGCGGGAGTTTAAGTTCCTCCGCCGCATGCCGGAAACGAAAAAAGAGGATTACATGGACTTCATCTGCAGGGAGATCGACGCAGGATACCCGGTCATCGCCCTTGGCATCATAGGCCCGCCGGAAGCCTGCGTTATAACCGGCTACCAGGACGGCGGTAAAGTGTTGATGGGCTGGAATGTGTTCCAGGAATATCCGGAATACCAGGCAAGTGTTCAGTTCGAGAAAAACGGCTATTTTCTCACCGGGGACTGGTGGGAGAATCCCGATACAACCGCACTGATCGCCACCGGCACGGAAAGCATTCCCCCTTTCACTTTCACAGAAGCGCTCCAGAACATGGTGGAGGCTCTGGAAGGCCGTATGTGTGGAACCTATGCCAAAGGCATCCTGGCCTATGATGCCTGGAAGAACGCCCTGTTGTGCGACCGGGACTTTCCGGCCGATGCTGTCCTCCCCCTGCAGGTGGAACGCATGATGTGTCAGGGTGATGCCATGGACTGCCTCTCCGATGGGCGCAGCCACGGGGCAAAGTACCTGCGCAGATTGGCAGAGCAGCACCCTGCAATGGCCCCGGGCCTGAATGCCGCCGCTGGGGAACTGGATGGGATATTGACAATCATCTGGAAAGAAATGGTTCCCGTCTTAGGCGGCTGCGAGCGGGGCGAGGCTCAGATGCGCCAACTGGCCAAGGCAGAGAACCGCCGCCTGCTCGCCGGACAGATTGAGCGGATGAAGGCTCACGATGAACGGGCGTATAACTATATCCGCGAAGTATTGGATGGTAAATCTCCAAATATTTGACATCTGTAAAGGCATAGGCTATATGATGCATCGGCCTATGCCGGGTATAAAAAATACCTCCATCACTGTACTTTGTCGCTCCCAACAACAAAAACATTATACCATATCTGTCAATGAAAATCATTAACACTTGCTGCTGCCCTTGTCGTTTCCAGTCGAAAACCTGTTCTCCATTGATAAAGACCGTGGTCTGTGATACACTTATCCTGCGTATAAGTAAATCAGGACTTCGGTCTGATTGCCAATAGGGGCAGCCGTTATGGCTGCCTCTTATATCCAAATCATCGGAATGTGTGTAGGGAGGGCATATGCGGAACTAAAAAACAGCATATGCCCGGAAAACGCACTGATGCATGTGCGGACGGCGAAGCGTTCGGACAATGCGGAACTAAAATAAGAGGAAAAGTATGGAATTCAGACCCTGTATTGACATTCACAACGGAAAAGTAAAACAGATCGTAGGCGGAAGCCTGAAAGATCAGGGGGACCAGGCTTTGGAAAACTTTGTCTCCCAACAGGACGCGGCTTTTTACGCCAGGCTCTATCGGAGCGCAGGCATACGGGGCGGGCATATTATTCTGCTCAACGGGGCGGACAGCCCCCACTTTGAGGCTACCCGGCAGCAGGCTTTTGAGGCTCTGGCGGCATACCCCGGCGGGCTGCAGGTGGGCGGCGGCATCCATGGGGGCAACGCCCGGGAATATCTGGATGCGGGCGCTGCCCAGGTCATTGTCACTTCCTATGTGTTCCATGACGGCCGGGTGGACTATGGCCGACTGGAGGAACTGGCGGCGATTGTGGGCAGAGAGCGGCTGGTGCTGGATCTGAGTTGTCGGAAGATAGAGGGAGAGTATCGGATCGTGACCGACCGCTGGCAGAAAGCCACCAGAGAAGTGCTGACGGATCAGTTATTGGACCGGCTGGCGGGCTATTGCTGCGAGTTTCTGGTCCATGGAGTGGATGTGGAGGGCAAGTCCGGCGGCATCGACAGAGGGCTTGCGGCCCTGCTGGGGGAATGGGGCAGGCTGCCGGTGACTTACGCCGGAGGCGTACACAGCTATGAGGATCTGCGGCTTCTGAAAAGGCTGGGGCATGACCGTCTGCATGTGACCGTGGGCAGCGCGCTGGACTTGTTCGGCGGGGACATGGCGTGGGAGCGGGTGCTGGAGATCTGCAAAGAAAAGGGCTGACAAATACTGTCAGCCCCTTGTCTCTAATCCCATAAAACGATATTGCTATTCATTAAACAATTCTTCATTATATTAAGAACAGGTACATCGTGTTACTGATTATGGATGTTATAAGCGTCTCTTATAACTTTGTTACGTTCACGGCCTGAGGTCCCTTTTCGCCGTTCACTACCTCGAATTCAACTGCCTGGCCCTCTTCAAGAGACTTGAAGCCTTCCATGTTCAGCCCGGAGTAGTGTACGAATACATCGTTACCAGACTCATCAGAGATGAAACCATAGCCCTTTTGGTTGTTAAACCACTTTACTGTACCTTTGTTCATTGTTGATACCTCCAAAAAAATGTATGTTGCACTATTACAACGACTAAAGGATAACACAAGAAACAGAAATTGTAAATAGTTTTTATGAGATTTTTACAGAAATTCCTTTATTTCTTTGGTTCACGGCATGAAAATATGTGTCAAATGTTACAAAATTATTAATTTTTGTTGAGAAAATGAATCAGCTATGGTAGAATAGGTCTTGTTCATTGGAGGTGAAAGACTTAAATGAAAACCAAAAAGCATAAACGCAAGACAAACCGTGTGGTGATCGTCGCCTCGGATGCGGTGGATGCGGGGGTGCGCCACCTGCGGCTCAGCCACTGGGTATTTCGGGTACTGATGGTGGTGTTTTGCGTTGCCGTGGGCTATGTGGTGGGCCGTATCATCTATGAGGAACAGTACAAGTCCAGGGTGTGGCAGATTGCCAACCAGAAGATAGCGGAGGCCCAGGCCGCAAACGAGGAGATGCAGGAGAAACTGGCGGCGGCGGAATCCGGGAGCCTGGACATGCAAAGCCAGGTCATAGCCTTAAACAGCAAGATTGACCTGCTGAGCGACACGGTGAATCAGAAAACGGAGGAGATGAACGCGCTGGCGGAAAAGATTCAGCAGCAGGGCATTCCCAGTCGTTTTCCCATGACAGGTTCCGCTTCCATCGACGAGATCACCGACGGAGAACCCGCCTGCATTCTGAACGGCACCGAGGGTACCGTGGTGGTTGCGGCCGCTACCGGAGTGGTGACGGAGGTGGGTGAGGACACGGATTACGGAAGCAGGGTGGTACTGGACCATGGCAACGGCTATGTGACCATCTACCGCAACAAGGGGAACTGCCTGGTGAAAGTGGGGGACACGGTGGCCCAAGGGGGAGCGCTCTATTACATCGGCAGCGACAACACCAAGCTGGGATACCAGATCCAGCAGGACGGGACCTATATCAGCCCCATGCAGTTGATAGACATCAGCGGGTAAGGGGAAAACAGTCACATCAAAAAGGTTTTAAGCCGCGGGGCGGCAGAATGGGAGGAGAAAGCATGACGGGAAAAAAGGATGATATGGTAATAACCACAATACTGGGCAAGGACTGCGTTGTCAACGGGAACTTCATCGTGAAGCAGAGCGCCAGGATCGACGGCGAAGTACAGGGCGATGTATATGTGTCAGGAACCCTGATCATGGGCGCCGGAGCCAGGGTCGAAGGCAATATCGAAGCCGGGGAGGCCATCCTTGGGGGCGATGTGATAGGCAATGTACAGGCTCCCGGGAAGGTGGAGCTGACGGTGACGGCCAAAGTCATCGGGGATATTACCACCAATGTGATTGTAATTGACGAGAACGCCATATTCCAGGGCAGATGCAACATGAACCAGGACGCGCCCCGCAGAAAGACTCCCGAGGCCAAGAAGGCCCTTAAGGACGAAAAACGATCCGCCAGAGCGGTATTGCAGGAAGCGCTTCGCGAGGCCCAGGAAGAGAGAGTCTCTGCGGGTGATACGGAATAGACTGGCGAAGAGATTTGGTACAGAACAGATGATAAGGAAAATAAAAAGGCAGGCGGCGTAGAGCCCCTGCCTTTTGGCGTCCTATTGCTCTCCCGGAGGAGTCATCCGCTTGAACACCATGTCATAGCCATCGTTGCCGTAATTCAGGGAACGGTTGACCCTGCTGATGGTGGCGGTGGAGGCCCCGGTCTTTTCGGCGATCTCCAGATAGGTTTTGTGGTCGTCCAGCATGGAGGCCACCTCGAAGCGCTGCGACAGGGACAAAAGTTCGTTTACGGTACAGAGATCCTCGAAAAAAGTATAACATTCGTCTTTGTTCTGCAGACAGAGAATCGCCTCAAACAGCCTGCCTACCGCATCTGTCTTGATCTTTTTATTCATTGTCATTTCCAAGCCTTTCTGCTATTAAAGTTCTGCTTAAAGCTAAGCATGTTCTCTGCCCTCTATTTTATCATATTAAAGTTGTAAAGTAAATATGGACGCAAAATTTCTTTTTTGGAGAAGTTTTATGAAAAAAGGTTGTCATGTAGTTTTAAATACTATATAATAAAAACTATGATAAAAACAATTTCAGACGCAATATCACAGATAAAGCGGTGTTTGGCCCGGGTGGGATAATGGATAATCCGGGTATGACCCGCGTTATGCAGGTAGAGGTAAGCATGAAGATAGATACGGAAAATCTGTTAAACAGCATATTGGACAGTTTGAGCAGGATCGAGTATGTCCGTCCGGAGGATATCCCGGACATAGACCTGTATATGGACCAGGTGACCACATTCATGGACAGCAGACTGCGCACCACCACCCGCAATCCGGGCGATGACAAGGTGCTGACCAAGACCATGATCAACAATTATGCCAAGAACGATCTGCTGCCGCCCCCGGTGCGGAAGAAATACTCCAAAGAGCATGTGCTGGTGTTGATTTTTATCTATTATTTTAAGGGGGTCATGTCCATCAATGATATCCAGGTCCTGCTGAAGCCCATCACGGACAAATATTTTGGGGGAGGGGGCGCCTTTGATCTGGAAGCGGTGTATCAGGAGGTCTTTGGCATGGAACAGGAGGAGGTAGAACTGCTGAAAGAGGATGTGAGGCGCAACTATCTCAAAGCCCGGCAGACCTTCCAGGAAGCGCCCCAGGAGGACCAGGAGTTCCTTCAGAAATTCTCCTTTATCTGCCTTCTCAGCTTTGATGTGTATGTGAAAAAGCTGATGATCGAGAAGATGGTAGATGATCTGGCGGGTCATATGACGGCCCCGGATAAAAAAGAAAAGAGGGAAAAGAAGGAATGAACTATGTGATGGATCTGCATACCCATACCATAGCCAGCGGTCATGCTTACAGTACATTGCAGGAGAACATAGCGGCGGCCAGGGAGCGGGGGCTGAAGTTTTTGGGGCTCAGCGAGCACGGACCCGCCGTGGACGGGGGGCCGAGCCGGCTGTATTTTCAGAATTACAAGATCATTCCCAGAGAATATGGGGATATGAGGCTGTTGTGCGGAGTCGAGGCCAATATCACGGATTACGAGGGGCATCTGGATCTGGATGCCCTTACCTTGTCCCGGCTGGACTACTGCATCGCCAGCATGCATACCCTGATTGTGACGCCGGGTTCCGCCAGGGAGAACACCCGGGCGGCGGTGCTGGCCATGGAGAATCCTTATGTAAAGATTCTGGGGCATCCGGACGATTCCCGCTATCCCATGGACTATGAAGAACTGGTCAGGGAGGCGGCAGGACTTAAAGTGGCGCTGGAGGTGAATAATTCCTCTCTCCATCCCCTGTCTTCCCGACAGGGAGCCAGGGAGAATATCCGCAGGATGCTGGAAGCCTGTCTGCGTCACAGGGCCAGCGTAATCCTGGGGACGGACAGTCATATCTGCCAGTCAGTGGGGGACTTTACCCAGGCGGATGCGCTGCTTCGGGAGGTGGACTTCCCCCGGGAACTGATCATCAATACGGATCCTGCCCGGATCGGGGAAGTGGTTAATATTTTGTGAGGGAGAGTGACCGAATCGGCGGTTTGCAAAAAACAGTATGGAGGAGACTCAACATGAGGGATGAAAATTGCGGCTATTGTATGAGAGGGGAATTGCTGGAGAAGTTCGGGATCTGGATCTGTGATTTGCAGGTCAGCAGTTTGATTCTGTTCAAGGAGCAGAGCAAGCCGGGCAGGTGCATCGTGGCTTACAGGGATCATGTCAGCGAGATCGTGGACATCGGAGAGGAGGAACGCAATCTGTTTATGGCGGATGTGGCCCATGCGGCCAGGGCCATTCATAAGGCGTTTCACCCGGATAAGCTGAACTATGGCGCTTACGGCGACACGGGTTGTCATCTGCATATGCATCTGTGCCCCAAATATCAGGGAGGCGACGAGTGGGGCGGCATATTCCAGATGAATCCCGGCAAGACCTATCTGGCGGAAGAGGAATACGAAGAGATGATCCGCAGGATCAAAGAGAATCTGTAAGGAAACCGAAGGGGCGGTAGAAAGGCGGGCCGAGCCCCGGGCGGGGCCTGCGGCGGGAACGGCGGATGAAAAAGGGATGGATACCGGCACTGCTGGTTTCGGCGGCGGTGCTGTTATTGTTGTTGATAAATACATATGGCCGTCAGGGATTGCAGACAGGTCTGGCGGCAGAGAGCGCATCGGGGGAAGCAGCCTGGCACAGTTACGCGCCGCACCTGACCCTGCCCCGGGGGGAATATCGGGTGCTGGTCGGCGGGTATGGGCCTGTGGTGGTCCGCAGCGGCGAAGGAAATCTGCTGGGGGCGGGGGATGCCGGGGAGCCCTTTCTGATCCGTCTGGAGAAGGACGAGAGCGAAGTGATTTTCCATGGCTGGCAGGAGGGCGTACTGCTCTCTCTGGAACTGTCCCCTGCCGGGGGAGGTCCCGTCTACAGCGACGGACTTCTTGTGAGTCTGGGAATCGCGGCCGTGGTCCTGATTCTGGGACTGGCGGGGTGGCGGATGCGGGGATTTAACCGGCAGGGAGAGGAAGAAAAAAGGGTCGGCATTTTTATTTTCTGTGTTCTGCTGGGGGTTACGGTGCTGGCCAGCTACCCTCTTTTTTACGGCATGACGGGGCCCGGGCATGACCTGAATTTTCATCTGTACCGGATTGAGGGGATCAAGGACGGCTTGTTGTCGGGCCAGTTTCCCGTGAGGCTGCATCCCACTCACAATCATGGCTACGGATATATTTCTTCCAGCTTATATCCGGAGCTTTTTTTGTATTTTCCCGCTCTGCTGCGGCTGCTGGGGGCTTCCCCGGTGGCGGCGTATCATATCTTTGTGTTTTCCATCAATGGCATGACGGCCTGGATCATGTATGTCTGTGCCAAGGGCATGGCCCGGTCCCGGTACGCAGGGCTTTTGGCATCCGTTTTGTACACTCTGTCCACCTGGCGTGCGGTGAATCTCTATCACAGAGCGGCGGTGGGGGAGGCCCTGGCCATGCTGTTTTTCCCTCTGCTTTTATATGGGCTGTACCTGCTGCTGGCCGGGGACTGCCGGAAATGGTGGGTGCTGGCCCTGGGATGCGGCGGTGTCCTTCAGTCCCATATCATCAGCACCGTATTCGCCGCGTTTACGGTGGCGGCAGCGGCGGCGCTGTGTCACAGAGAATTTGTGAAAAAGCAGCGGTTTTTGGGTTTTGTGAAGGCGGGACTGCTGACCCTGCTTATGAATCTCTGGTATCTGGCGGCCTTTCTGACGTATTATCTGGGGGAAGATCTGGCCATTAAACATACCCCGGAAAATACGGAATTCTATCAGAACGCCGTGTTTCCCACGGAATTGTTTAATGTGTTCAACACCGGTTTCGGACATTCCCAGCTGCTGGACCAGGGGCTGCAGGGCAATATGTCCCTTTCTCTGGGCGTGGGGGTCACGGGAGCGTTGGTGTTCTGCGGGGTACATTTTCTGCTGGGGAAAAAAGAGGAGGATGGCCGGGAGCGGTTCTACGGCCTGATGGCAGGGATGGCCGGGGCGCTGCTCTTTATGTCCAGCACTCTGTTTCCCTGGCAGATTCTGCAGCGCCCGGGGCCGGTGAATGCCTTCTGCAAAACGGTGCAGATGCCCTGGCGGTTCCTCAGCCTGGCCTCTCCCATGCTGTGTATGGCGGCGGCCGGTATTCTGGCCCGGCGGAGCAGGCAGGAGCGGAGTCTGACGGCCTGCGGGGTGCTGGGGGTGTGCAGCCTGGCTTTTATCCTGTGGGGCACCGCATATACCACGGAACTGGCGCCGGTGCTGCGGCCGGGGATGGCGGTGGACACTTATGCCTCCGCAGGGTATGACAATGAATACTATCTGTGGGGGACAAACAGGGACAGCCTTACGGTGGACCGTTATGTCACCGGGGGCGGTGCGGAACTCACCGGATATTACAAACAGGGAACCCGGATTGAACTGCAGCTTTGCAATGTGGGGCCGGGAGACTGGGTGGAAGTCCCCCTGCTGTATTACGGGGGCTATGAGGCCATAGACGGCCAGGGCCGCTCCCTGATTGTAGAAGACGGGGACAATCATGTGGTTCGGGTCCGGCTGCAGGAGGGGGCGGAGCAGGTAAGCCTGCGCTACAGGGGATTTTGGTATTTCCGCGGGGCGGAACTGGTGAGTCTGGCGACATGGGGGGCTTGTGGAATATGCTGGTGGAAAAAGAGAAGGCGCTGAGGCCGGGCAGGGAAGGGGGTGTCCTGGCGGCTATTGTTCTGGCGGTGCTGCTTTGTGAGATATTCCTGTTTAATTATAAACACTGGGAGTCCCTGGTTTATGCGCCCGTGGAGGATGCGGTATGCAGCCTCTATGGGCTGGAGGCCGTGGGGGATCGGTATGAGATCGCGGAAGAGGAAGCGGTGGTGGAGTTTTCCGGGATTCACAGGCCGGTGGCCTATCTGTCCCTGGCCTTGGAGGAGGGCCAGCAGGCGGAAGTGGTGGTGGGGGCAGTGGACGAGGCCAACGCTTCCTATCTGTGGACGCCTGTCCGGGTGGTCAGGGGGGACCTGGCGGCCAGCCAGTATCTGCGGCTGCACTTCGGCCGTGACGTACAAAAACTCCGGGTGGTGATCCGGGGGCTGCGGGGGGACAGCATCTCCCGGGAGGCAGTGGCGCTGAACCCGGCGGCGCCCCTCTGCTTTTCCTGGCCGCGTTTTCTGCTGCTGGCAGGGGGAATCTGCTGTCTGTATCTGCTGCGTTCCGCCAGTCCGCTCTACCGGGTGGGGACGGATCTGACCCGGAGGGGGCAGTGGCTGCTGACAGCGGCATGCATTGCTCTTCAGCTGTTTTTTTTTCATGGGATGCTTGGATGGAATACCGATGCTCTGGCCTGGCCGGCCTATATGGAACATCACCAGCAGTATTATCGGCTGACGGAGGCCCTGACCCAGGGACGGGTGGACATCGGAGAGGCGCCTGCCCTGGAGGTGGTGGAAAATCCCTATGATCCCTGGGCCCGGGCGGCGGCGGGACTGGGGGCCGGGTTTGCGCTTTGGAACAGCAAAAAGAGAAGGTCGGCCGAAAAAATACTGGAAAAGATTCCCATCTGTGCCTCTATTATGGAAAGTCTTGGCATGTTCCGTTTTACCGCGGCGTTGTCCACTTTTCTGGCCAGCGGCGAGATGCAGGATATTGCGGTGGCAGAGAGCATGAAGATGGCTGCCTGCAGGCCGGTGGAGGAAAAAATACATCGCTGTGCACAGCGTATGGGCCAGGGATACGGGATTGCCCAGGCGGCTTACGACGAGGGGCTGTTTGAGCCGGTTTACGGGAGAATGCTTCTGGCCGGGGAGCGGAGCGGCAATCTGGAGTCCGTGCTCAGAAAGCTGACGGATCTGCTGGCAGGGCATTGTTCGGGCCTGGTGGAGCGGCTGGGGGGCAAGGGGGGCATCACGGCGG
>OFGF01000386.1_pt1 | contig 39354 bp, 33 predicted proteins | sample 1521711 | NCBI WGS metagenome assembly OFGF01 (sample SAMEA3504092, study PRJEB24116) | mouse gut metagenome | biome: mouse gut; feature: mouse-associated habitat; material: faeces | place: Denmark | collected 2011 | reverse complement strand
TGCCAAAGGCAGCAAGACCTTTTGTCACTATGAATTACAAAATGGGGAAACTCAAGCTCGCAGACAGTTTACTTTTTATACATTCTGATATATAATCTTTCATGAATTGCCTGTTTGTGCTGAAAAGCGCACTGAATGGAGGAAATCATGATATGAATATTGCAAATGCTTTGACGTGGTGCATGAATGTAGAAAAAAAACATAATGATAGAAGTGGAATTTACGGTTTCACGCAAAGGGCTTTGGCATATAATTCAAATAAAATTGAGGGGAGCACGCTTACAGAATATCAGACAGCGCCTTATTTGAAGAAGGCTTTCTTCCTGTATCAGAAGATGTTTACGGGGCTAAGGATATAGAAGAAATGAACGGACATTTTCTAATGTTTAATCATATGCTTGCAACCATTGACGCACCTTTGTCAGAAGACTTAATCAAAGAATTCAATAAAAATCTTGAAACTATCGCAAAGCTGCATTCCGCTTACGAAAGGCTCCATCCGTTTCAAGATGGTAATGGCAGAACAGGTCGTATCATTATGTTTCGGGAGTGTATCAAAAACGGACTATGTCCCTTTATTGTCCAGGATAAGAACCGCATTGTCTACGTCACGTCTTTAAAAAGCACAGACCGAGAATTTGTTCTCAGACCTTGCGCACTATTTCAAAGAAGAATAATCTATATACCAAAAACAATGCGCATTCTTTCCGTGGAAGAAAGATACCAGGAATCCAAGGGACTTTAAGACCTTTTAACACCTAATATAAAGTAATACGCAAACCGCAGCATCATTGCAGAAAGGACTTACCATGCGCATCTGGTTTAAAATATTTCAGGACAATCATCTTCTACGGGATACCGTTATCACGGACGACGGCAACGACACCCGCACCCATAAAATTTTCAACGCATTAGAACAAGCATGTTACCAATTCGACTTAAGCAAGCCCCTCTGGCTTGACGCAACCGTAGCGGAATTCAAGCGCCATGCCAAAGCACGATTTTATCAAGACAATTTCGTGGAAGAGATTGACTTTGATTTCTTGGAAATCCATGTGATCGAAGAATAATTATCGACGTTGCCGCTTTGCCTCATACATCAACAGCGCCGCCGCTATGGCGGCATTTAGCGATTCTACGCTTCCCTCCATGGGTATGTGAATGTAAGCGTCCGCAAAGCTGGCAATGTCTGTGCTTAATCCATTTCCCTCATTTCCAATCAAAAATCCACAGGGCTTGCCATAATCCGCCTCCTGGTACGACAGCTTTCCTTTCAAATGCGCCGCATAAAAAACAACGCCCTTTTCCTTCAGCGCAGAGACTGTCCCAGTCAAGTCCTCCGCAATATAAAACGGCACCCGAAACAGAGAACCCATTGTAGAACGGATCACTTTGGGATGGAATATGTCCACAGTCGCTTTGCTCATCACCACGCCTGTGACGCCAGCCCCCTCTCCTGTGCGGATCATCGTGCCAAGGTTTCCTGGATCCTGAATATCTTCCAAAACCAAAAGATGAGGACGCTGTCCTAGCAGATCTTTCAAAGCATATTGCGGCATTTTCGCAAGACAGAGAATTCCTTGGGGCGTCTTGGTATCGCTGACGCTTTGAAATACAGCGTCTGACAACACCTCATATGGAAAGCCTTCCCACGGCCGGCGCTTCTCTATATCCAGGAAAAAACTTTCTGAAAAATACAATTTCTGAATCCGTTCTTTGGGCACTTCCAGGCACATTTTCATTCCTTCCACCACAAAAACCCGCTGTTCATAGCGGGTTTTTGCCTTTTTATTCAACTGCATCATTAATTTGACTTGCGGGTTTGAAGAACTTGTAATCATGCCTCTTCGCTCCTTACAGACTAAGGTTTTTGCAGATTTCAAATTGATATTCTGAAATCTCTTTCTGCATCGCAAGCGCTTCGTCAATGTCAAAGTCCACATACTCACCGTCACGGTAACCTACCACCCGGTTGGTTTTGCCCTGACAAAGCAAATCCACTGCAAGCGCTCCCATGGTGGACGCATAGACACGGTCTTTACAGGTAGGGCTTCCTCCACGCTGCATGTGACCCAGGATCGTTGCCCTGGTCTCCACGCCTGTAGCCGACTCTATCCGCTTTGCCATGCTTGCAGAGTGACCGATTCCCTCTGCATTTATAATGATATGATGCTTTTTGCCCTTTTTCTTATTAGCAATGATATTATTTACCAGCGCCTGTTCATCGTAATCGTATTTCTCAGGAAGAAGAATGTCTTCCGCACCATTGGCAATGCCGCACCACAGCGCAATATAACCAGCGCCGCGTCCCATTACCTCGATGATCGAGCACCGCTCATGGGAAGTGGAGGTATCACGCACCTTGTCAATCGCTTCCATCGCCGTATTTACCGCCGTGTCAAACCCTATCGTATATTCGGTACAGGCAATATCCAAGTCAATCGTTCCTGGTATCCCAATAGTATTGATCCCCAGTGACGCCAGCTTCTGTGCGCCTTTGAAAGAACCATCGCCGCCGATTACGATCACGCCGTCGATGCCGTGCTTCCTACAGATCTCCGCTCCTAGCTGCTGCCCTTCTGGCTTGGTAAATTCCTTGCATCTTGCCGTCTGCAGGATAGTTCCTCCCCGCTGGATGGTATCTGATACGTCGCACGCCTGCAAATCTATAATTTCTTCCTGGAGCAGCCCGGCATAGCCTCTCTTGATTCCTTTTACTTTCTTTCCTTTGACAATCGCCTGCCGCACTACCGCGCGGATTGCAGCATTCATTCCTGGTGCGTCTCCGCCGCTGGTAAGCACGCCAATTGTTTGAACTTCATTCGCCATAAATGATCCCTCCTGTTCCTGTCCTAATTCTCACTTTTTCCAATCTATTACATTCTAATCTCTTTTAGGAAGATTTTCAATACTCTTTTCTACAACTTTTACGTTATTTTCACCCAAGACCTTAGTCAATGTGTTTAACATTTCAGGCATAATCGCAATATTCCTGCTGGGAGGAAGCCGCTTCATCCTCCTTTCACTGGAAATATAGACAACAACGCCGTCATTTCCGTCACTTTCTTTTAACAGTTCGAATACTTCTGCCTCGTGGCGCTGATAGTCCTCTCTGGTAGGAAACTGCAGCCAAAGCTCCTGCTTGGCGTCCTCAAAAGAATAGATCCGTTCACAGACCAGTTTGGCATTTTTCTCGTCCTCGGTGACAGCCTTTCCCCGGACAAATACTTTTTCATCGACATTCAAGAAGCGACTGTATTTCTCATAGCTGTTTGGAAAGATAATAATTTCCATCGTCCCTACCAAATCTTCCAAGGTGATAAAGGCCATCGTCTGGTTATATTTTGTATATTTTATGGTCTTGTCCAAAATCATTCCACCGACCATGGCTAACTCGCTTTCCTGCACCCGGGTATGCCCGCTCTCCTCCTGAATCTGAAAATCAGTAGTAAGCCTGGTTATGTTCTTCCTCCATTTTGCCTCGTATTCTTCCAAAGGATGACCGCTGATATAAATGCCGAGCACTTCTTTTTCAAAACTCAGATACACTTCCTTGGAATACTCTCCCACGTCCGGCAGCTTAATTTCAAATTCTGCCTTTTGGTCTTCTCCTGCCAGATCAAACAGCGTCATCTGTCCCGCCATGGTGTTCTTTTTGTCCTGGGCGATGTCATCCATCATCCCTGCATACACCATCATGCTTTGCTTCCTGGTAGCGCCCAAATGATCCAAGGCACCTGACTTGATTAAGTTTTCCACCACGCGCTTATTAATCTCACGGTCTGCCATCCGGGTCAGCAAATCTTTGATGCTTGTGAACTTTCCGCGCTCGTTTCGCTCCTGACAAAGCTTTTCAATAAAGGACTGGCTGACGCTCTTTATGGCGGACAACCCGTAACGAATGGCGTTTCCTGATACCGAAAACGTGCTCTCTCCCTCATTGATACTGGGCGGAAGCACCTGGATCCCCATCTGCCGGCAGGTAAAAATGTATTCCGAAATCTTCCCCACATGATCCATCACAGAGCTCATCAGCGCCGCCATATATTGCACTGGATAGTAATATTTGAGATAGGCGGTCTGGTACGCCACCACTGCATAGGCAGCCGCATGGGACTTATTAAACGCATATTTTGCAAAATCAATCATTTCGTCAAATATCTTGTTGGCTACCTGCTCGCTAATCCCATTACTGACACAGCCTGGAACTCCTTCTTCCTCATTGCCATAAACAAAATTCTTCCGCTCCTGTTCCATTACCGACGTTTTCTTCTTCGACATGGCACGGCGCACCAGATCGCTTCTTCCCAGAGTATATCCTGCCAGATCCCGTACAATCTGCATTACTTGTTCCTGATAGACGATGCACCCGTACGTCGGCTCTAAGATCGGCTTTAGCTGGGGACAGTCATAAGTAATTGTTTGCGGATTATTTTTCCCAAGAATATAGGCAGGTATAAAATCCATCGGACCTGGGCGATAAAGAGAAATACCTGCGATAATGTCTTCCAAGCTCTGTGGCTTTAACTCTTTCATAAAGTTCTTCATCCCGGCACTCTCCAGTTGAAAGACGCCATCCGTCTTCCCAGTCCCCAGAGAAGCAAGCACGTCCTTATCGTCAAAATCTATCTCGTCAATGTCCAGCAATTGCTCCTCTTTGATAGCAGGATCACGCTCTTTCTGGCTAACATGGATCAGATTTACGGCATTCTGAATCACGGTCAAGTTTCGAAGTCCCAAGAAATCCATCTTCAAAAGTCCAAGCTCTTCTAAGGTAGTCATGGTAAACTGCGTGGTGATTGCGCCGTCGCTTCCCTTAGAAAGAGGCACGAATTCATCAACCGCTTTGGAACTGATAACCACTCCCGCCGCATGCATGGAAGTATGCCTCGGAAGCCCTTCCAGACGTTTTGACATGTCGATCAGCTTCTTGATGCTCTCGTCATTTTGATAGAGATTTTTGAGTTCCAGATTCATCCTCATCGCTTTGTCGATGGTGATTCCTAACTCCATTGGAATCTGCTTTGCGATATTGTCCACAAAGGCATAAGGCAAATCCATCACCCTGCCCACGTCACGGATCACGCCTCTTGCCGCCATCGTACCAAAGGTAACGATCTGCACCACCCGGTCTTCGCCATATTTTTCGCTGACATAATCAATGACCTCTTGCCGCCGCTCGACGCAAAAATCAATATCAATATCCGGCATGGTGACACGTTCTGGATTCAGGAACCGCTCAAAAATCAGATTATAGCGAACGGGGTCGATATTGGTGATTTCCAAAGTATAAGACACCAGGCTTCCCGCTGCGCTTCCTCTTCCTGGTCCCACGGCAATGCCATTTTCTCTCGCAAAATGAATAAAATCCCAAACAATCAAAAAATAGTCCACATACCCCATCTGGCGGATAATATCTAGCTCATACTGAAGCTGCCGTTGCAGCTTGGCAAATCTCATGGGTTCTTGCCCTGGGATTTGCGTCCTGCCGTCCACTACAGGATAACGCCGCTTTAATCCCTGATGACATATATTTTGCAGGTATTCCCAAGATGTATAGCCCTGTGGCACATCGTACTTCGGCAGCTTGATGACTCCAAACTCAATCTCCACCTTACAGCGGTCTGCAATTTTCTGCGTATTTTCTAATGCCTGCGGCGCATAGGGAAACAGGGCGCGCATTTGTTCCTCGGACTTTACAAAGTACTGCCCGCCCTCATAACGGAGCCTGTTTTCATCAGACAATTTTTTCCCGGTCTGAATGCATAACAAGATATCATGAGAATCAACGTCCGTCTCATACGTATAGTGCACGTCGTTAGTTGCCACAAGCTCAATCCCCGTATCCTGAGAAAGGCGCATCAGTTGCTGATTTACCTGCCGCTGTTCTGGCAAGCCGTGATCCTGGAGCTCTAGAAAATAATTCCCACGCCCAAACGTCCTTTGATACCACAAAGCCGCTTCTTTGGCTTCCTGATAAAACCCCCGCAACAGAAGCTTTTGCACTTCCCCCGCAAGGCAGGCGCTGAGCACGATCAACCCCTCATGATACGCTTCCAAAAGTTCCCGGTCTACCCTGGGACGGTAATAATATCCTTCTGTAAATCCCCGTGAGACAATCTTCATCAGATTTTGATACCCTGTATTGTTTTCCGCCAGCAAAATCAAATGAAAATAGCGGTCCTCCCCTTCCACTTTTTCGCGATCAAATCTTGAGCCTGGCGATACATAAACCTCGCATCCTAAAATGGGATTGATCCCCGCCTCTTTCGCCGCCCGGTAAAAATCAATCACGCCGTACATAACGCCATGATCGGTGATCGAAGCAGCGTTCATCCCCAGTTCTTTTACCCGCGCCACATATTCTTTGATCTTGTTGGATCCATCCAACAGGCTATATTCCGTATGGACATGAAGATGTGCAAATGACATATGTTCCCTCCCTTCGAGAAAAGGACGCCGTGGATCCCTCCATCTGGCGCCCTTCTGATACCATTTTACAATACTTTTGATAAAAAGTACCGCAATCTTTGATTTTTTGGATGTTCAAAAAATTCCTGCGGCGCATTCTCTTCACAGATCACGCCCTCGTCAATAAACAGCACCCTGGACGCCACCTCTCTGGCAAATCCCATCTCGTGGGTCACCACCACCATAGTCATGCCGTCTGCTGCAAGGTCTTTCATCAATCCTAATACTTCTCCTACCATTTCTGGATCCAAAGCCGAAGTAGGCTCGTCAAAAAGCATCACATCTGGATTCATTGCCAGAGATCGCGCAATGGCAATTCTTTGCTTTTGCCCGCCAGAGAGCATTGCCGGATAAGCATCTGCCTTGTCCGGAAGCCCGACGCGCTCTAACAATTCTTTTGCGCGCCTCTGTGCTTCCTCCTTGCTCATCAGCCCTAATTTTACCGGAGCCAGGGTGATATTATCCTGGATGCTTAAATTGGCAAACAGATTAAACTGCTGAAACACCATGCCGATCTTCTGGCGGATTCTATTTACATCCGTGCCAGGGGCGGTAATCTCTTTGCCCTCAAAGATCACGCTTCCTCCTGTAGGCGTCTCAAGCAAGTTCAGAGAACGCAGAAACGTAGATTTTCCGCATCCAGAAGGCCCAATAATGGCCACCACTTCGCCTTGGCAAATCTTGGTGCTGATTCCACGAAGCACCTGATGATCGCCAAACTTCTTCTCTAATTCTTTTGTTTCCAGCAATACCTTACCGCTCATTGACTCTAAGCCTCCTCTCCAGCTTGTTGACGCACCAGGAAAGCCCCGTTACCAACAACAGATAAATTAAGGCAACCGCAATCAGCGGCATAAACGCCGAAAATGTAATTCCTCTTATAATATCTCCGCCGTGTGTCAAATCTGTCAACCCGATATAACCGCTGATGGAGGTCTCCTTTAACAACACGATAAATTCATTTCCTAAAGCCGGAAGCACATTTTTAAACGCCTGTGGCATAATAATGAACCGCATCGTCTGCCGGTAGCTCAGTCCCAGGCTGCGTCCTGCTTCAAACTGTCCTTCATCGACGGACATAATGCCGGAACGGACAATCTCAGCCACATAAGCGCCGGAATTCAATCCAAACGCCACCACTGCAACGAAAATCTTTGGTATATTTACTGTTGCAAATATCACATAGTAAATGATCAGAAGCTGAATCATCGTAGGCGTTCCCCGCATCACGGTAAGATAGATTCTGCACAGGAAATTGGCAAATTTCATATGCCCAGTCTTATCATGGCTGGAACGGATAATCGCCACCAAAAATCCAATGGCAATTCCTACCAATACTGCAAACAGAGAGATGATCAGGGTATTGATTAATCCTTCGATTATGTACTGATACCGATTGCCCTCTATAAAATTCAGTGTAAATTCATCCATAAAGCTCTGCACTTGGACATTTCCTCCTATTTTGAACGGACAATGATCACCTGTTTTGCCTTGGCGTAAGTATCACTGAAGTCAATGCTTTGAAGCCGCTCCTCATTTACGGTCATTCCTGCCACGCCAATGTCTGCCTTTCCAGACTGCACCGCATTGATGATGGCGTCGAAATCCATATCCAGGATTTCCAGTTCCATTCCAAGCTTGTCTGCCACTGCCTGAGCCATTTCCGCATCTATGCCTACGATCTTATTATCCTCATAATACTCATAAGGCTTAAATGCCGCGTTGGTCGCCATGACCAGCTTCCCGTTGGAAGTGTCCACGTCTTCCGGGGATTCATAAGGGCAAGTTCCCATGGTATCGTCGCCCGTATAATTCGCCATAATCTGATCCAGGGTGCCGTCTTCTTTTAATTCCCCAAGCGCTCCATTGATTTTATCTTTCAATTCCGTATTGTCCTTGGCAATTGCGATTGCATACTCTTCGTCCGTATATTCGGTTTCCAAGATCGTCAGATCTTTATTTTGGTCAATAAATGCCTTGGCTGGCTCTGAATCGATAACCACGCAGTCAATTTTTCCCTGTTTTAAAGACTGCACGGCATCTGCGCCCTTTTTATAACGTTCAATCTTAGTGCCGTTGTCCTTGCCAAATTCATCTGTCACCAAGGTGTCTCCCGTGGTCCCAAGCTGCACGCCAATCTTCTTTCCAGACATGTCTTCCGGAGCATGCACGGTATTTGCCGGAACTCCGCATCCCAAAAGACCAGCAGCCAAAACTCCTGTCGCCAATATCGCTGTTAATTTCTTCCAATTTTTCATAAATATAAATCCTCCTGTCTTTGCCATCCATCGCCGCATGGATGCTCTCAATCTATAGGAGAGCCGCTCCTTGCACAAAATGAATCTCGCACATGCTTTCATAGTAAAATTGTATAAATATACGCCAATCTGTATCTTATAACAATATGGCGAAAAATGCAACAGATTTCCCCTTATTTTTCAGAATGATTTGCGTTTCCATTGCAATTCTTTCTCTGTATTGTTACAATGATAGAATCACAAAACAAACTGAACCAGAAAGGGGTTTTACCAATATGAAGATATTAAAAAAAACCGGCAGCATCTTATTCTGCCTGCTCCCAGTGCTCCTTGCCTTCGGGATCCAGATTATCGTATCATTTGCAGCCGTGATTTTAAAACTGATCCTGGCAATCGCCTCCGATCCCCAATTCCTTGACCATATGACAGATCCCAACCGCATCATAGACGTTATTATGGACAGCCAGTTTCTTGCAGCAATCTCTGCCGTTTATGCGGTGATTGCAGCATTTGCCTTGGGATTCTGGTACTGGAAGCGGTTCGTGCCCAAAAAACAGCCCCGCAGAGCATTGTCGTCGATTCTAAATCTTAAAACCTTGGCAGGACTCGTGCTCCTGATGATCGCAATGCAGTACCTATCCACTTATTTGATGGCGCTCCTTGCCGCTATAAATCCGGCGTGGTATCAAACTTATGATGATCTGATGAAAAACATTGGATTTGGAAATGTCACCCCGCTTCTCGCCCTTTACTCCATCTTGATTGCTCCCATCAGCGAAGAACTGATCTTTCGAGGCGTCACATTGAAATATGCCACAAAAGCAATGCCCTTTTTCGCAGCTAACTTGCTGCAGGCATTTCTGTTCGGCGCTTTCCATGGCAATGTGATTCAAGGCGCTTATGCTTTTGTCGTAGGAATATTCTGCGGCTATGTATGCTTTCAAGGCAAAAGCATTTACCTGTCGATCCTGTTTCATATGCTGTTCAACCTCTGGGGAACTTTTGCACCAGAATACTTCTCCTACAGCGGCGATTCCATATGGATCCATCTTGCAATCTTTGCCGCCGCCGTATTGGCAACAACAGCTGGAGTATTTTTGTATCATAGCGGGACTAAAGCACGCACTCCAATGCCTGAGGCATATCAAAAATATGCAAGCTAAAAGAACACGCAGTTTTACTTGAGTCTCCCCCTTTTGTAAAGTATTCACTTGTTCAAAAGGGGGCTGTAGCACGAATATATTCATTTTTGCTCTTTACAAATCACCTGTTCCATGTTATATTAAACCAATCACAGAATCTGTGATTTCTGATTTCAGGCATTCTAAGCCAGTTACGTTCGGCATATGGATGCCTGCCGGAATTCCTGCCTTTTATGAAATGGAGGAATTCAATGTCTGCAAAAAATAATAAATTCTTACACGCAACAATCGCTGTATTCGTACTTGTATCCGTATTATTCTCTTCAATGATTCCCTCTTTCGAGGCACAGGCAGCGCCCAGTCTTGGCTTTGTAATTTTAAACAGCTATTCCAAAGTCATGAATATTGGAGAAGAATGTTATCTTGCCGCCATCACTTCTACAGGAAAAAAGCCTTCTTTTTCTTCCAATAATTCAAAAGTCGCATCCGTAAACACGTATGGAAAAATTACCGCAAAAAAAGCTGGCACGGCAAGGATCACCGCAAAAATCAAAAACGGAGAGGCAAGCTGCACGGTCCGGGTGGCAGCCACCAAGATCCAGCTAAGCGCCAGGTCGATATCACTGGAAAACGGATATTGCGCCAAACTATCCGCCACTGCGTCCACAGGACGCCCTGTCACTTTCCGCTCCAATAAAAAAAGCGTGGCAACCGTGGACGGCAATGGAGTGATCACAGCAAAAAAACCAGGTACGGCAACCATCTTAGCTTCCGCAGACGGAACAACGGAAAGCTGCATTGTCACTGTGAAAAAACCACAACTTTATCTTAGCAAAAGCTCTGTCAACCTCTATCGGAACCGTAGGTTCCGTCTGATTGTAAAATCCACCTCTAAAAGCATCCCCAAATGGAAGAGCAATAAAAAAAGTGTCGCTACGGTAGACGACAATGGAAACGTGACCACCATAAAGAACGGCACGGCAACCATCACTGTAACGGTAGACGGCGTCAGCAAGACTTGTGAGGTGATTGTAAAAAAGCCCACAGTCACGTTTGAAAAAAGCGAGATCACACTTGCAGTTGGAGCCAAAAAACACATAAAAGCACTTGTCTCCTCTGGCAATCAGCCTGTATACTCAAGTTCAAACACCTGCATCGCATCAGTAGACGAAAATGGCACCGTCTTTGCGCATGATGCTGGCAAAGCTTACATTTATGCCAGTGAGGACGGCGTTAAAAGCCGGATGCGCGTCATCGTGACTCAGAAATAATTTTTAATCCACAAAACAACAAATATCCTTGGCAGGATTCCGGATATCAGAAAAAATTATGGCAATATTTTCTTCTTATGAGAATATCCTCGCTTCGCCAGGAAAGACCCTGCGCATATTATTTTTACTCTATAGGAAAGACCTTTCATGCTAAGGCGTAAAAGCGTTTTTCCTATAGAATAAAAAAAGCCCTCCTGAGCAAAAAATCAATGATGATAACGCTTGCCCAGGAGAGCTTTCCTATTTTGATTTCAGTACAAAATCTCCGTCAATATGATTTTATTGCGGAATGTCCATAATAACATTCCCCATGATGTTTATGCTTCTTCGCCTTGGTGCACCCTGGAACCGTGCACTGGCTATATGTTACCTTGCCATTGGAATGTCCATAATAGCAATTTCCATTATGGGTATGCTTTTTTGTCTTGGTACAGCCCGACACCGTACACTGACTGTATGTTACATAATTGTTGGAATGCCCATAATAATACTTTCCGCTGTGTTTGTGTTTTTTATTCTTGGTGCAGCCTGACACCGTACATTGACTGTAAACTGTTTTCCCATTCGAGTATCCGCAATAATAAGCTCCATTATGACTGTGCGTTCCTGTTTTTTTACATTTCTTCACGGTACACTGGCTATATGTCACGCAGGAACCCGAATGCCCGTTGTAATTCATATTGCCGTGGCGATGTTCTCCTGTGACATTACAGCCTCCATTATGACAAGGCGCATATGTTGGCTGCGTGTTGTTGTGATGCCCCCCTCCTCCATGTCCGTGAGCAAATGCTGCTGCTGGATCCAAAAGGACGGTCATGGCAACTGCAAAAACAAGGATCGTGCTTTTAAATTTGTTCTTCATTATCTCCTCCATTCTATGCGCATAGAAGCAACAGGTAGTTTGCCGAAAGAATTAATAGATTCTTTGACACTTTCCTCTATTCTATGCATTGTCAACTTGTTATCTTCACTCTACCATAGAATTTCTGATATTGCAACAGCATAACATTTTGAATTGCAAAATGGGGAAACTCAAACATAACATAATCCCGCCCTTAATATTGGCGATCGCCAAACTGTTACACATCAAAATCAATCCAGATAGTGAATCGAAAAATGCGCTTCCCCCGCCTCGTCGATCTCCATCAAAGCATAAGAAGGCTTATGCCCTTCCTGCCTAGGATAAGACACGCTTCCCGGATTCAGGGCGATAACGCCTTTATGACAATCCAGAAACGGACGGTGGGTATGCCCGAACATCACGATATCCATGCCGCGCCCTGCCGCTTCCTTTCTCAAATCCTCGATCCCCATTGCCACATAATAATAATGCCCATGGGTGATCCATACGTTATATTTTCCAATCTTTAATTCTTTTTCCCGTTCCAGATCGGAGAAAAAATCATTGTTGCCAGCGACAATCTCAAGCGGGCAGTCCGCCAGTCCTGCAATATAATCTTCGTAACCTTCCGAATCCCCAAGATGTATCATCAGATCGATCTGCCCTGCGCAACGTATGACCTCTTCCAGCCCCCGATGTTTTTTGTGTGTATCACTCACTATTAATATTCTCATAATTCTACCTTTATCTGCCATTTTTGGGCTAACTTTTCTTTCATGGCACGAAGCGCCTTTCCCCGATGGCTCAGCACATTCTTAACCTCTGGGGGCAACTGCGCAGTAGAACAATGATATTCATCGACATAGAAAATAGGGTCATATCCAAAGCCATTTTCTCCTGCCGCTTCCCATCCAATGTAACCCTCGATCGTCCCCCTGGTGACGCAGGTTTCTCCATCTGCAAAGACAGCGGCAATGGCGCATACAAATCTTGCGCTGCGCTGCTCCTTTGGCACTCCCTTCAAACGTTCTAAGATCGTCTGGTTTTTTACCTCATAAGAAGTGTCTTCTCCAAGATACCTTGCAGAATAAATCCCTGGTTCCTTATTCAGATAATCCACTTCTAGTCCGGAATCATCCGCAAGCACTACCACGTCTTCTTTCGCAGAAACCACCGCTGCTATTGCCTCTGCCTTAATCTGGGCATTCTCCTCAAAGGTCTTGCCATCCTCCACAATCTCCAACTCGATCCCTGCCTCTTTCATGGAAACAAGTTCTAAGTCAGGATCTGACAAAATGCTTCGGATCTCATTCATTTTTCCCTGGTTGCCGGTGGCAAATATTATCTTTTTCATAGTTCATGATTCCTTTCTGATTCTTATCTTTCCTCTAAAGCCCGCAGAATCGCCTGATAAATGCCCTGTGCAGCACGTTCCTGAAATTCTCCTGTCGTCATCCTCTGCAACTCCTCCTGGTTTGTCATGAATCCCACTTCGATCAATGCCGCTGGAACTTCACTGTTGCGGAGGATATAAATGCCGCTGCCGTTGGCAACCCCATTGGCTTTGCTTCCCGTCGCCGCTGCAAACTCCTCCAGGCAAATCTGCGCCAGACGCCCGCCGCCATAATCTTCGTCGCTTTTCTGCTCGTCATATAAAACTTCAACCCCATCACGGTCGGACAGCTCTGCGTCTGAATCAGAATTGCAATGAACACTGATAAACAAGTTCGCACCTGCTTTCTCCCCAAGCTGAGCCCGCTGTGCGAATGTTGGGTTCACATCCTCGGTGCGGGTATAATAAACGCCGATCTCACGGTCATTTTCATCGAGCAGCTTTTTGAGCTCCTTGACAATGCCAAGATTAATATCTTTCTCCATGATCCCCTGCTTGATGGCGCCTGGCGCGCCACCGCCGTGTCCTGGGTCTATGACGACCACTTTCTCATAGCGTTCTCTCGGATGGATAAAGTCAAGATATAGACGGCCATTGCTGATCCTGGTCTCCACCTCATAGACAGCGTCCATGGAAATCTCAATTCTTCCATTTTCCATATACAGGTCATTAATATGGTTACATCTTCCCAAAAGAGGATGTTTGAAAAAATAGTCTTTTTCCACCCCTGGAATCTCAATGACTATGTTCTGCGTCACATAGTCATTTTCAAAAAGTACCCGATCCAATTCTAAGCCTTGGGGAAGCTCAAGCTGAAGCTGATGCTTAAAACTAATATCCTCTGTCTGCTCTGTCGGCCTCGTATAATAAGCCAGCATCTGCAGGCCAGACATTTGCCGCTGCTTCAGTTCTATCCTATGAACATCAGAAAACTGCCACAGCACCACCGCCGACAAAACGATGGTTATCATGAGAACCATTGACGAAATTTTAAGTATTTTCCCTTCCATCTTCCGATACCGTCTCTTTCGCATATTTTCCTGAGGCAGCAGATATGTTTGCACGACGATTCAAATACGCCGCTGCCGCATTTCTAGTCTTGCAAAACGCTATACGCTTTGAGGCACAGATTGCATTTCTGATCGTTTTCCGCACTGTCCCAATTCTCGCCGTATGCGCTGATATATCCCTCTCCGTCTGTCAAATCAGCCCCTGCCGTAAATTCGCCCGCAGCATATTCCACAGCCATCGGGTGCACCGACCCAGGCGTGGTGACATAGAGAACGACTGCGTATTTTTCTCCTTCTTCCACCGCAATGTCCTTTTCAAACGGTATCGTATAGTAACCGGCGTTGGTCACGCTGCCGCTGGCAACCTTGACCCGTTCTTTTAAAGAATCTGTGTTTTCAAAATTCTTTACCACAAAAAGCTCATAGGAAGTTTCCTTACCAGTGGCATAAAATCCTGCTGCCTTTAAAAGTTCTTGGGACTGAGCCGTATAAACATTTGCTCCAAAAACGCTGTCTTTATTATAGCCAAGCTGCCCCACCCAGCCACAGAGATCTGACTGGTAAATGCGGTCATAATTATCCGTCTCTTCAATTCCCGTATACACCACGTTATGATTCCCGATGTTCACATCATAATAACTGACATAAAATACCCCTTCGTCTCCAAATTCGTCCCCCCAGCTGTTCTGACATAGAAAGGCCCCATTGCGCTCGACTTCCATGTTAAAATTATCTCTGGGATAATTGTCATCCCAGCCGATGATCATAATCTCATGGTTGGGTTTTTCCGCCCCAATATAGCAGTAGGACGATTTCTCCTGATTATAATATGGCGAATAGGAATGGGGATTGGATAAAGCGCTGTAAATCGCCGTCTGCACTCCCCCATATTTAAACACCGATTCCTTGATTTTTTCAATATCCTTGCCGTCAATCAGCTGGATCTCCTGGACATGCTTCACTGCCTCCAAATTATCTGGCGACTCCCCGTCTCCATAGGGATCGTCCTCTTCCCTCACTGGTCCCTGCCAAGAGACAAGATACGCCATGCCTATCGTGTATTCCCCGCCGTCAGACTGTCCCAGTGAAAAACTGTTCTTGAGCGACATATGATCTGGTGAAAACTCCAAAACCTCCTCCGGCAAAAGCATCGACTCCATAGACGACAACGCCGCAAAAGCCCAGCAGGTCCCATAGTTTCCCTGATCCTTTACCTTTGGCGTCCGCTGCCTGTTGCGCAGATCATACTGCGGTGGCAAAATGCTGTCCTCTTTTGCCTGATTCAATGCCGTCCCCTGATTTTTTTCAATGTTCCACTCATAATGAAAATTCAATGTTTCCGCAACGGTTTCTGCAGCAACATAATAAGCGCCATCCTTACGGACCATCGGGGATTTCGCTTGCTCTTTCTCACCGTTGACACTCACGCTCTCTTCGCCCAACTGAAAAGCAACCACGTCGGAACGTTTTTCCAGCAGGATTTTTTCTCCTTCGTAGATATGGGCGCTGCAGTTAAAGCTCTCGCCCAAGACTGAAAAAGGCACCATGAGATTGAGGTTGTCATCCATATAAATGCCGTCTTTTTGGTTTGTCAATTCTTTATTGTCCACCAATATGGACAAGGCTTTTCCATTCACTGTCTCCGCAATCAGCGGATTCCAAATCTCCCGCTCTAGCCGTGCGCCCCGAAAACGCTTCACCTCTCCGCCTCTTGCGCTGATATTGGAAAATTTCAAAGCCAAAGCACAAAAAAGCAACGCTGCCATTGCAATATATCTCTTTGAGTATTTCACAAAAATTCCCTTCTAATTTCCTGTCTCTCGCATGTGCGTCCGCTTGGGCGGCTTGGGACCCAGAAACTGGTAAAAATATGTCTTCAGCATTCCATTATAAATTTTACGGTTCTTGTCTGCTTTTCTTCCAACATCACGCTCTACATCTTCATAACTGGTAATTATGTAAGAAGACCAGCTATCCAGCCTTCCCAACGCCTCGCCAATTTCTTGATACAGCGCTGGAAGCGCCTCTTTCTCTTCCATCCGCTCTCCATACGGCGGATTGGTGATCAAAAAGCCATATTTTTTAGGGTGATTCAACTGGCTTACCGGGCGCTGCTGCAAATGTATCAGATGCTCCACCCCTGCCCGTCTGGCATTTTCTCTTGCCATCCTGACAACTTCGCCGTCAATGTCATAGCCCTGAATATCAACGACAATATCCGTATTGACTTGTTCCCTTGCTTCTTCCAGCGTGTCATTCCAGATTTGCGGTTCCACAAGATTGATCCATTTTTCTGCTGCAAAATTGCGATTCATGCCAGGCGCCATATTAGCTGCAATCATTGCTGCCTCAATTACAAATGTCCCGCTACCGCAGAATGGATCTACTAAAATCCTCTCTTTCTTCCAAGGCGTCAGCAGGATTAACGCTGCCGCCAGCGTCTCCGTGATCGGGGCTTTTCCGGACATCGTGCGGTACCCTCTCTTATGTAAGGAATCTCCAGAAGTATCTAAGGCTACTGTGACCTCGTCTTTCATCAAAAACAGCCGCAGCGGATAACTTGTGCCACTCTCCTCAAACCATTCTTTCTGATAATGCTGCTTTAATCTCTCTACCATTGCTTTTTTCACTATGGATTGGATGTCAGAAGGGCTAAATAGCTTGCTTTTAATGGAAGATGCCTTTGTCACCCAGAACTTTCCGTCCTCTGGAATATACAGCTCCCAGGGAATCTTTTTGATGCCCTGGAACAGCTCTTCAAATGTTTCCGCATGGAACTGCCCTGCCTTTAGCAGGATCCGCTCTGCCGTGCGCAGGAAGATGTTTGCCCGGCATATCGCCTCCGCATCTCCCTCAAAGGTCACTCTCCCATCTTCTACTTTGGTAATCTCATATCCAAGATCGTATATCTCTTTTTTCAATACCGCCTCTAAGCCAAAATGGCAAGGGGCGATTAATTCATATGTTTTCATTAAATTTCTCCATGATTTATTCTGATAATTCTATATTAGCTTTTCAGTTCCTGGCTGTCAATCTTTTTATAATTTGAGTTCCCCATTTTACATATAAAAGCGCTCTGGGAAGCCAGCTTTTCAGGGTGCTTTTTGTGCAAGATGTCTATGCTTCCAAAGGCAGCAAGACCTTTGGGCACTATAACATCAGTTATTATAAAAATGGGGAAACTCATATTTTATAAATTTTGGAGAACTGCCTGAATACCGCCTACTACGGTTACCGTGCGATAACCTTTGCGGCTTAATTCCCTTGCCGCCATCAGGCTGCTCGATCCTCTGTCACAATAAAGAATAAACAACTTATCTTTTGGAAGATATTTTTGATAGACCTCCAAATTTTCATAAGGGATGTTTCTGGCTCCCTCCACATGAACTTCCTCAAATTCTTCTTTGCTGCGCAGGTCAATTACCCAGGCGTCTGGACGTTTACGGTACTGGTTAAATTCCCGGACACTGATCGTCTGAAACTCCATAAAATCACCTCTCTAAAAATGCAGAAACAGATTATCAGAAATGTTTATGATAATCTGTTCCTACACTATATTATGCAGTTTTCAGTTTTCCGTACATTAGGATCTCACTTAAGATTTGTGGCAATTCGAAGCGCTTGCATTTGTGCTGTTCTGAGAACTTGCATTCTTGCCGCTGTTTTTTGCATTGTTCTGAGAATTTGCATTTGTGCCATTCTGAGAACTTGCATTTGTGCTGTTCTGAGAATATGCATTCTTACTGTTGCTTTCGTGTGAGTTCATTCCTTTGTTTTTCATATCACTGTTTTTTGCCATGATAATTTCCCTCCTAAATTGGTTTGCTTCAATGCTTACTGCTTTTTTAGTATCTGAAAAAGCCTCTCTTTTTATTCAAAAAAATGTTCATTCCAAAATTTTTTATTTTTTTTAAATTACCTATTGACTTTTTGTGGCAAGCCGTATATAATCATACTTGTAAAAAGGATATCTCCTTTGGAGAACTTTTTACAAAGTTATACCCCTTATTAATTATTTATACTCCCCTCATAGAAAAAACCAGTGGCTCCCCCGCTGGTTTTTTCTCGTCTTAAATTTGAAATATGTTGTAACCTACAAGGCATAGAGCGCCAAATGTTCCAGGCTTGCTTCACAATGAAAATGAACCTTTTGCCCTCATAACTGCTATATACAGGATACGGTATTCCCATCCCAAGAATTTGATCCATATTATTGTATAGAAACTGCATTTTACAAAAGCTCCCTGCTTTCAAAAATAAAATCATAGCCATATAGAAAAGCCAGGACTCTCAAATATTCTGCTGAATAATCTGAAAGTCCTGGCTGCTTTTCAAGCAGGCATGAATCTCTTACATGTCATAAAAATCCCAATTTGCCTGAAGCTCATCATTAATTTCCCCGCCTTTTTTCTTATAGCGGTCATACCATAGCTCTGTATGGCGCTTTTTACGCTCTTTTAAAATTTCATATTTCTCAAACATTTCCCGGTACATAGGATTTGCACGCAACATATTCCGTGTTTCCTTGTTAAACGGGCAGTACCGGAAAATGATATCCCTGGACACCTTGTTCAAGCGAAAGCTTCCCTTGGATTCGTAGCGGATCCAGCTCTGGTAGTCCTTTACAAAGACCTCCCGGAAATTGTTTTTCGCCTTGGTCAGGGCATTCTTCACTTTCTGCTTTGCATCAGGGGACAAATCATGATTCTTGCGGTAATACTGAATATAGTCATTATATTCTGACGTCAATGACGCTTCTGTAATGTCATTCCAGCGCACGCCCTGAATCTTGCGGCACATCTCCCAGCGGAACCTTCCAGAGACCTCGATCATCATTTCCTCGACATCCACCACTGTAAATATAGGGAAAATAAATCTCGCCGAAGTATCCTTTTTGATCCCTGCGGTCTCCTGCCACATCATCGCTTTGCTCCCAGCATTCGGCATCAGAATCACATTTGGCAAGACCTCTTTCTGAATCACTTCCATATTGACCTCATGCTCTGGATCGGAATAGCCGACTTCCCGGTAAAATAAAGAGAAGTCTATCTTGCGGATCGTATCTAGGGCATTGTTTGCCTTTTCTGCCGTAATCAGCATGTTCTCCACTGTGCCGATAATGTCATCCTCGCACAAAATCGGACAGAACGTGGAAATCTTGCCATAAGTAGCGCGGTTTGTGGACACAAACATATTTTTCATCTCAAAATCCACTTTCTGCTTGGTATCCTGCGCCATCTCGCCCATCTGCGCCGCGGTAATCCTTCCTGTTTTCTTCTGCTCATTGAGGTAATTCGTAAAATCCATGTCAAATTCATTTCTGGAAGGTTCATTCTCTCCACGATAAATGCTCATCAACCACTCATATATGGTAAATACATTATCCGCTTTGCAGCGCTGCAGCTGCTGTGTCAGATCATACAAGCTGTGGGCATTATCCGCGCCTGCCAGTTCTTCGTCCATGAAGCCGAAGTTTAAAAACATTTTTACTGCCGGAGACATTTTGGCATTTTCCAAGCTGCGGTAAAAAGCCAGCTCATATATATCATAAAAATCCTGAGTAATTTGTTTGCGCAACTTTCGAACATCGTCCGTGGTTGCAAGCCTGTCTGGAAGATTCTTGTATTGCCGCAATGCGTTTGTGAACGCTTCCGCTTTTCCTTCGTCATATTGAGCATAGGCAAGAATCTGCCCCAAGTAATCAATTCCCTCCTCATACTCCTCCATGGGCTCATCCACCCAGATGTCGGTCTCTGCAAGTTCCGCGCTTTTATAAAAGTCATAGCTTTCATACTCTGAAAACCGCGCTTCTATTAGCTTTTCTGAAAACAAGCGGCACTCTCTGGCAAATTTCATAATCTCTGAAATTTTCTGGAAAATAGGTTCCAGCTCCATTCCCGTTCCAGAAGCTTTCCGTGCCAATTCAAAATACATTTGAAACAAATCTTCTGAACCAGAGGTCAGCAGCAATTCCTTATAAACACCAAGATAACTCTTTAAAGTTTCAATCAGCTCTTTGCTCCTCACCATCCAGCAAACGGCATTTTGGATCTCTCCTATCCCGATGCAATAATCACGACCTAGAAATTGGTCCATGGACTTCAAAGAAAGGGTGGACATCTTCGCATAATATTCCATCGTCCACTTGGCAATCGGCTGATTCAGCCGTGCTGGAGGCATGGAGGAAATACGCTGAAAAGGTTTTTCGGCGATTTGATAATCATTGCATAATTTCTTATATTCCCCGTAAAAATCCATCAGGCTCATATAAAACCTCTGCGCCATTTTACAGAACATGTCGTACCTTCCAAGCATCTCTGCCGCCTGGTGCATAGCGCCCATGGTAAACACTGCCACATATTTTTCGTCTGATGCAAAAATCTTTTTATAATCGTCAATCTGACGATATGGGTAAGCATATAAAACACAATCTGTATTCGCCACATAATCGCACAGATAGGAATCAGAGGCGCTCTCAAGCATTCCCACAATGCTCCCTGCCTGCATATCCATTTCGTCATTTTTTGAGACAGCGCGAACGCTTCCCTGCAAAATTACAAACAACCCTTTTATCTTGTCGCCTTTTCGCAGGAAATGCCTGCCTTTACTAATTTTTACCGTTTCCATATGTTCCTCCTACATGTTCCATTTATCGTCTGCTCCCAAAAAATAAGGAACCTATCAATAATATTAATATTACAGGCACCAGAATCGGCAGCAAAAATGCTACTACATTCGCCACCACCACAATTATCAAAATTGCTGCCGCAATCGTGAAAAATTTCCCATACCAGGTATTTCGTTTTCCCAGGCGGATATTCCATCTTTCCTTTTTAGATGACCTGGCGTCAAATCCCTGGTCAGATTCGTCTTTGCCATAGCTTTCCGTATAACGGTCTTTGCTCTGCCTGTAATATTTGTTCGTGGTGTTAATCAGCGTCTTGGCAATCAGCCTCGGATTTCCTAACTGATCAATCACCATCTGCTCTGTCTTGCCCTTTCCAGCCTCTTCCACAATATAAGTTTCATAATAACGGATATTTTCATTGATCGCTGCCTGGCCCATTTGTCCCTGCAGTGCAAGATCTAATTCCTGTAAAAATTCCTGCCTTGTCATGAAAGCTCTCCTATCTGTCTTTTCGCTCCAGATTCAAGTCAAAATCCCACTTGTTTTATTCTAACATACTATAACAAATTTTTCACCACTAATTTCTGTTTTTTTTCCAAAAAAAATATTGACAAATCGTCATATCTAATGTATTATATAGTTTGTTCGGTGATAACGATTTGAATTATGTGTGTGTAGCTCAGCTGGATAGAGCACTTGGCTACGGACCAAGGTGTCGGGGGTTCGAATCCTCTCACGCACGTGGTTAATCCCTTGAAGACTTAAGGTTTTCAAGGGATTTTTTTGTAAAGAAACTTAAGGCTCCAGTGAAAAAAGCAAAGAAAAACAGGGAATGGAGGCATGAGTATATGACATTATTGATGCGTGATCGGTAAAATTATAAAAAAGTTTTTACCACTATACAACAAATAGGTTTTATGATATGATACATCTGGTAATAGAAACTATATAAAATAGTAAAAAATATAATAAAATATAGATTGCAACCCTGGAGGTAACAGATGTATAAAATTATTATTGATAGCTGTGGAGAACTGACAGAAGATTTAAAATTAGATGGGCATTATCAGAATGTTGCTTTGGAAATGGAAGTAAACGGCCACCGGATTGTAGATGACGAAACATTTAACCAATTGGATTTTCTGGCAAAAGTCAGAGAAAGCCCAACTGGCCCCAAGTCCTCCTGTCCTTCCCCAGAAGCTTATATGAAGGCATTTGAAGGGGAAGCGGCAAATGTTTATGTCGTAACTTTGTCAAAAGAGCTAAGTGGATCATATAACAGTGCGGAGCTTGCAAAAAAACTATTTGAAGATGATCATGGAAAAGATTACAAGAAGATCCATATATTTAACTCTTGTTCTGCTTCGGTAGGAGAAACATTGATCGGTATGAAAGCCCAGGAATGTGAAGAAGCGGGTATGTCTTTTGAAGAAACTGTTCAAGCTGTTGAGCACTATATTAGCAGCCAGCGTACATTTTTTGTCCTGGAAACATTGGAAACGTTGCGAAAGAACGGCAGGCTGAGCAATCTAAAAGCGTTTGTTGCAAATGCTTTAAATATAAAGCCAGTTATGGGTTCTACCCCGGAGGGGCAGATTTGCCAGCTTGGGCAGGCGCGTGGTATGCAGAGGGCGTTAAAGAAGATGGTGGAAGAAGTTTTTGCGGCTATAAAACACAGCGAAAGCCGTATTCTTGCCATTTCCCATTGTAATTGCCCGTCGCGTGCTGAGCTAGTAAAAGCAGAGATAGAAAAGGTTGCAAAGTTTAAACAGATTATTGTAGTAGATACGGCGGGGATTAGCAGTATGTATGCTAATGACGGTGGTATTATTATAGCGGTATAGTGTTTTATGTGCTTTCTTTTGCTGTCCATTTTCCACAGTTCGCCGTAGTCTTAGAGCGTGTCCCTAAAATCATTCTTATCATCTTGGTATATCACACTCTGTGGGTTCTAGAGCGTGTTTGAAAAATGCTCTAAGTGGGGCGTTCACTTGGCAGAGGGCAATTTTCAAACACGTTTTAGTATCTCTTTAACAGCATACGGTATATTTATGCCATTAGATTGAAAAAGCGGCTTTGAAAGTATCTTTTAGACATGCTATAATTGCATAAGGATTATTTATAAATATAGATTGGAATTAAAATATGGACTATCAGGATATCATTCATATTATTGAAGGTAAAAGGAGATTTGGAAATCTACCAGGTGTGGAAGCCAGCAGGAAATTACTGGCTGCTGTAGGAAATCCCCAAAAAGGGCTTGTATTTATCCATATTGCAGGGACAAATGGAAAAGGTTCTACTGCTGCTTTTTTACATGAGATTTTAAAACAGTCAGGTATAAAAACAGGATTATTTACATCACCTCATTTGATTGAATTTGAAGAACGCATCCGGATTAACGGGGAAAAAATACCTAAGTGGGAGACAGCCAGGCTGGGGCAGTTTCTGTTGGATACAGATGCAGGTATACAGCCTACGATGTTTGACTATAGCCTGGCTATGGCCCTGTTGTATTTTAAAGAACAGGGCTGCCAGATTGCGGTATTGGAAACAGGGCTGGGGGGACGGCTGGATGGTACAAACGCGGTTGGCGTGCCTGTAGTTAGTATTATCACTAAAATTGGGTACGATCATACTGCGGTTTTAGGGGATACACTGGTACAAATCGCTGCGGAAAAGGCCGGAATATTGAAAGAAGGGACAAAGGCAGTTTTTGAAGGCCAGGAAGAGGAAGTGATGGCAGTGTTAAAACAGCGCTGCTATAGCTTGCATATTCCTTTTTGTGTGGTAGATAAAGCAAAGGTTATTCCGGCGGAATCCGGATTTATTTATGCAGGGGAACGCTATCATATGAAGATGCACGGCAGTTTCCAGCGTGAAAATGCTATGGCAGCTGTACTGGCTGCAAGGGAATTAATGGCGCTTGGATATCCGGTTACGGAAGAAGCGCTTCACCGTGGGATAGCAGGCATGGCCTGGGAAGGCAGGATGGAAATTATGTTTGAAAATCCATATCTTATGATTGACGGTGCGCATAATGAGGATGGTGTGGCGGCACTTGTAACAAGCCTTTGTGAACAGTTCCCAGGTGAAAAATTCCATTTTATTATGGGGGTTTTGGCAGATAAGGATTATCGGAAGATGGTAGGGCAGGTGTTGCCCTTAGCAGTGAAGGTGACTGCTGTTACACAAAAGAACGGGCGGGCGCTTGCGGGGGAAGAATTGGCGGCATATATCAGTGCATGCGGCGTTCCATCGGAAAGCTGTACAAATGTGCAGGAAGCTTTAAAGCCATTTTTAAATGTGGGTAACAGGATTGGTATAAGGGTGCGGACGATTGCATTTGGGTCGCTTTATTTTATTGGGGAGATCAGAAAATGTATGTCTAAGGCAGGGGTTATTACAGCCTCTTTTTAGTTCTACAGCGAACTATAGGGAGTGATGGCAAAAGGTCCGCTTTAGCTAATAGCATAAGGCAAATTTACACGGTTGGGGTGGCGTGGATTCATTGACAGGGGGAGTACGGTATGTTACAGTTGTTTTATTAAAGTGAAAAAGGGGGAAATTATGAAGTATTTAGGTAAAGCTACAAGAAGCATATGTATATTTGCCGTATTGGCAGCCGGTCTATCGGGATGCAAAAACAGCGGCCCGTTAGATCCTAAAAATCCGGTTTCATTAACGATCTGGCATTATTATAACGGCTCTCAGCAGTCGGCTTTTGATGCCCTGGTAAAAGAATTTAACGACACTACGGGCAAGGAAAAGGGGATCTATATAGAAGGCTTTAGCCAGGGCTCTGTTTCCGATCTGGAAACTGCCGTAAGGGCTGCTATTAACGGGGATGTAGGGGCGGATATAATGCCTGATATCTTTTCTTCTTATGCGGACACGGCGTATGAAGTTGAACAATCCGGCGCACTTGCGAATTTGTCGGAATATCTGAGTGAAGAAGAGCTGGAACAGTATGTGGATTCTTACATAGAAGAAGGCTGTATAGCTTCTGATGGTACACTTCGGATTTTCCCCACAGCAAAATCAACAGAAATTATGATGTTAAACAAAACAGACTGGGAGCCTTTTGCAAATGAGACAGGGGCGTCATTAGACGATTTAAAGACGATAGAAGGAATTGCTGTTACGGCAAAAGCTTATTATGAATGGACAGACGCACAGACGCCGGATGTAGTAGGGGATGGTAAGGCTTTTTATGGCCGGGATGCAGTGGCCAATTATTTTATTATTGGAATGCAGCAGTTAGGCGTGGAAATGTTCCAGGTACAAAATGGTAAAATGACATTAAATGTACCAAAGGAAGAGTTGCGCCGTTTGTGGGAAAATTATTATGTCCCGATGGTAAAGGGCTATTTTGGGGCTTATGGTTCTTTTAGATCCGATGATGTCAAAACAGGGGATTTGCTGGCGTATACGGGTTCTACTACTTCCGCTATGTATTTTCCAGATCAGGTAGAAAAGGATGATAACAGCTACAATATAGACTATATTGTTTTAGAAGCGCCTGTATTTGAAGGCGGGGAACGTTATGCTGTGCAGCAGGGGGCAGGCATGGTGGTCAGCAAGTCGGATGAACAGCATGAATATGCCGCTGTAGAATTTTTGAAATGGTTTACCCAGGCGGACAAAAACCTGCAGTTTGGGTGTGTGTCAGGCTATCTTCCAGTATTAAAGGAAGCGGGCAGCATAGAAAAATTAGATCAGGTCATTGCAGAAAAGCAGCTCGAGGTGGCGCCAAAGACATATGATTGTTTGGCTACTGTATTTGGGGAAATGGAGAACAGCTCCCTATATACAAATAAGAGCTTTAGCAACGGTTCAGCAGCAAGGAAGGTGCTTGAGTACCACCTTTCAGATCAGGCCGCACAAGATTGGGAAAGTGTGGCGAAGGCAGTAAAGGAAGGTCAGGATTTGGAAGAAGCGTCTGCTGCTTTTGTATCAGAAGAAGCTTTTGAAGAATGGTATGCATCATTTTGTGATGCACTAAATACCGCAGTTGGTGAGCAGGGATAAGAATGAAAAGCAAACGTCAGAGAAGGAAAAAAACAACCATATTCAGGATGTTTCTGATTCCTTTAATTGCTATTATGCTGGTACAGAGTGTTATTACTATTGGTACTCTGGTTACAAAGCGGATCGCTGGGACACTTCAGGAATATTCGGGCAGCATGATGAGCCGTTTAGTGGAAAACAGGAAGGTCATTCTGCAAAATGATATGAATCAGCGCTGGGCGGCTGTTTATGAGCAGGAAACAGCTATAACGTCGGCCTTGCAGCAGTTTTTGGACAGGGAAGGCATCGAACTGGATGTCTTTTTAGTTTCGGACGGGCAAAAAAGCAGTTTTTTAGAACAAATTTTTCCTGATTGTATTGAGGTTCTTGAGAATAGTTCCACAACAGGGATTTTTTTCCTGTTTACAGGAGGGGAATGGAAGGGGGCATGTGAACATGACGGATTTTTTGTCCGTGATTCCGATCCTTCAGCAAACCCTGCCAATTTTTCGGATTTGCTTTTAGAACGAGGGAGCAAGGGTTTGTCAAGGCAGTGGAATATACCTCTTGATACCAGCTGGACGACGAAATTCCATATGGCCGGGGAAGGGCAGGACAGTACTGAATACTCTTTTTATGAGCCGTGGAGGGCGGGGAGGGAATATGCAGATGCAGATACAAAGGATCTGGGTTATTGGTCCTTGCCGTACTCTTTGGAAAAAGGGGCTGCTGGCTCTTATGAAATGATTACATATTCCCTCCCACTCCGGCATGAAGGGGTTGTGTACGGAGTGCTTGGCGTGGAGGTTTCCGCCAAGGTCCTGCGCAGCTATCTGCCTGCCGGGGAGTTAAATGAAACCAGCCAGTCTGGGTATATGCTGGCGGTAAGAGAAGACGATGGCAGTTACAAGCCCCTGCTTGGCGAGGGGCTTCTTTCTAATGCAGTACAATCTGCAGGGGATGCATTTTTTTTAAAAGAAACGGCGTACAGCAGCCTTTCTAAAGTCCAGTCCATTGAACAGAACGGGCAGGGGATTTATGCTGTTGTCTGCCCGCTTAAGCTCTACAGCAATAATGTGCCTTATGCTCATACGGATTGGGCGCTCTTAGGGCTTAATACAGAAGAAGATCTATTTGGGATGAGCCGTCGCCTTTACCTTTGGATGGTTGCAGCGGTTCTTTGCGGCCTTGTATTTGGTGTGTTTGGCATTTATTTTCTGGTACACTACTTAACAAAGCCGGTTGGCCGGTTAATGCAGTGTATTAGCCGCGGAAGCGCAGGGCTTTTGGATTATAGCCCTTCTAATATTTTTGAAATAGACGCCTTGTATGACGTGGTACGGGATTTGACGAACAGGCAGAAAGAAGCGGAAAATATCCTTTTGGAGGAAAAAGAGCGGTACCGGGTTGCATTGGAATCATCCAAAGATATCTTTTTTTCTTATGATCTGGAAAGCCATGTGCTAGATTTGGTCAACCATAAGACAATGAGTGGGGAGTGGCAGTGTGAGGCACATTGGAATGGTTTTATTAATCCGGAATGTATTTATGATGCAGACCGTGCGGCTGCTATGGCTGCTATACAAAGGCACGATGATAAGCTGTTTGTGGAGTTCCGTTTGAGATGGCCGGAAGATACGGAGTTTATGTGGATTGCGCTTACAGGAAACGCCGTATATGATACGGACGGCAGAAAACGCAAGCTTGTGGGGAGTATTCGCAATATCCAGGAACAGAAAGAAAAGGAAGCTAAGCAGCTGCGTGAAAATGAAATAGACAATGTGACAGGGCTTTATATTTTTCATGCCGGAATGAAGCATGTAAGCGAGAGCCGTAGTGATTTGCCGGAAGGTGTTATGGTAAACCTGTTTTTTGGCGGGCTCAAAGAATCCGGCGCCAAATGCGGTATTGTTTTTTCAGATATGATATTAGAGGAGATTGGGGGCCTGGTAATAAGCTATTGTGAAAAATCCTACAGTAAAACGGGACGGCAGCCGGTGGCGCTGCGCTTAAACAGCGATGAACTTGTCCTGTGGCTGGGCGGCTATACAAAGAAACAGGCAGGGGATTTAGTAAGTGGGCTGTCTGAAGATATAACGTCACGCTTCGGTGCAGATCTTTTTTGTGTAGATACTTATGCGGGCCTGGTTTGCGCGGAAGCAGGCCAGGATACGCAGGAACTGATTTGCATGGCTAAGCTGGCGCGTGGGATTGCGGTTTCCCATGAAAAAGGGACAGATATTTTTTACCGGGATATTCCGGAAGATAAACGCATGTCGTTACCTGCGCTGCAGGGGCGTGACGTCCATTCCACAGGCTACGGTGAGGAGATTGGGCTGGTGTCTGTCGCGTTGAACCTGTTTGGCAAAGGGGGGAGTTTTTCTGCCCAGATGATGCTAATGATCCGTAAAATAGGCAGGTTTTATCATGCCAAAGGTGTACTGATATCCATACTTCGGCCGGATTTTAATTCTAATTATTTAAATTGCCAGTGGCATAGGGACGGGAATGTTTCCACAGAAAATGTAAGAAGGTATAAAGAAGAAGAAAAGGAAGCGTTTTACCAGTGGCTGGGACAAAAGGAAGTGCATTCTGTCACAGTAGAGGACAGCAAAAAGGATGTAATCCAACGCTTCCTTTGTGTAGCAGACGGGGATTTTGGCGTTGTGCTGCCGATGTATGACAGCGGGAACTATATGGGGAATATCTGTATTTTGGGCATTTCACCAGAAATCCTAAATAACCTGGAAGATTACCAGGATCTTGCGGAGCTGGGCAGGGTCGTGGAAAGCCAGTTAAACCAGCAGCAGTACGATATCGCCAGCAGGGCAAAATCAGAATTTTTATCCCGTATGAGCCATGAGATCCGTACGCCAATGAACGGCATTATAGGCATGGCGGCAATTGCCTTACAGCAGGATCAGAGCCAGGAGCGTGTGATGGACTGCCTGCAAAAGATACAATCTTCTTCCAATTACCTGCTGGGGCTGATTAACGATATTTTGGATATGTCCAAAATCGAAAGCGGCAAGATGAAGCTAGAGCCGTACAATTTCAATATACATGAAATGTTAGATACGGTTGGGGAGCTAATCATGCCGCAGGCGGCGGCAAAGCAGATTGATTTTGTCAGAGACATCCAGATGGGGCACAGCTGGTTTTTTGCAGACCAGATGCGGATCAGCCAGGTACTTATCAATTTGCTTGGAAATGCGGTGAAATTTACGCCTGTCAGGGGAAAAGTAATCCTTTCTGTTAAGGAGCTTGAGGGCTCCAATGAACGGGTACAGGTTTCTTTTGCGGTGTCTGATACAGGTATTGGAATTGAAAAAGAAGACCAGGATCGGGTATTCCGATCATTTGAACAGGCTTCTGTGAATCCGTCTAAACAGCAGGGGACGGGCTTAGGGCTTTCGATTAGCAGCCGCCTGGTGCAGCTTATGGGAAGTAATATTCAGATTGAAAGTGAGCTGGGGGAAGGTAGTACGTTCCGGTTTTTGATTATGATGAACCTTGGGGAAGATTTGCAGATGGAAATTGCGGAACAAGAGGCTTCGTTTGACGGCTGCCGTGTGCTTGTGGTGGAGGATAATGAGCTGAATGCAGAGATTGCGCAGTGCCTTTTGGAAGAGCGCGGTTTTGAAGTGGATTGTGTGTATAACGGCGCCAAGGCAGTTGAACGGATAAAAAGTACGCCGCCAGGGACATATGATGTGATTTTGATGGATATTATGATGCCAGTGATGGATGGGCTTGAAGCAACGCGCGAAATCCGGGGGATGGGGCGTGAAGACTGCCATACCATCCCGATTGTGGCTATGTCAGCCAATGCATTTGATGACGATTTAAAAAAATCGGTGGAATGCGGGATGAACGGCCATTTGTCAAAGCCTGTGGATGTGGAGAAGCTGTATCAGACGCTTAGTGAGGTTATTGCAAAGAAATAGGGGCCGTCAGTCAGAGGGCAGGGCATTGCTGTGGATCGGACGGGATGCTTAAGAGCCCCTAACCCCCATCACAAGGCCCCAGTCTCATACCCTGCCCTCTGCCTGACTACGGTTTTGGCTGGCTTACAGAGAATTTCTTATTTACACTGAATAGGTATAGGGGTATCCTGTGGGATTTTCTTGTTTTTGCCATATGGGGTAATCTTTAGCTGGCAGGCATGGAATATCGTAGTCAGGAGCGCATGGCCGTGAAAATTCGTTGTAGCCAGCTTTTTTTATGATGAAAAACCCTTCAATAATTCGTAGGGAACGTTTAAATGCCCTGTCCCTGTCCCTAAATGGATATGCGGTTTGTTGCTGCCGTGGAAATCCGAACCTCCTGAAATTGCCAGCCCATATTCTTCCGCCAGCCTTCGGATATACCGTTCATCCCCTGGCTGGTAAGTGGAATAAAGGGCTTCTATTCCGTCAAGCTTGCAGGAAAGGCAGTCGGTAATCAGTTCCCGCAGCCTTTCGTCGCTCATATGGTAAAGCACAGGGTGTGCAAGCACAGCTTTCCCATTTGCATGATGGATCAATTCTATGCCTTCTTGCGGGGAGATTTTTTCCCTTGGTACGTGGCAGCGGCAGCCGTCGCCAATGTATTTTTCAAAAGCCTCCGAAATGGACTTAATATATCCGCGTTCAAGCAGGAAACGTGCCACATGTGCCCGGGTTAAAACGGCGTCCGGAAACATTTCGCGTAAAGCTTTTTCGGAAATGGCAAAGCCTTCTTCGTTTAACTTCTGGTACATTTTTTGGTTGCGGTTGTCCCGGTTGTCCCGGAAATGGGCTAAGTGTTCAAGCAGGCGCGGGTTTGTTTCATCCAGATACAAGCCGACCATGTGTACTTCCTTGCCCTTATAGTCGCAGGAAAGCTCTACGCCTGGAATTAGTTCTATGGAGGCTGCGTTCGCGGCAGCTTTGGCTTCTGCGATGCCGTCTACGGTGTCATGATCGGTTAGGGCAAAGGCGCAAAGCCCGGCTTTTTTTACGGCGGCTACTAATTCTGTGGGGGTTAAAGTACCGTCGGAAGCGGTAGAATGAACATGTAAATCTATTTTTTGAGTATTCATGGTATTTTGTCTCCTTTTTGTTTTTGAATATTATAGCCGAAAACAGATCGGATTACAATAGCAGGGAAAGAGATGTAAACAAAGAAAGGAAGTGGTCTTGTTGGCAAAAAAAGATCAGTTAAGTAAATTTATTAGTTTGCTGCTGCGCCACCATCCGGAAGCGGCAGGCATTACCTTAGATGAACATGGCTGGGCAGACGTAAACGAGCTGTTGGAAGGGATTACCCGTACCGGGAGGAAGATAGATATGGGTATCCTTAAAGAGATAGTGGCGTCAGATAATAAAAAACGGTACAGCTTCAATGAAGGCAAGACACTGATACGAGCAAACCAGGGGCATAGCATCCCGGTAGATGTGGAATTAAAAGAACGAAAGCCGCCTGAGTTATTATACCATGGGACAGCGGCCAGGTTTCTTGACGGAATCCGTGCCGAAGGGTTAAAACCAATGGGCAGATTGCATGTCCATCTGTCAAAAGATACAGAAACTGCGGTAAAAGTAGGCAAACGGCATGGATTGCCTGTTGTGCTGACCGTCTACAGCGGAAAAATGTATCAGGACGGCCAGACTTTTTATTTATCCGAAAATGGCGTATGGCTTACAAAGGGCGTTAGTATAAAATATTTGGGTTTCTCTGATACTAACTAATGCTGGCAAAGGATGGCAAAGTATCATCAGATTGAACATTAGTAGTTCAATCTGCATAAATTCGGTCAACGTAGCCCGCTACGACTCCCTCATTTGGTACAAATCTCCCACTAAGTGTGGAATACATCTGTCGAAAAGCATTTTTCAAACACGCTCTAGTCCTGATGCATTTGTAAAAAGGAAAAACCAAAATCTCTTGTAAAATACAATATAGTATCATATAATATTACGAGTGCAATAAGCCGGACCCAATCATACATATCCGGCGAAGGAAAAGGGGCTAAACATGAAACATTTAAAACAATTATTAGGGCGTTTACCATATCAGCATATACAAGGAACCCTGGAGCGTGAGATCTCAGACGTTATTTATGACTCCCGCAAAGTGGTAAAAGACGCCCTGTTTGTATGTATTAAAGGGACTGCCGCAGATGGGCATACTTTTGCAAAAGGGGCGGTAGAGTCAGGCGCTAAAGCATTGATTGTTTCTGAATTGGTAGATGTGCCGGAGGAAATAACGGTAATCCTGGTAGAAGATACACGGTACGCGCTTGCTCTGGTTTCTGCTGCTTATTTTGATTATCCGGCAGAGCAGCTTAGGGTAATTGGCATTACTGGTACAAAAGGCAAAACTACGACTACCTATATGATTAAATCTATTTTAGAAGGCGCGGGGCATCGTGTGGGGTTGATTGGTACAATTGAAACTATCATTTCTGAGGAAACGGTACCGTCCGCCAATACGACGCCGGAATCTTACCTGATTCAGCGTTATTTCCGCAAGATGCTGGACTCCGGCTGCGACTGCTGTGTCATGGAGGTTTCTTCACAGGGGCTTATGATGCATCGGACGGCCGGGTTTGTTTTTGAAATGGGTATTTTTACGAATTTAGAGCCGGATCATATTGGGCCGAATGAACATGCATCCTTTGAAGAATATATGGAATGCAAAAGCCTTCTGTTTTCCCAGTGCAGGATTGGGATATTAAATGCAGACGACAGGCATTATAAGGATATGATAAAGCGCCATACCTGTGAGGTTGAAACCTTTGGGTTTGGCGGGGCGGCATCGCTTCGTGCGGACGGTGTTAGGCTTGTAAAGGGGCCTGGCTGCTTAGGGGTGGCATACCATGTGTCCGGGCTTATGGATTTCGATGTGCAGATTGATGTGCCGGGGAGGTTTAGCGTGTATAATTCACTGGCTGCAATTGCGGTTTGCAGACATTTCGGGGCAGATGCGGGTGTGATGGAAAAGGCGCTTAAATCAGCAAAGACAAAGGGACGGATTGAATTGGTAAAGGTTTCAGATGATTTTACACTGATGATTGATTATGCGCACAATGCCATGAGCTTAAAGAGCCTGCTGTCTACATTGCGGGAATATGAGCCGGGGCGCCTTGTGTGCCTGTTTGGCTGCGGGGGGAACCGTTCCCGGGCAAGGCGGTTTGAAATGGGGGAGGTTTCGGGTGAAATGGCGGATCTTACCATTATTACATCGGATAACCCTCGTTTTGAAGAGCCGCAGGTAATTATTGACGATATTAAAATTGGGATTGGCAAAACAAATGGGCAGTATGTGGAGATTGCAGACCGCAAGGAGGCAATCCGGTATGCGGTTGCGCACGGAAGGCCTGGGGATGTCATTGTGCTTGCCGGGAAAGGGCATGAGGATTACCAGGAGATAAAAGGGATAAAATATCCAATGGATGAGCGTGATCTGATAACCCAGGTTCTCAAGGAGCTTAAGGCGGAAGGGTAAGCAGGTGGTAAGATGGCATATTTTGCCAATATTATAATTGACATATCCCACGAAAAATTAGACCACACTTTCCAGTACCGGATACCTAGGGGGATTTTAGAAAAGGTATATCCCGGCGTCCAGGTAGTGGTTCCGTTTGGGAAGGCAAACCGCATGATCCGCGGGTTTGTTGTAGAAGTGACGGATCAGGCGGCGTTTGAAGTAAACCGGATCAAAGAGGTGGATTCGGTGTTTACGGACGGTGTGGCGGTAGAGGGGCAGCTGATCGCCCTTGCGGCGTGGATCCGGAAAAATTATGGCGGTACGATGAATCAGGCGCTAAAGACAGTAATCCCCATTAAACGCAAGGCAAAGGCAAAGCAGAAGCGTACGGTTTGCCTGGCTGTCCAAGAAGAAGAGGCACGCCGTTTTCTTGCAGAATTTGAAAAAAAGCATAATACGGCAAGGGCTAGGCTGCTTGCGGAACTGCTAAAGCACCCAAAGCTGTCATATGAGGTAGTAACGCAAAAGCTAAATGTGCCGGCAACGGTTATACGGGCGCTTAAAGAACGGCGGATTTTAGATGTGCAAAGCGATACTAAATACCGTGACCCGGTGGCCCATCTTAAAGGGCAGGAATACCATACTGTGTTAAATGGGGCTCAGCAGGCAGTAGTGGATACGGTGCGTGCGGATATGGAGGAGGGGCTCCGGCGTACATATCTGCTGCACGGTGTGACAGGCAGCGGCAAGACAGAGGTTTACATGGAGCTGATTGCCAGTGTTATAGCTTCCGGGAAACAGGCGATTGTACTGATACCGGAGATTGCACTGACCTATCAAACCGTGATGCGCTTTTACGGGCGGTTTGGCGGGCGGGTTTCCATCTTAAATTCCAAGCTTTCCATTGGAGAGCGCTACGATCAGTTTGTACGTGCAAAGAACGGGGAAATAGATATTATGATAGGGCCAAGGTCCGCATTGTTTACCCCGTTTTTAAGACTTGGCCTTATTATTATAGATGAAGAGCACGAGGGCAGCTACAAAAGTGAAACACTGCCCAAATACCATGCCAGGGAAACAGCAATTGCACGTGCACGCTTAGCGGATGCTTCCGTTGTACTTGGATCGGCTACGCCTTCCATAGACAGCTATTACAGGGCCTTAAATGGCGAATACTGTCTGTTGGAGCTAAAGCAGCGTGCGAAAGAGCAGCCTCTCCCGGTGTGCCACATTGCTGATTTGCGGGAAGAACTAAAAAAAGGAAACCGTTCGGTGTTAAGCGCAAGGCTGCAGCATTTGATAGAAGGGCGCCTTTTGGCAAAGCAGCAGATCCTGCTGTTTTTAAACCGCAGAGGGCTTTCAGGTTTTGTATCCTGCCGTGCTTGCGGGCATGTTATTAAATGCCCTCATTGCGACGTATCCCTTAGCCTGCACAGGCAGGGGGCAGCAGGCACAGCTTATGGCGCCCTGCCTGTGCAGGGGCTGCTGAAATGCCATTACTGTGGGTATGGGGAGCCTGCGCCAACAGAATGCCCCGTCTGCGGATCAAAATACATCAGCGGCTTTAAGGCAGGGACACAGCGGATGGAGGAAATTGTCAAACAGAGGTTCCCTTCAGCAAGGGTACTGCGGATGGATTTGGATACGACGAAAAACAAGGGCGGCTATGAGAAAATTTTATCTGCGTTTGCTAACCATGAAGCGGATATTTTAATAGGCACGCAGATGATTGTTAAGGGACATGATTTTCCGGATGTTACGCTGGTAGGCATCTTGGCGGCGGATTTGTCTATGTATGCGGCGGATTATAGGGCAGCCGAGCGTACCTTCCAGCTTCTGACACAGGCGGCAGGCAGGGCAGGCAGGGGGGATAAGCTAGGGGAGGTTGTTATACAGACTTATAATCCTGACCATTACAGTATCCGTACAGCGCGCATGCAGGACTATAATGCTTTCTACCACGAGGAAATTGCGGTGCGCAAGCTGCTTTCATACCCTCCGGTATCCCATATGGCGCTTATTTTATTTGCGGCAAAAAACGGGCAGGCCGCAAAGCAGGCCGCGGATTATGTGGCCGGATGGCTGAAACACGAGCCACCTGCGGGGCTTCGCATGATAGGTCCTGCGGAAGCGTCGGTTGCAAAAGTCAATGACATTTTCCGCCAGGTTATATATTTAAAGCATATAGATTACGGGCAGCTTGTCTTGTTAAAGGATAAAATTGAGCGGCTTGTGGAAGAAAAAATAGACAAAAAGCAGATAAATATTTCATTTGATTTCGATCCCATGAACGGGATGTGACAGTTTAAGGAGGAATTATGGCACTTCGTACAATAAGGATGTTAGGAGATCCAGTTTTAAATAAAGTTTGCAGGGAGGTAAAAGAGGTTACACCTAAAATTTCTACATTGATTTCTGATATGCTCGAAACCATGTACGATGCAAATGGGGTCGGCCTGGCCGCCCCTCAGGTGGGGGTTTTAAAGAGAGTGGTTACAATTGATGTCGGAGATGGGCCGCTTATTATGATAAACCCCCAAATCCTTGCTTCGGACGGCACACAGACTGCTGGGGAAGGCTGCTTAAGCCTGCCCGGCAAAGCAGGGCAGGTTACAAGGCCAAACCACGTGGTTGCACGGGCCTATAACGAACAGATGCAGGAGTTTGAAATTGATGCAACAGAGCTTTTAGCCCGTGCTATCTGCCATGAGATCGATCATTTGGAAGGGCATATGTATACGGAATTTGTAGAAGGGGATATTTATGAAGTAGAAGACGAGGGCGAGGAGGAGTAAGCATGCGGGTAGTTTTTATGGGGACGCCGGATTTTGCGGTCAAAACCCTTCAGGCTGTGATGGACGCAGGCCATGAGGTTGTGCTTGTGGTGACGCAGCCGGATAAGCCAAAGGGCAGGGGGAAAGCCCTGTCGCAGTCTCCGGTCAAGGAGTGCGCGCTTTCACACGGGCTTTCGGTTTACCAGCCAAAGCGGGTGCGGGAAGCAGAGTGTGTGGCATATATTGGAGGTTTTTGTCCAGATATGGTTGTTGTGGCGGCATTTGGCCAGATTCTTCCAAAAGGGCTATTGGAATTGCCCCGGTTTGGCTGTGTGAATGTACATGCTTCCCTGCTGCCCCAATACCGGGGGGCTGCGCCAATCCAGTGGTCAGTGATTAATGGGGACAGGGTATCCGGCATTACAACGATGCGCATGGACGAGGGGCTTGATACAGGCGATATTATCGAGCAGGAAACGGTAACGCTTACAGAGGATGAAACGGGGGGAAGCCTTTTTTCGCGTCTTGCCGAAAAAGGGGCACAGCTTCTAGTGCATACAATGCAGCTGATAGAAGAGGGCAAAGCAGTTTATACTCCGCAGGATGCGGCACAGGCGACCCATGTGGGAATGATCACAAAACAGATGGGCTGCATTGACTGGAAGCAGCCGGCAGAGGCATTGGAGAGGCTGATCCGGGGGTTAGATCCCTGGCCAAGCGCTTATACCAGTATTGGGGGCAAGACGCTTAAAATCTGGCGTGCCGTAGCGGAATGCGGCGGCTCAAGGGAAAATGCGGGAAAAGTAGTATTTGTGGGGAAGGATGCCTGTAAGATCCAGACCGGGGACGGGGTTTTGCGTTTGATGGAGGTTCAGCTAGAAGGGAAAAAAAGAATGGGGATAGAAGCGTTTTTACGGGGGTATGATGTAAGAGAAGGGATGCTTTTGGGGTAATTAAAACCATTTGCCACTAAACAAAAATTAAAAAAGGAGAAAACAGTTATGGGATTTGGATATTACGGATGGTGGGACCCTACTTATTACCTGGTAATTATCGGCGTATTGATTTCTCTGTTTGCGTCAGCGAGGGTGAAAGCGACATTTAGCAAATACGCTCACTGCCGCAGCATGGCAGGTATTACGGGTGCACAGGCAGCGGAACGGATTTTGCACATGGCGGGTATATACGATGTGACGATCCGCCATATACCTGGCAATTTATCCGATCATTACGATCCGGGGAATAAAACATTGAATTTGTCGGATAGTGTATACAGGTCTGATTCGGTAGCGGCAGTCGGTGTGGCGGCGCATGAGTGCGGGCACGCAATTCAGCACCAGAAGCATTACGCCCCGCTTTCTATCCGCGGGGCGATTGTCCCGGTAGCCAATCTGGGATCTACGCTGGCCTGGCCGCTTATCTTGATGGGGATGTTTTTTTCTCAGGGCACAGGGACCATGCTGATCCAGGCCGGGATCCTCTGTTTTTCGTTTGCAGTTATATTTCAGCTTGTTACGCTTCCGGTGGAGTTCAATGCCTCAAGGCGCGCACTTTCCATTCTGGGCAGTACAGGGATGTTAAATTCTGATGAGCTGGGAAAAACGAGAAAGGTGCTCGGCGCGGCAGCATTGACGTATGTAGCAGGGGCAGCGGCGTCTATTTTGCAGCTTTTACGCCTGTTTTTACTGTTTGGAGGAAGAAATGACGACTGATGGGGTGAATTTACGTGAGCTAGTGCTTGACATATTGCTTTCCGTTACAAAGGGGGAAGCTTATAGCCATATTGCGCTGGCTGCGGTACTGGATAAATACCAGTATTTGACAAAGCAGGAGAGGGGCTTTATTACCAGGCTGACAGAAGGCGTGTTAGAGCGTATGATTGAACTGGACTATATGATAGATCAGTTTTCTAATCTGAAAACGTCTAAAATGAAGCCGGTGGTCCGCTGCATATTGAGGATGGGCGTGTACCAGTTAAAGTATATGGATACTGTGCCAGATTCTGCAGCATGTAATGAAGCGGTAAAGCTGGCTGCAAAAAAAGGGTTAAATGGGTTAAAAGGATTTGTAAACGGAGTGCTGCGGAATATTGGCAGGAACTTAGATAAAATTTGTTATCCGGATGAGGGGGACCAGCCTATACATGCTTTATCTGTCCAGTATTCTATGCCGGAATGGATCTTAAGCCAGTGGATTAAAGATTACGGAATTCAAAAGGCTAAATCCGTAGCAGCTTCTTTTATGTGTGAAAGCAGGACTGCTATACGCATAAACCCGATGAAGTGTTCCACAGAACAGCTAAACGATGCGCTTAACCGCCAGGGGATTGCTGCAGAGCGTATCTATTTGGAAGGATATCCAGATTTTGACTATGCGATGTATATTTCCGGTTATGACTATCTGGCATCCATCCCGGAATTTAACGCAGGCTGGTTTATGGTACAGGATGTAAGCTCTATGCTTGCAGCCCATACCGCCGCACCAAGGCCGGGCAGCTACGTTATAGACGTATGCGCCGCGCCCGGTGCAAAGAGCCTGCATGCCGCAGAACTGATGCGGGGGCAGGGGATTGTAGAAGCGAGGGATTTGACGGAATATAAGATAGGGATGATACGGGAGAATATTCTGCGAAGCGGCATGACGAACATAGAAGTGGTGCAGATGGATGCGCGCCTGAGAGACGAGGCGTCCGTAGGGAAAGCCGATATTGTGATTGCAGATCTTCCATGCTCAGGACTTGGGGTGCTGGGAAGGAAACCGGATCTAAAATATAAGATGACTCAGGATACACAGCGGGAACTGGTGAAGCTCCAGCGGGAGATTCTGTCTGTGTCGGCAGAGTATGTGAAACAGGCGGCAAGTTGATTTACAGTACATGTACCATTCATAAAGAAGAGAATGAGGATAATGCCGCATGGTTCGCAAGACAGTTTCCAGAATTTCATCTGCAGCGTGAACGGCAGACCTTGCCAGGGCGTGATTCAGGAGACGGGTTCTACATAGCGATGTTCCTGAGAATGTGAAGAGCTTGGTGATTTGCGATATGGGTTTATGATAGCAGTATTATATACCCAAGGGCACACGGTGATGCATGCCCTGCGGGC